>Ga0326728_10001832_pt1 | contig 73328 bp, 62 predicted proteins | sample MB3enrmetagenome_FD_207602 | JGI IMG/M metagenome (GOLD analysis project Ga0326728, IMG submission 207602) | Lab enriched peat soil microbial communities from McLean, Ithaca, NY, United States - MB31MN | ecosystem: Environmental > Terrestrial > Soil > Wetlands > Peat | place: USA: New York...
CCAGGGAGAGCCGCCAAGAGTTCGAAAGTATCTTCGATGGGCTGCCATATGGGTTGGTGGGAGAGGTGAGCGGGAATCCCGAACTGGTTATCAAGGGCAGGTCAGGCAAAGAACTGCTGAGAGAAAATATTGTTTCTCTGCGCAGATCCTGGACGGGGAACAGTTGAGAGGTAACCGGCAAAAATCAGATAAATTCCTGAAAGGCAGCCTTTAGATGGGAAATCCGCTGGTAGGAATCATAGTGGGAAGCAAATCGGACATCGATGTTATGGAGGAAGCCGTCCGGGTCCTGGAAAAATTCGAAGTACCCTGCGAAACTCAAATTCTGTCTGCTCACAGAACGCCGGATGAAGCAGCCGAGTATTCGAAGTCACTGGCGGGCCGAGGCATAAAGGTGCTGATCGCGGGGGCCGGCTGGGCCGCCCATCTCGCGGGCGTCGCCGCCGCCCAGACAGCCATACCGGTCATCGGAGTTCCGATCGACTCATCTCCACTAAACGGGATGGACTCCCTTCTCTCAATGGTCCAGATGCCCCCGGGTGTTCCCGTTGCCACCATGGCGATAGGCAAAGGCGGCGCCTACAATGCAGCCCTTTTCGCGGTGCGGATCTTGTCCCTTCTCGATCCCGATCTTGCCGCGAAATACGCCGCTTTCGTAAAAAAGATGGCGGAAGAGGTGATGTCAAATAACTGCAGCAAATCCTGGTGATCCGCACCTTGGTGTTTTGGGTTTTGCAGGATCGAGCACTCCATCAAACCCGATCTGAATTTCCGTCCATCATAGCCGGGCAGATATTTGCAATCGGCGCTTCCGATTACTAAAATGTCATAAGCGGGGCTGTCACAAAATAATTGATAAGTGATCCGCGATTCCTGTTGTTATCCAGGTTAATGGGGACATCAGCATCTCGCGTTGCCTTGAATCCGCAAATCCCCGGGATTTTTTCGGAAAACCGTTTGGGCGAATGCAAAAAGGAGAATGGACATGGGAAAGGTATTCGAGGATAACAGCCTGGCTATCGGCCGCTCGCCTCTGGTCCGCATAAATCGAATCACCGCGGGGTTGCCCGGCATCGTACTCGCCAAAATCGAAGGGCGCAATCCTTCTTATTCGGTCAAAGACCGAATCGGGGCGGCCATGATCTGGGCTGCGGAAAAAGAGGGAAAGCTGAAACCCGGTCATAAGGATGTGACCGTTATCGAGCCGACCAGCGGCAATACCGGAATCGCCCTGGCGTTTGTATGCGCGGCCAGGCAATATCCTCTGATTCTGACCATGCCGGAAACCATGACCATCGAGCGCCGGCGTATGCTGAAAGCGTTTGGGGCGGAGCTGATCCTGACCGAAGGCGCCAAGGGCATGCCGGGCGCGATAGCCAAGGCCGAACAGATTGTGGCCGAAGACCCGCGGAAATATTTTATACCTCAGCAGTTCAAGAATCCGGCCAACCCCGAAATCCATTTCAAGACGACCGGCCCGGAAATTTGGGAAGATACCGACGGGGGTGTAGACATCCTGGTTTCGGGGGTAGGGACCGGGGGAACCATTACCGGTGTGAACAGGTATATCAAGGGAACAAAAGGGAAAGCTATCTGGTCTGTTGCCGTCGAACCGATTCACTCGCCGGTTCTGACCGCAATCCGCAACGGGGAGACGCCCAAACCGGGGCCGCACAAAATCCAGGGCATTGGAGCCGGATTCAAACCCGATGTGCTGGACCTGGATTTGGTGGACGAGATAGCCACGGTATCGAACGATGAGTCCGTGGAGATGGCCAGGCGTTTGCACAGGGAAGAGGGGATAACATGCGGAATTTCCAGCGGCGCTGCGATGGCCGCCGCAGTTCGAATCGCGTCCAGGCCGGAGAATAAAGACAGAAAAATTGTCGTCATCCTCCCCGATGCCGGTGAGCGATATCTGTCAAGCGTCCTGTTCGACGGCATTAACCCCTGAGCACCCGGTTTCTCCTGGGCGGCGCTTTACCTAAAAAAACGGGGATTTAAAGGTGTTCGAAGGTGACTGGCGCCATCTTTCCAGGTTCATTGCGGCGGGACATAGACCGGAATGCCCAAACTTTTAGCTTTTTCAAATGCGCGCCTGATTACTTCCTCGGTTCCCCGTGTCATTTCATACCGGCCCAGGTCATCCATGGGTACGAACCGGCACTCGTCAGCATCGGTGGCGGCGATAGGGTCTCCACCAAGCACCTCGCACAGAAAATCCAGAAGAATATAGTGGTATTCGATTCTGCCGTTCCGGTCGAACATGACTCGGTCGAGTGCGGCGACGAGGTCGATGACTTTGACTTCCAGGCCTACCTCTTCCATTACCTCCCGGCGCACTGATGCATCGAGGTTCTCACCCAGTTCGACAAGTCCTCCGGGGACCGACCACTTGCCAAGCGCGGGCGGGCTGCCCCTTTTTACCAACAGAACTTCGGGTCCGCGAAATATGATTGCCCCAACTCCCGCCAGGGGATGTTCAGGATAGCGTCTGCTCATATGAGTGTGTCCCGTTTAGATTTCAGTTTCTTATTCAATGGGTGGCGCCCAGCCTCCCAGGTGTGGCATTTTACTTGTGACCCCAAAGGCGAAAATGCGCCGCTCGAACGTGAATACGATTGACCTTGACGAAAATCGAGGGCATGGTATTTTTAATCTCCAGGCAAATCGGCTATCTTTGCCGGCGAACTTAAAACGATAATATCGGGCCCAGGGCGGGGGCAACCCAGGGGTCGAACCTGAGTTCTTTTCACGGAAGCCTTTTGTTAGTCCATCAGGTAGAATCCTTCGATACCAATTTTGTCCCAAAGCACATTCTTGGAGAGTATTCAATGAGGTCCCCTGCTATTATCATCCTGGCATTCTGTTTGTTTTTTCTGCCTGTTTCCACCGGCATGGCCGAGGAACAGGCGACGGGCAGCGCCGAGGGGACCCAGAAACTCGAGTTGAAACAGGCGGCCATGAGTGAACGGGTTGAGAACCTCACCCCGATTCACCCAGGTTTGGTCTTTCCTGTTTCCGCCGGCCAGGTCTGCTGCTTTTCTTCTTTCGAGCCGGTGCCACAGCATACGGTCATTTATCACAGGTGGTTTCACCGCGACGAGTTGAGCACTCAGACCCGTTTGCGGCTTTACCCGCCAAAGTGGTCCACTTATAGCGTCATACAACTTCGCGAAACCGACAAAGGACCCTGGCGGGTTGAGATAATAGACCAGAACGGGCGCATTTTCGACACGCTTCGATTCAGCATAACAGAGTAAGACTGATTTTTCGATGAGCCGCTTTCTTGCAGTAATATACTCCATACGATGGCAGGATATAGTCGATATATTGATAAACAGCTATATCCTTCTGCGAGTGTATGTCCTGTTCCAGGGGACCAACGCCTTCCGCGTGCTGGTCGGGTTGACCATGCTGTGGTTGACTCAGGAAGTGGCGGCCAGCCTTGGCCTGATTCTTACCAGTTGGGCCGTGCGAGGCATCACGGCTGCCGCGGCCATCATCATCATAGTGGTGTTCCGCAACGAAATCCGATCCGTACTCCAGGTGCGCAATATAAAGACATTTCTTTGGGGATTTCCCAGCAGAGAACGGCATACCCCGATCGACATGATCGCCGAAACGGTCTTCCACATGGCAAGGCGGCGTATGGGCGCTCTCATTGTGTTCCCGGGGCACCGGGACCTCGGTGAGATGATTTATGGAGGAATCACCTGGAACGGCAAGGTTTCAAACGAGATGCTGCTGAGCATCTTCTGGCCGAACAGTCCCGCCCATGACGGTGCAGCCATAATCGTGGACGGGCAGGTCACCGAGGTTGGAGTTCTTCTGCCGCTCACTCACAGGCAGGACCTTCCATCCTATTACGGGACCAGGCACAGGGCGGCGGCAGGCCTTGCGGAGGTTTCCGACGCATTGGTGATAGTAGTGTCCGAGGAGCGCGGCAGCGTGAATGTGGCCCTCGACGGCAGTCTTACCCCAGTGACGGATAGCAAGGCACTTTCCGATGCATTGAAAAAACACCTGAAAATGTCCCAGATAAGCCCCGCACTCATGCGAGAACGGGAGAGGATAAAGTTTGCGGCCGCGTGCTGTGTGTCCGTTCTCGTTATGACCGGGATCTGGTTCGGCTTTACGCGCAGCCAGGACACCATCGTGGCTCTGAACGTGCCCATCGAATACGTTAACAGGCCGGCAAATTACGACATCTTGGATACATCCGTAGATGAAGCGCGGCTTCAGTTGCTGGGTTCGAGCGCCCTCATAAAATCGCTCGGGCAGGGACAGGTTGGAGTGCGGGTCGATTTGAGCAAAGCGGTCGAGGGTCGAAACACCTTCACCATTACCCAGGACGATATTGTTCTGCCTCCCGGCGTTTCCCTCAACAAGATTCAGCCGACCGCCATAGATGTGACCCTGGACGTGCCGGCAACCAGGGAGCTTCCCGTCCAGGCCGATTGGATCGGCCGCCTGCCGGAAAACATTTCCCTGACGGATGTGAAGATCGTTCCGGAGACAGTGAAGGTGGCCGGCGGGAGCAAAACGCTTGAGAGGGTGAACACCGTCTACACCGCTCCATTGAGACTTGACGGCCTCACCAAATCGGGGTTTGTCAGCTCGCAGATCGTGCTGTCACCACCATCGCTCAAGCTGGCTTCGTCGTCTTCGTCCGAACGCGTAACGGTTCACTACCGGGTGGAAGAAAGAAATCCATCGGAGAAGAAATAGGAGCAAGGAGCAGGGAGAAAGGATGTTTTCTTCTTTCACTGTTCCCTGGAACCAGGTTTTACAAATCTAAAATCAAAAATCTAAAATCAAAAATCCCCCTGTCAGTTTCCCCCGTTTTCATTTCGCTTGAGTTTTTCCAGAAAAATATTCAGAGCGGATTCCGAAAACTGCATGAATCCGTCGAAAAACTCCTGTGAATACCCCCTTACGAATCCTTCCCCTTCCCGGCTAATCGCCGTGTACAGGTACACGACCTCGGCATCCGTGTTCCCGGATCCATCTTCCACCATATGGATGTTTATCCTGGCCACGGTCATGCCGGGGGTGACTTTGACTATTTCGAGCCTGTAGTTCAATGGATCAAAATCGGTGATGACCCAGAAGGATTCCGGTTTTTCTTCACCGGTTGTAAAAATACAGTCTCTTTCCGCAAGTCCGGAACCCGAGTAAACTGCGATAGGGTTCCAACCCTCGGCCCATTCTCTTTCACGCACCGGGCATAGCAGTGGGAAGACATCGGCGGGTTTTCCCCGCAGCTTCTGAGTGTAGCTTCGTTTGACCCTGACGGGCTCCAAGATCTGCATTCGTTTTACTCCGATCGTCTGGCGGGCGCATTAGAAACGGGAAATTGGAATCATCTGCCCGGATATTGTATGTTAATAGGGCGATCTCAATCGGTTCCTATGATATGTGTATGGTCCTGAAATGTCAAAAGCTCCTATGATTCTCCTGATCAATCCGTGGATCACGGATTTTGCGGCCCACGATCTGTGGACAAAGCCGATGGGTCTGCTTGTGCTGGCCGCGCTTCTGAGAGAAGGCGGCTGCGGGGTGGAGCTGATCGACTGCCTGGATCGGCGGGACCCGTTTACGAATGCTCATCCCGACATCCTGCCGGGAAAGGATAAAAAATTCGGGACAGGCAAGTACCCCCGGATGCGCATTCCTAAACCGGCCCCCTATTCTGATTTCCCGCGATATTTCTATCGCCATGGGATTCACCCGGAAAGTTTTCGGCGTAAGCTTCTGGAAATCGGCAAGCCTGACCTGATCTGGATCACTTCTATCATGACTTACTGGTATCCCGGTGTCCTGGAGGCGGTCCGGGTGGCGCGCGATGTCTTCCCCGGCGTACCGGTCTGGCTTGGCGGCATATACGCCGCCCTTTGTTCGGATCATGCTGAAAAGCGGATTGGAGCCGACCGAACGATCACCGGCAACCTGTCAGATTTGCCGGGAATGATTTTTGATACAACGGGGTTTCGGGTAAGAAACACGGATGCCTGGAGCGATATCACCTCCTGGCCGTTTCCGGCTCTCGACCTGGTGAAGCCGCAACCGGCTTACGCCCCGATTCTGACGGGAACCGGCTGCCCTTACCGGTGTCCTTTCTGCGCCTCCTCACGGCTCCAGCCAAATCGGGCGAGGTTGGGGGCCGAACGCATTTACAGCGAAATTGCGAGGGACCATTTCGATTTGGGGATAACTGATTTTGCCTTCTACGACGATGCTCTGCTGCTGGATGCCGAATATACGCTCAGGCCCGCCCTGGAAAGAGTAATAAAGGAGGGTCTTCCGGTCCGTTTCCACGTTCCGAACGCGCTCCATATCCGGGCGCTTTCCCAAGACTGGTGCGGCCTGCTTCATTCAGCGGGGTTCAAAACGATTCGGCTCGGCCTGGAAACAACGGTTGATGATAAGAGCAGGCAGTGGGGCGGCAAGGTCAATACGGAGATGTATCTCAAGGCCGTGGATGACCTTCTGGAGGCCGGTTTTGCGAAAGAAGATATTGGCGTCTACCTTCTATGCGGGCTGCCCGGACAGGCCCCCGAAGAAGTTGCCGAGGCAATTGGGGTCGTCAGGCGCAGCGGCGTGCGGCCGAACATCGCCGAATATTCCCCCATTCCGGGTACTCCCGTGTGGGATGAAGCGGTCGCCATCTCTCCGTTCGATATAAGAAGAGAGCCACTCTATCACAACAACACCTTTTTTGCCTGCCGCCGTCCCGGATTTACATACGAAGACCTGGTTCGCCTCAAGAGTATGGCAAGAGCGAAATAAAAATTAGGCAACGCTCCTGTACTCACCGCAGATCCATCGAGGGCACCGAGAAAAGCCTCCCTGCTCCCTGCTTCTTGCTTCCTGTTCCTACCGCTTTCAAGCGGTTTCCGGCGCAAAGGCCACGACATCGTCGATGCTCTCCGCGCCCGATACGAGCATTACAAACCGGTCCACTCCAAAGGCGATCCCGGCACAGGGGCCGAGGTTCTGAAGACTCGCAAGGAAAGCTTCCGGCATTGGATACCTTATGCCCTCCATCTGCTCTTTTTCTGCGAGGGCGGCTTTGAAGCGCGCCCTTTGTTCCTCAGTGTCGGTCAGTTCGCTGAACCCGTTGGCCAGTTCTATCCCGGCCCAGAACAGCTCGAATCTTTCCGCGACTTCGGGGCTTCCGGGTTTTATGCGGGCAAGAGCAGCCTGATTCCTGGGATAGTCCTCCAGTATGCAGGGAGTAGGAAAGCCCAGGTGTGGCTCGACTTTTTGAACCATGTCCAGGTCGAAGCGGTTCTGATCCGGGTCGGGGCCCGGGTCCCACCCGGCAAATCTTCCATATGCCTCCCTTACCGTGAAGTGTTCCCACTCGCCCTCAAAATCCAGCTCGACCCCCCTGAAATGCGGGTGCGACAGCGGAGCGATCGTCCTGCAAACGGTTCGGGTCAAATTTTGACAGTCCTTCTGCAAGTCCTTATAATTGGCGCCCAGGCGGTACCATTCCAGGATGGTGAACTCGGGATGGTGGAATCTGCCCCGCTCATCGCTTCTGAACGAGCGGGTTATCTGAAAGATTTTTTCGAATCCGGCGGCAAGCAGCCGCTTCATGTGCAGTTCGGGGCTGGCGGCAAGAAAGAGGCTGGAGCCGGCATGCACCGGCCTGATATGGACCTCGGGAGCGGGGGCGCTCGTGAGAATTGGGGTTTGGACTTCGAGAAAGCCTTCGCTTTCGAAGAAATCTCGAATCAGTCGAATAACCCGGCATCGAATTTCGAGGAAGCGCCTCCTGCCGGAAAGGACCGCGGTTTCGTCCATTCCATCAGCTCTTCACGCGCTCCACGTACTGGCCCGTCCTCGTGTCTATCCGGACGGTTTCGCCCTCTTCCACGAAAAGAGGGACCTGGATCACGTGACCCGTGCTCAACGTGGCCGGTTTGGTCGACCCGGATGCAGTATCGCCCTTGATGCCGGGGTCCGATTTCACGATTTGGAGATCGACGAAGTTCGGGAGCGTCAGCCCGATGGGACGGCCTTGAAACAGGAGCACGTTGACGATCAGATTTTCGATGAGAAAATTTGAGGCATCCGCGACAGACGCGGCAGAAATCTCGATCTGCTCGTAGCTGGACATGTTCATGAAATGATAGGTTTCGCCATCATTGTAAAGATACTGCATTTCCTGTTCTTCGAGGTCTGCCGCGTTGAATTTATCGCCCGACCGGTAAGTCCGGTCGAACTGCGAGCCGGAGATCATGTTCTTAAGCCGGCAGCGATACAGGGCCTGACCCTTTCCCGGCTTGGCAAATTCAAAGTCAACGATGGTGTAGGGTTCTCCGTCAATTTCGAGTTTGACGCCCTTTCGGAGTTCGCCGGCTGTAAGAACGGCTCCCATGTGGTGGTCCTTTCTGCATTATTTTGTTCTAAAACTGCTATTCTAATGGCTTTTTGGCAACTGGGTCAATATACTTTTGAATCATCCGGCGCAACGAAGGAACCACTGTTCCAACGGGCCTGAAATTCCTGCCGGGGTTGGTCTGAAAAAAGGAGGAAACATGAGTGAGATTCTTTCAGTTAAGGCAAGAGAAATTCTTGATTCACGAGGAAATCCCACCATCGAGGCTGAGGTGCTGCTGGACAGCGGATATATGGGGACCGCTGCCGTTCCTTCGGGTGCTTCAACCGGATCGAGGGAGGCTCTGGAGCTTCGGGACGGCGATCCGGACCGCTACCTGGGCAAGGGCGTTCTCAAGGCCGTGGAGAACGTAAACGAGGAAATCGGGCCAAAGGTCATCGGTTTCGATTCAGCCGACCAGGTCGGAATAGACCAGTTCATGATCGACTTGGACGGCACGGAAAACAAAAAACGCCTGGGGGCGAATGCCATCCTGTCGGTCAGCATGGCCGTGGCGAAGGCTGCGGCCAACGAGGCCGAACTGCCGCTCTACCGCTACCTCGGCGGGGTTTCCGCCTTTCTTTTGCCGGTGCCCATGATGAACGTGCTCAATGGGGGCGTTCACGCCGACAATAACGTCGATATCCAGGAATTCCTGATTGTCCCGGTCGGTGCTCCCACTTTCGCCGAGGCTTTGCGGATGGGGGCGGAGACTTTCCATAATCTCAAGAAAGTGCTCAAATCCAAGGGCCTGAACACCGCCGTCGGTGATGAAGGCGGGTTTGCCCCGAACCTTGGTTCGAACGAGGAAGCCATGGAAGTGCTCGTGCAGGCGATCGAGGCCGCCGGGTACAGACCGGGCGAGGATATCTTCATTGCGTTCGACTGCGCCGCGAGCGAATTCTATAAAGACGGAATCTATGAGCTTAAAGCCGAGGCGAAGCCTAAGAAGAGCGCCGGGGAGTTGATCGAATTCTACAGCGGGTGGGTGGATCGATATCCGGTGATTTCCATCGAAGACGGAATGGCCGAAGGAGACTGGAAAGGCTGGAAGGCACTCACCGATAAGCTTGGAACAACCCTCCAACTGGTCGGAGACGATATTTTCGTGACCAATACGAAAATTCTTTCCAGAGGCATATCGGAGGGAATAGCGAACTCCGTTCTGATAAAGCTGAACCAGATCGGGACCATCACCGAGACTTTGCAGGCGGTCAACATGGCCCACCGGGCGGGATATACGACGGTAATTTCGCACCGCTCGGGTGAGACCGAAGACACCACCATAGCCGACCTGGCGGTTGCCGTCGGAAGCGGCCAGATAAAGACCGGGTCGCTCTCCAGGTCGGAGCGGGTTGCAAAATACAATCAACTTCTCCGGATCGAAGAGGAACTGGGCACTTCGGGATGCTACGCGGGGCTGTCCGGGTTTAAGCGCTAGGGGTGAAAGGCCGAAGGATGCCGTGCCGGGCTTTCAAAGTCCCGTCAGCCCTTATGATCGCGGCCTCCGTTTGCGGCTTGACTTGAGTTGTCTTTTCAAGTAGATGTTAAACTTTGACGGCGGCGGCATACCCAAGTGGCAAGGGAGCGGTCTGCAAAACCGTTATACAGCGGTTCAAATCCGCTTGCCGCCTCCAGAAAATTCAAGGGGTTAGTCCGGTTAGGGCTGACCCCTTTTTGCATTATCCAGATAATAAAAGGATCTGGCGAAATCGCCAACCCCTTTTTCTCGTAAAGGGCCGACTACGGGCTGAGTCTGCCCTTTTCCGATCCGGGCTCGCTCCCAGGGACATCCAGGGCTGTTGGAAGGAGGAGCGAGCCGGACATCTTCGTTACCGGCTGAGAGCGACTAACCTCGTAACTAGTTGTAACCGCACAATATCACGGTCTTCGCCGGGGAACCGGCCTAGTGTCTCTGGATCTCATCAACCACATAGCCCCCTACGGCACCGGCCGCCGCCCCTGCGGCAACCCCTACCAGCAAGGGAGCACCTATCACCGCGGCCGCCCCAAGACCGGCAGCGGTACCAATAGCCCCGCCGCTTAGAACACTCTGCTCCGTTGAGTTCATGCCGGCGCAGCCGTACGCGCTGCAAATCAGGGCCAGAACTAAAAATACTTTGAGAATCTTCATCCAATCCCCCCCTTTGACGCACCCAATTCCAATATTCGGTTTCCTCCTCCGGTTGCTCCAAAATCCTAAAACCGGATCAAAGCCCAGGGGCAGAAAAAGTTCCCTGCCCCCGGGGCCTCATGCGGCCGGCGCTCCGACTCCTGCACGCACCGCACACGTGTGGGGGCCGGTGATGATGTTTTTTAAATGACTGAGGTAAAACGGCTTCTCCACGAAATCGCAGACCCCCATGGCAATCGCTTCCCGCTTCAGGCGGGGGTCCCGGTTGCCGGTCATGATGATGAACGGTAGTCCGGGGCGTCTGGATGATACGTAACGAAACAGATCCAATCCGGACTCGCCCGGCATATTGAGATCGGAGATGATCATGTCGTATTGACAATGATTGAGGCGTTTACGCGCCTGGGATGCATTTCCGGCCAAATCGAAATGGATTCCATACGACTCGAGATATTCTCCGATTATGAACAGGAGATCCTCATCGTCATCTACTATCAGTACTCTACCCATTTCTGTTCCTTTGCAAGGGCGGCGCTGCACGCCCTAAAAAACAGGTGTTAACCTGTTCCACCCCTCTACCAGGATGTAGACCAGATAGACAGCTACCGAGACATATCCCAGGGAGTTAAGAATCGTCTTTGACATCGTTGACCTCTTGTAAGTCATCCAGCCTGTTGGGTTGATTCCAATCTCAGCCGTTTCCTGAAGGCAGGTTAAACAATATCGTTCCGGACCTCGCTCGCTGCGGCCGTTCAGCAAACCTCGGAAAGAGTCAAAAGCAGAAAATGAACTCAAAACCGGTATTCAGGGACTTGCGGGCAGGAGCTATGGGCCAGGTTTCATGCGGAACGACGAATTGCCTGTTCCCCGTTTTCGTCTCTCAAAGAACCTTTCATATGCGTGAATTGGCTTTGAGCAATAGATATGCCAGGTCTGGAAACTCTTGCCGGGGGCCGATCCGAGTGAGTTTTACCGTCCGTGATGTATGGTTCTTACTACAGCGGCGAAGGGAATTAAGGACAGGGCAAGAGTTGAGACGGGATGGCTATTGGCCGGTACCGGCCTTGAAATCCGCAGGATTTATTCCGTATTTGCGCATCAATTTATAGAACTCGGCCCGGTACCTGCCGGCTACGGCCGCGGCGCGCGAGACGTTGCCGCCGGTCTCCATGAGCACCTGGGTCAGGTAAGCGCGGTCGTGTTCTTCTCTTGCATCGTCGAGCGGCATGAGCCTAGTTTGCAGAGGCGCTTCACTTCCCCCCAGGAAAAGGTACTCGGGCGTTATCACGGTGTGGGTGGTAAGGGCCACCGCTCTTTCAACCACGTTGGCCAGCTCACGGACGTTTCCCGGCCAACCGTAGAGCATCAGCCTCTGCATGACCTCCGGGGAGAACGCCTGCACGCTCTTATTCATCTCGCGGCTGAAATGCTGGAGAAAATGATTGGCCAGAAGCGGCACGTCCTCTACCCGTTCGCGGAGCGGAGGCAGGAAGATCGGTATCACATGAATGCGGTAATATAAATCTTCCCGGAACTTGCCCTCCTGAATGGCTTTCCAGAGGTCGCGGTTGGTTGCAACAATGAGGCGGATGTCGAGCTTTACCGGCCGGACTCCGCCGACGGCATAAAACTCTCGGTTCTGAAACACGCGCAGCAACTTAACCTGAAGGGTCGGGGAAAGTTCCCCGATTTCGTCCATGAAAAGGGTGCCGCCGTCCGCCATTTGGAGCAAGCCCTTTTTGGTGGCCTCAGCCCCCGTGAATGATCCTTTAATATGGCCGAACAGCTCGCTTTCCAGGAGCCCTTCAGGAATAGCCCCGCAATTTATGGCGATAAAAGGTCCTTTGGAACGAGGGCTGGTCAAGTGAATGGCTTTCGCCATCAATTCCTTGCCGGTGCCGCTCTCACCGTAGAGGCAAACGGTGGAATCGGTTGTGGCGATATGAGCGACCTGGCTGAGGATCTGCTGCATTTTAGGGCTCGAGGCAATGATGTTTTCGAATCGATATTTCTGCTTCACCATGTGCCGGAGCCTGTCAACCTCAACCTTCAACCGGCCCACCTCGAGGGCCTTTTCGAGGCGATGCAACAGGTCCTTGGCCTCGAAGGGTTTGGTCAAAAAGTCGTAAGCTCCCTTCTTGGTGGCTTCGACTGCGCGCTCAATGGTCCCGTAGGCGGTAAGGATGATTACCGGAAGATAGGGCTGGATTTTCAACAATTGTTCCATCAGCGAGATGCCGTCCATCTCCTCCATCTTGTAATCGAGAATGGCGGCACTGAATATATTCTCACTGGCTTTGGCAAGTGCTTCCTCACCGCCGTCCGCAACGGTGACCTGGTACTTGGCCGCCTCCAGGCGCGCCTTCATTAAAGTGAGCAATCCCGGATCGTCATCTACCGCAAGGATTCTTTCGCCAGCCATCAGTCCCCTCAAAACACTTTAACGATCGATGTTCCCCGCCCATAAGCCGGACGGGGAAAGTGATCAACCAGCCGGATTCCGCACGAGCGCCTTCAGACCCTGCCGGTTCCAAGCCCCCCCAGGCCCGGATATCCGGGCCTCGCCGGATGCTCTGTTAAACCAGGCTTCCGGCCGGCGCCACTCTCAATGCGGCTTGGTATTGTACAAAAGCCCGCGTTCTTTCTTTTCTATTTCTATATCGATTTCCCGCGATTTTTCGAGCTGTTTGCTGAGTCTGTCGATAATCTCTTCTTGTGCCCTTATTCTTTCTTCCATAGCTTGCCGATCTGATTCGGAATCGTTTTCCGGTGCAGCTTCGGCTTTGACCGGCTCCTCCATCTGAGGTCCGGGCGTCACGGGCGCTTCCTTTGCCTTGGAATCCGCGTGGACCGGGTGTTTCTTGGCCTTTTTCTTCATGCTCTTGTTGATGTTGTCCCGCCAGACCGTTGCTTGGTAGGCCCAAACGCTTTCAGGAGCGCCCCTGAGAAGGTCTTCAATGTACTTGAGACCCAACTGGGGATTGTAGTAAGGGCTTTGGGCATAGCAATACAGAAAGCACAGGTTGAAAAGGGCCATTGCGCACTTATCCGGGTCCTGGCATGATTTCAGCGCCTCGGAGTTTTCCGTGAAGAAACCGGCATAGTTCCCAGTCTGCATGGCGTTCTGTGGAGGAAACAACGGCGGCGTCTGAACTATTTGCTGTATGGGCTGATTTTGCGTCGGAGCGCATCCGGTGGTTGGGAAAAAGATAAGCAAAACAGCCACACCCAAAAACATCTTAGATTTGTCGCACATTATCGGCTCGCTTCGATATAGTCGTGGAATACTGTTCATTGCCATCTATCTCTAAACGGATCGGCAACAGAACATGAAAGGTTGATCCGCACCCGGCTTCGCTTTCGGCCCAAATTCTTCCTCTGTGCGCTTCAACGATATGCCGTGCTATCGCCAGCCCCAGGCCCGTCCCCTGCTGCCCCTTGGCCTTTTGATTATTACTCTGATAGAAATGCTTGAAAATATTCTTGATCTCTGAAGGGGCAATACCAGGGCCCTCATCGGAAACCCGGATTTCAACTGCGTAGGGTCGCCCGTTATAGTTCCCTGTGGGAAGAGTTTCCACTCGAATCTCTCCGCCTTCCGGGGAAAACTTCAGGGAATTGCTCAACAGATTGTCCAGGACCTGCTGGATCATGCGTTCATCGAGGAGAAACATGGGGATGGAGCCCACAATATCCGTCACCAGCCTGATGTCCCGTTTCCGCGCGATCAGGTCCACTGCTTGCACCGATTTTTGAATCAATTCCTTGAGATCGCACATGGTGAATTCGTAATCCATCATCTCCGCTTCCATCTTTGACAGATCGAGGATGGATGAAATACTTTGGAAAAGGCGTTGGCTGTGATTGCGGACCACTTCAAGTATCTCTCTCTGGCTATTGGTGAGCGGTCCTGGTATTCCTTCGAGCAATAGAGCGGTTCCTTCCCGGATGGCCGTCAGGGGTGTTCGCAACTCGTGGGAAACATGGGCCGTAAAATCCGCTTTCAGACGGTCCAAAAATTCGAGTTCTTCCACCATTAAATTGAAAGCCTCGGCAAGTTCGCCGATCTCTCTCGGCCCGTCTATGCGGGCCGCGCGGTAGAATTCGCCCCGCCCGATACGGCGCATCTCCCTGGCCAGGCCGCTCAGGGGTCGGCTTATTCCGCGAGCATGCAGGTAAGCCATTACGAGGGCCCCTGCGATTCCGAATATCATCAGCCAAAACATCACTTCAGCCGCCAATGCCGCCTCGTCTCGAGCCCTGCCCGTCTTGGAAGAGGCTGCCTGGTCCCGGAGTCGAACAAGTTCGTTGGCTTTTTCTATTATGGAATCGCTAAGAGCGGCCTTCGCATTTTCCGAACCGTTCTTACCGAAGTTGACCAGGTCGGTTTCCTGTTCGTATTTGTCATGAAGGCTGCCGATTTCGCTGAGCAGGTCCTTTTCATGCTCGGTGTCCACAGTCAGGTTGATCTTCGCCATGGCATCGCTGAAGTCGTTCTTGTTGCGCTCATATTCGCCACGGAAAGACATGTCGCGCAGCAGCAGATATTTTTCAGCATTTCGCATCTCTGCCAGAAAAGATTTGAGGAGCTTTTTTTCCTCATCGATGCAGGCGGCGTCCACCGTAAGCGCCTCGGTATTCAACTGTGAAACCATCCGGAGCTTGTTTACAGCAAAGAGGTTTACAATCAGAATAAGCAGGATTAAGGCGCTTTGGGCGATCATCACCCTTGAAAAAATCGTCAGCCTCATGTTGTTTCCTCAGATCAGTCACCGAGCGAATTGCACGCTGGCATGACTTGAAGGAAAGGAATTAAACCCGAGATTAATGGACTCATTCAATTAAGTCAATAGCGGCAGGTGATGGACCATGATCGGTAAATATCACTTAAAATCCGCACCTTACCTGGCGCCGGGTTGAGCCGGACACCCTCCTGGACATGGGATTTTTTTCGCGAAAATCTCAGAAAAAGACTGATTCAGAATAAGTCCCTGTATGGCAGGGATGAACTTTATGTCTGCTCTAATAAGCGTCAGCCCCCTCACGATCAAGTCTGTATTAGCAAAAAACGGACCTTGCCCGGCGGCCCCGATCGGAGGAATTATTTCAAAATTTTCATCGAAACTGGTAGAATCCCCATGTTCGGGGGCGTCCGCCATTCGTTTTATTCGCTGATCCAGCCAAAGGAGGGAAGCCAAGTGAAGTGACGTGAACCATGTCATGAGTTTTTGAGTCGTAAACTGGAATCTCTTTTCTCCTCCTGAGTTTATCGCCTTAGGCTGAAAAAAATGGCCGAACCGAAATCGATCTATCGCTGCCAGCAGTGCGGCTACATTAGCCCGAAGTGGATGGGCAAATGCCCGGAGTGCCAGGTGTGGCACAGTTTTGCGGAGGAAGTGGCGCCAGGCAGGGCCGGCAGATTGGTTTCAAAAACATCGAAAACCGGCGCTCATCCGGTCAGCCTCGATGAGATCCAGTTTGACGGCGAGGTTCGTTTTTGCACGGGTATGGGCGAATGGGACCGGGTATTGGGGGGCGGTCTGACAAAAGGGTCCATCGTTCTGCTTGCGGGAGATCCCGGTATTGGAAAGTCGACTTTGCTTCTCCAGGCCCTTTCCCGGATGACCAGGGAAGGTCCGGTTCTCTACGTCTCCGGAGAAGAGAGCCCTCAGCAGTTGAAGGCACGCGCTCAGAGACTGGGGCTCTGCTCACGCGACCTGTTGATCTTTGCCGAAACATCTTTGGAGGCCGTGCTCGAAGAGATCGAAAAGCACCCGCCGCTGGCCGTGGCGGTGGACTCGATCCAGACAATGCACACCAGGCTCCTGGATGTGGCGCCCGGTTCCATAAGCCAGGTGCGGGAATGCGCATCGAGGCTTATGAGAGTGGGGAAAGAGGGAGGAATCAGCATCTTTGTTGTCGGACATGTCACCAAGGAGGGCGCCATTGCCGGTCCTCGCGCCCTGGAACACCTGGTTGACACCGTTCTATACCTCGAAGGAGATAGGACGCACACCTTCCGGCTGCTTCGCGCCGTCAAGAACCGTTTCGGCTCGACAAACGAGGTCGGGGTTTTCGAGATGAAGGAAGGCGGCCTCGAAGAAGTCCCAAATCCTTCCAAACTGCTTTTGGCGGAACGCCCCAAAGGGGTCTCGGGCTCGGTTGTTACCTGTGCTGTTGAAGGCACCCGTCCGATCCTGGTCGAACTCCAGGCCCTCGTGAGCGCGACCGGTTGGATGCAGCCGCGGCGTACCAGCATGGGCATCGATACCAACCGGCTTTCCCTCCTGCTCGCAGTCCTGGAAAAGAAGGCCGGATTCAACTTCGCGCAGCAGGACGTGTTTGTAAATGTGGCCGGGGGCGTGCGGCTCGTCGAACCCGCGGTCGATTTGGCAATGACAACCGCTATAATGAGCAGTTATCTCGACAAACCGCTTCCCCAGGACCTGGTGGTCTGGGGTGAAGTGGGGCTTGCCGGTGAGGTTCGGGGAGTCGGGCACAGCGCTCTTCGGGCAATGGAGGCCTCTAAGCTCGGATTCGCCGCTTGCCTTATGCCCAGGAGCAATTCGGAGAGACTCTTTCAGGAAAACGATGCGGGCTGCCTGGGAGTTCGATCCCTTCAGGAAGTTCTCCAGATAATCTTCGAGGCGGAATCCGGATAGGTCAGGAGCAGCGCCAAGTGATGAAGGCTTGCAAATTCTGCCAGATACTCTCGAGCGAACCGTCTATTCCGTTTGTGCTCGATGAAGAGATCTGCGTTGCTTTCCTGGACCACCGCCCGCTCTTTCCCGGTCACCTCCTGCTGGTTCCCAGGACCCATTACGAAACGCTGATGGACTTGCCGCATATCCTTGCGGGCACTTTCTTCAATTATGCAAAGCTTCTCTGCCGGGCCGTCGAAAGCAGCATGGGGGCGGAGGGAACTTTTGTGGCGATCAACAATAAGATCAGCCAGAGCGTTCCCCATCTTCATGTCCACGTGGTTCCGAGGAAAAAGGGAGACGGGCTGCGCGGCTTTTTCTGGCCGAGACAGAAATATGCCGGTCAGGACGAGATGCTTGATGTCGCGAAAAGGATAAGGGCTGCCGTAGCCCGGTTCAAATCAAACAGCGGGTAGAACGCGCTGAAGACTTTAATTCATAGTGCGTGGATTGCCCTTGTATTCAATTCCGCTTTTGGGATCGGGCTTTTCCGGTTCCTTTTCAGCCTTTATTGGAACGGTGTCTCTTTCGTCCAGGGTAACAGGGTTGTGAAGCAGGAACTCAGGATTGCGAGTTGCCAGCTCTTCCGCTTCCGCGGAAGCGGCTGTTTTCTTTTTTTCCTCCGGTTGGCCTAAGATCTTCTGATTTATTTGCTGGGCAAACAGATCAATCTCGGGCATCACCTGATCGAGACCCTTTGCTTGAGAGTAAAAGAAAATCGGCTCCCCTTTTCCTGTCAGTGACGCCAGTTTGGCCTCTATTGTCACCGACTGGCCGGCGCTGGTTATACTCCCGAACAGGACAAAATCCGCCTTGAGCGCTGTGCCGATTCGCAAGGCTTCGGTCAGCGACAGTTCCTTTGGCGCCTTGGCGGCTGCCCGGTCGGTTTCCGATTTATCCACCACCAGTGCTTTGCCCTGCAACGCGATTCGAGACGAGAGCATATCACGCACCCCGCTCTGGAGATAATTCAGATTGGCCGGCGTCTTCATGGCAAAGGGCAGTATCGCCACTTTCACGGCCCCTGAGTCCCCGGCCGGGGCAGCGGCAATGCCCGGCGCCGCGAAACATATGATAAAAGACAGCGACATAACGAAGAAAATCAAGGCCTTCCTGGTAAACATTGCCAGTCTCCTTGTGACAGACTGTAAGCACAGCTCCTAATTTTAGGGCGGACGAAGCCAATCCAAACAACAGCTTACAATAGAACAGGCCCGGTCTGTATGGCAAGTTTTTTAATCGTCGCCGGAAAAGAGATGAAGGAAATAAGAACCCCGTGGTTTCGTCAGGTTTCAATGAAAAATTCATTTAAGGAATACTACCGGGATGCGCTGTGCAGCAGGAGTTTTATCAATAACTGTTTATTTTACGGAAAAGGCCGGTTCGACGGGAACCACTTCAAGCTCGATGCGTTGCTGCCCACGAATTACGGTGAGCTTAACCGAATTGTCCACGGGCCACTCGGCGAGAAACTTATAAAGGTCGTCCACACTGGTTACCTCATGCCCTTCCATTATGAATGGGCTCCTCCAAAGTCAAGCCGCCCATTCTTTGCCCATCAAGGGTGAATACACAGTCTCATTTGGCGCTATTCGTGTCCCTCCCACTTGACACCGGCTTCTCTGATGACAATAGGTGGCCATACCGGGTCAGTATCTTTTGAGAATCGATCTCCACCCTAACCCGAGCATTGCCTGTGCCGAGGTGCTCTTATGGAAAACCAATCAAGCCGAGTGGACAGTATGCTTCGCAAGCTTCGAGAAACGGGATTTCGCATTACTCCCCAGCGGTTTGTCATACTTAGGGCCTTGGCCGAGAGCGAACAACATCCCGGCGCCGAGGATATCTTCGACTTGGTAAAGACGGATTTCCCAACCACCAGTATTGCCACAGTGTACAAAACACTGGCTGTTCTGAAAGAGATCGGCGAAGTACTGGAACTCGAGTTCAGCAATGATTACAACCGCTATGACGGGAAAAACCCCGGCCCCCATCCCCATCTGATATGCATTAAATGCAGGAGGATTGTGGATCATGAACTGGAGAGCCTGGCCGAGATGAGTGAAAAGCTCGCTTCTGAATCGGGCTACAAGCTCATTAGCCACAGGCTGGATTTCCACGGCATCTGCCCCGAGTGTCAGAAGAGATCATAGCGCTAATTTTTCGATGTGCGACGGATGGCGCTCTTATCAGCAAAATGTTTCTGCGTTTCGTTCCGGATTTTTTCGTCCGGGCGATGCGCAATGCCGCAGTGTGGAAGAGTGGTCTTGGTGAAAACGAAGGAAAATCAAAGGAGATGAAGATGGCTGACAAAGTAGAAGTATGTATGTGCGAAAAATGCGGGAATGAAGCCGAGATGACCGTAAGCTGTCAGTGGGTGGACATGGAGACATCGTCCGGAGAAGTCAAGAAAAAACAGAAAGAAACCAGAACATGCAAAGTCTGCGGCAATGAAGCCGACATGATCATTGACTTTGGCGACTAGTGGCATTCCGAAGAATGTTTAGTAACAGCTTGACGCACCAGCAGCCACATGATCGATGAGCGAAATATCGTTGAAATTACGGAATGCCACACCAGCGCATCACTTTTGCGCTTTATAATCCAGATCTCAGAACCAGGGGCCGATCGCCGAATGCGAACGGCCCCTTTCTTCTCCGAATTTTCGAACTCCTCCGATAGTCTTTCTCTGAAACCTTGGTTCCTAATTCATCAATACCCGTTATCTTTCGATCCGTATAGTCGGCCCTGCCGATTTATTCTGAAGGGGTCTTCACATTCCCATGCTCCAAGTCTCGTTCACAAGCGACTTGACTTATCTGTATTCAGGTGCAATTAACAACATCTTTGAAATCGACCTGGAGGGCTGCAAGGGAGGGATTAAACTTGGGCGGATTTTCCAGTCTTTTTTGCTCAGATGCTAAAGTGCCGGGGAAATGTTCCCGGCTGGGAAGCCGTCCGCGCGGGAACGATAGGCGTACTGGCCTGATCGGGTCGATTTCAAGTCTTCTGCCCTCAAGTTGTTTCTCACTTATCAGTTTCAATAAAAAGACCCTTCTTGACAGGGCGATCAGGAAGACGGGTTTTGAAGTCCCCGGCGATGAATCGTTTCACCAGGGTCTTGAAGTACTCTTAAAATCCCTCGAATCAGATGCATGTTTGAATTTAATCGGGCGGATCTGCGCTTACAGCGATATTTTTCGCATGCTTTGCAACCGGCTTTTTCTGGAGGAGTATCGCAGGAGGCGCCCGCAGATTCGCGATGAGGTCATCAGACGTCCGCTGTTTATTACCGGACTTCCAAGGACCGGCTCCACACTTTTGCATGCTCTGCTGGCCATGGATGTCTCCTGCCGAGCGCCGCAGACCTGGGAGGTAATGCATCCAATCCCTCCTCCCGACAGTTTTTCCTACAATCATGACCCCCGGATTGCCGCGACTGCAAGAGAACTGAAATGGCTGGACATCATCATGCCCAGCTTCAAAACGGCCCATATGATCGACGCTCGGCTGCCCCAGGAGTGCATTGCCATCACAGGACATTCTTTTATCAGCTATGTTTTTGAATCCATGTATCTCGTTTTTTCCTACAGGGCCTGGCATGAGATCCAGGATAAGCGCCCCGCTTATGAATGCCACAAAAAATTCCTCCAGCATTTGCAATGGCGTGCTCCGGGGTCTCATTGGGTATTGAAGGCCCCAAGCCACCTGCTCACGCTTGATACGCTGACACAGGTCTATCCCGATGCTAGGATTGTCCTGACCCATCGTGACCCGATCAAAGTTTTGGGATCGTGCGCCAGCTTTTCCGAGGTGTTGAGGGGATCATTCACGGATTTCCTGGACAGGAAACTATTGGGGTTGGAAATCGCTCGGCACTGGGAAAGGGGTGCATACCTTGCAGTCAAGTTCTGCCAAAGCAGCGCGGGTTCACAGGGCCGTTTCTTCAACGTGCAATATTCAGAGCTTCTTAGAGACCCTATGTCGGTTGTCCGGCAAATTTACAAACATTTCGACATGGAACTCACGAGCGAAACGGAAACGGCGATGCTGCGTTTCTTAGCGAAAAATCCCCAGAACAGGCATGGAGTGCATCGTTACACTTTGGAGGAATATGGACTGGATCGCGAAAGCGAAAGGAACAGCTTCGAGTTTTACACAAATTTTTTCGGGATTGAGAACGAATTGTGACAGGTACCTGCGCAGCCTCTTCCTTTTAGTCAATCTCGGAAAAAAGCGCGTCACCGGCTCAAGATTTTATCCTTACTCATGCCCCTGTCGGCATATCCCCGTTTTGGGGACCCGGGGTTGACCGCATTTGCCACAATCACCTTGTCGCCGAACTTGCCTATCACATCCATCGGCCCAAAACGTGAAAGCTTCAAGGCCTCATTTCCCGCCGAGTGGTCGAAAACAAACGCCACTTTCTTCCCTGATTTCCACAGCTCTCCGAGTTCTTCCGGGCTCAAGAACTTTGACACATTGTACCGGTAACGGAACGCCGGATTGTCGGTCTCCGGGTCCTCAAGGATATAGACAGGCCGCTTGCTATAATACACCATTCCACTTATGGCCTGATATTCATGGGGCTCCTGGATGACTACTGCTTCGACAGGCTCCACTCTCTCCAAAATCTCGACTACAGGCCGACTGGACATGTAAGGCTCCATCAGCACAAATCCCCAATGGGCCATCAGGAAAAACGGAGCCATTATCCCGGCCAGCAGGCCACACGCTAAACCGGGGCGGGATAACCGCATTGCGACCGAAGCCACCATGACAAACAGGGCGGCACCGGTTAAAACAACCGTCGTTGGGATCCGTATTCGGTCAAGGACGGCAATCTGCTCCACCGCTCCCGACCAGCCCGAACCGGGCCACCAGGTCCCTAGAAGCCGAAAAATCGCCTCTTTTGAGGGGCCAAGCACTTCCCATGCGGCAACTGCTCCCAACAACAGGATCACACTCAAAATAGAGAGTGAGAGCGCCATGAAACGGGTCGAAATGCCACTGTCTCCCTGGAGCACTTCATCCCACACTTTTCCTATCAGAAGTGCAAATGCAGGAATCGCGGGGAGGGAGTAGTATTCCATGCGGCACTGTGACGCTGTGAAAAGTCCGACGACAACCAAACACCACAGGCAGGGAAGCAAATCCTGCCCCTTGACCCACCTCTCCGTCCTCAAGCGGCGAACAGCCCCTGAGAGCGCCTGAGGCAGCACGCCCATCCAGGGGAAAACCCATAAGAAAGTGAAGGCGAGAAAAGCCGGCGCCGAAAGAAACTCATCTCTTGGATAGCGCTGTCCGGTGAAACGCTGAACATGTTCCCGGATGAAATAGTGCCAGAGAAACCCCGGATTGGCTCTCGCGATCAGGATATGCCAGGGCGCCAAGATTGCTGTCGCCACAATGAATCCCAGGGCCGCACGCCACGACAGGAAGCTTTTCAATCGTCCGCTGAGAGCGGCATGCAGGAAGATAATGCAGGCGGGCAACCCTATCCCCAATACGCCTTTTGTTAATCCTGCAAAGCCCAGACTGGCGAACATGAGCATAAGCCACATCCCGCTGAACCTGCCTTGTATCACCAGCGCCCTCGTGTAGGATAAGATAGCCAGAGCGCACAAGAAACAAAGAATAGAGTCCGTGCTGACGACACGGGTGAATATGTGCGGTCCCAGGCAGCACGCCATCACGAGTGCGCTCAGCCATCCGGCGCGCCTTCCATAAAGCGAGACCCCAAGCCAACCTACGATGGGAATTGTTGCCCAGCCTGCCAAGACGGGCCAAATACGCGCGGCGGCATCCGTTTCGCCGAGAAAATACTGGCTAAGACCGGTCAACCAAAAGACCACCGGGGGCTTGTCAAAATGCAATGCGCCGTTCAAACGGGGTGTGATCCAATCGCCGGCCTGACGCATTTCTCTGGCTATTTCCGGGTACATTGCGTCATTGTCGCTGAGGGCAAGATTCCCGACGCATACCATAAAAAACGGCAGGCTGAGAATCGAGACCAGCAAAAGGGGACTGCGAAATTTCGACATATAAACGCTTCCGAAGACGCCGAGCCGTGTTGTCGCCTCTGGTGACCACAGCGTTTCTGAGAAGGGCGCCTGTGATTCACATCAGACCAACGGGCGGCATACTCTCGTTAAAGCCTGTTTATTTATTCCAGCTGCACAGTTTAAACGAATCTACACAATCCGGTACAGGCGGTCAACCACTAGAAATATGACGTTTCTATTATGTAACACTCGGCTTTGCAGCAATCGGCGCTGCATATTGTAGAGAGTGAACTGCTGGGCTTTCTCGGGCAGGCGGAGTCATCGGCTCGAAGGCTTAAAGCCGCCTGACACTAACTGAGCGCGCGGATTGCAAACATATGGAAGACCGGGGGAGCAGCATCGATCATGAAACATGCTCTTGACCTGCCCTGGACCACCTGTTATTGAAATGCCTCCCGAAACAATTCTCCATTGCCTGTAAACCATTCACTCGGACATCTTTATAAGAATTTCGGCCTTGAGTCTCGGAACATTCCGCTGAAGGGAAAAAGAAATTGAGTATGCGGCATATCAGAAACTTCAGTATCATCGCTCATATCGACCATGGGAAATCAACACTGGCAGATCGGCTGATTCAGCACGCCGGCCTTGTGAATGACCGGCAGTTTCGCGATCAGATCCTGGACAACATGGAGATCGAAAGGGAAAGAGGCATCACCATCAAAAGCCAGACCGTGTTGCTCTCCCATAAGAGCCGGTCAGGTGAGATGTTCGAGCTGAATCTGATCGATACCCCCGGTCACGTGGATTTCTCTTATGAAGTATCCCGCGCTCTGGCTTCCTGCGAAGGCGTCCTTCTTCTGGTGGATGCTTCCCAGGGAGTGCAGGCGCAGACTATAGCCAATCTGTACGCAGCCATGGAACACGATCTCGCCATCATTCCGGTTATCAACAAAATTGATTTGCCTTCGGCGGATATTGATTCAGTGAAGGAGCAGATAGACCATGACCTGGGACTGGACCCTGAGCATGCGATTCTTTGTTCCGCGAAGGAGGGAACGGGCATTGAAGATGTTCTCGAAGCTATCGTGGAAAGGATTCCGGCCCCGCCGGGAGATGTTGGAGAGCCGCTTGCCGCGCTGATCTTTGACGCCCATTACGATCCCTTCAGAGGTACGATTGTGAGCTGCCGGGTTTTCAACGGTTCGATTCGGCCCGGAGACATCATGCGTCTCATGTCCAGCGGAACGGTGCACAAAGTGGAAGAGGTGGGGGTTTTCCGATTGAACAGAGAACCTCGGCGAGAGCTGTCGGCGGGCTCAGTGGGGTACGTCATTGCCGGAATAAAGACCGTGGCCGATGTCCGCATAGGCGATACCATCACCCTGGATTCCAATCCCGCTTCGTCTCCCCTTCCTGGGCTCAAAGATATAAAGCCGGTTGTGTTTTCCTCAATCTATCCGATGTCTTCCGATGATTACCCGTCTCTTCTGGATGCGCTCGATAAATACAAGCTGAATGACTCCGCCCTGGTGTATCAAAAGGACTCTTCCATAGCGCTCGGCCAGGGTTTCCGTTGCGGTTTCCTGGGGCTCCTTCACCTGGAGATTGTCCAGGAGAGGTTGGAACGCGAGTTTGACCAGTCGATCATAATGACGGTGCCCAGCGTCCGCTACCAGTTCAGGCTGGAGGACGGCGCCATGGTCACGGTGGAAAACCCTCAGTACTATCCGGACCCCACCCTTATCAAGACCTCGACTGAACCATTCATCAAAGCCGCAATCATAATCCCGGAGCGCTACATGGGCGCGGTTATCAAACTTTGTCTGGAGCGGCGCGGAGCCAATCCCAAGATTACCTATCCGACCCCGGCCAGGGTGGAAATCTCCTTCGATATGCCTCTTGCCGAGGTGGTCTTTGATTTCTACGATAGGCTCAAAACGGTCACTCAAGGATACGGCTCGTTTGACTACGAACTGATAGAATACCGGGACAGCGACCTTGTGAAGCTCGATATTCTGGTAAACGGAGAAAAGGTTGACGCTTTGTCTCTGATCGTGCACCGAGAGCGCGCACGCGAGTGGGGGGTGCAGGTTTGTGAACGCCTGAAAGAGGAAATCCCGCGACATAACTTTAAAATCGCCATTCAGGGCGCCATCGGAGGCAAGATAATCTCTCGTTCCACCATTTCTCCATTCAGAAAAGATGTAACCGCCAAATGCTATGGGGGGGATATCACTCGAAAGCGCAAGCTCCTTGAAAAGCAGAAGAAGGGAAAGAAAAGGATGAAAATGGTGGGCTCCGTTATGATACCTCAGAGTGCATTTGTTTCCGTCCTGAAGGCCAGAGATGAATAGAAACGATCTTCCGGGACTCTATGTTCACATCCCCTTTTGCCGCTCAAAGTGCCTCTACTGCGACTTTTACTCCGTTGCTTCCCTTGGCGCGATCCCGGCATGGCTGCAGGCAATTCAAAAAGAAATGCCTCTGTACAGCGAAAAATTTCAACTTTTCGATTCGCTCTACCTGGGGGGAGGCACCCCCGCAATTCTCGGTGAGCGGGAGCTCGCCGTATTGCTGGAGTGCATTCACAAGTATTTCATCTTTTGCCCTGGGTCGGAGATGACCATTGAAGCCAATCCTGACGGCCTGAACATGGATAAGCTGAAATCAATCCGCGGCCTTGGTTTAAACCGCATAAGTCTTGGCGTTCAGTCGCTTGACGATGGGGACCTGAAGTACCTGGGAAGAAGCCATAGCTCGAAGCAGGCGCTCAAAGCACTCGATATGGTCCGTTCCTGCGGATTTGCCGGCGTCGGCGTGGACCTCATGCATGGGTTGGAAACGCAGAGCCTGCAAGGATGGAAGCGGACATTGGATCGAGTCCTTGAATTCATGCCGGATCATATTTCCTGCTATCAGTTGACCTTCGAGGCCGGCACCCCATTATGGGAGATGAAAACGGCCGGCCGGGTCCGGCCCATCGGAAAGAAGCTGGAAAGCGCTTTTTTTATTTGGACTTCCCGTTATCTGGCGAAACGCGGCTATCATCACTACGAGATATCGAATTTTGCTAAAGACCGGAAATCCATGTGCCTTCACAACCAAAAGTACTGGACTCATGCCCCTTACCTGGGGTTGGGTCCTTCGGCCCATTCGTTCCAGGCCGGCCGCAGATGGTGGAACGTAAAATCGGTGGGAAAATACTGCCAACTGCTTGCGCAGGGAAAGGCGCCGGTCGAGTCCTCCGAGGTCCTCTCCAAAGAACAGCTCGAGCTTGAAGAACTCTGCCTGGGTTTCAGGACCAGCAATGGCGTAGACCTTCATGCGCCCGGAGGCGCTTTGAGGATGGGCAGTGCTTTGACCGAACTGCAAAGAGCGGGGATGGCAAAAGTGAGAAACGGAAGAATTCAACTCACCCGGAAAGGTTTTCTCGTGGCTGACGGAATCTCTCTCATGTGGACTGGTTCGCGATGAAAAACACCCTGGATTCCCTGCGAGGCGTGTTGGCCGGTTGGGGCAAACTTGACCGCAAAGCCACCGTCCATGCCGAATCTGATGGTGGCTTGCGGTCATAATTGGCAAAGCACAATTCCGATCCGCGGCAGGCCCGGCTCTTACAGCTTGTCGAAAGCCGAAGATTCCCGCACCCGCAATTCCGAATATTTCCGGCGTGGCGCCTACTCGGGAGTTCCCTTGAAGTTAATATTGCTCAAGCTCTTTTTCCCCAGAGTCACCTGACTGCTTGATGGGCTGAAAACGTATCCGGATTCGCTCGGAACAACCGTGTAAGCGCCGCTTCCCAGATGCGGGAAGGTATAGCTCCCACTAGTGTTGGTCGTAGTGGTCTTGCCGTTGCTCAAAGTCATCAGGACGCCTGGAACGCCTTTCCCTTTGGCTGTTTTAACGCTCCCTGAGATCGATAATGTCCCACTGACCGAAATGGCGCTGGAAGTCCCGGTTATCGAGCTGAACGACTTATCCGTGGCTGTGAGGGTCTGGTTTCCGGTGGTGTTCAAGGTTGCCGTGAACGTTTTCATACCTTTGATCAGAGTGGAACTCGACGGAAGGGCTGCGAGCGGGTCGGAGCTTGTGAAGCCTACAGTGCCCGTATAGGTGGTCAATTTATTGCCGTTATAGTCAAGTGCCTCTACGGTGAAACTGAATTTCTTGCCGGTAGTCGCCGATGAGGGGGCTGAGACCGCAAAGTGATTACCTGTCGTGGGCTGGTTTCCGGGGCTGTAAGCAATGGCGTAGGACCCGAACTGGGATGCGCCCGTAACCTCGCTGTAGGCTATCCGGAAGAAACCCCGGGTTGATACGCTTCCCGTCTCCGTTTCACCCCAATTGGTACCCCAGCTATTCTTCACGATTAAACACTCATTGGAATCATCGTAGCCTATCACTTCGACAAAGTGGCCGTTGCCTTCGGGGCAGGTCCCTGAAACATGGGTGTATATTCCTCCCGTATAATAATTTTCGAAATCCGTGCAGACTTCCATCCAGACCGCCAGAGGGCCGTAGCTGGACAACCCGCTCTTCAGGGCACCCACTGAGGGGCTATCGTTGGTCACGTACCACCATGTGGATACATCATAGGTATGGCTTTGCCAGCCGGTTTCAGCGTTGGCGCAGTTACCGTCGGTTGCCGTATAAGGATAATATGACTCGGGCGGTAGTCCCGTATTCATGATGAAATTGGAAGCATCGCTGGCATAACCCCCGTTCTCACAGTTATCCATAGTCGGATAATCGGGGTTTTTGCAGCAGGATACCAGTATCTGTTCGGCCTCGTCGGTCAATATCCCGCTTTTCATCAGAATTTGCGACTCCAGGGCCGCCGTGGGTCCGAAAGCCCAGCAGCTCCCGCAATTCCCCTGATTCTTGATCGTCGAAACGTAGCCGGATTCGTTGTAGTTCAGGTAAGAAGGAAGCGCCGCCAAGGTCGACGCGGAAACCATCGGCAGCTCACTTTCGAGTATCTTTTCCACCGGCTTTTTCCCGCCGAGCCGTCTGCGCCTCTCCTCGGGAGGCAACCGGGAAATCGAAGTTTCACCGGCGGTCCACTTGGCTCCAGTTTCTGCGATTGCCTGCTGTACGGCATTCAGTTCCGCGTCCGACGCGGACGCAAGAGAGGTGAACAGGAAGAGTCCCGCGATCATTGCGACCACAAGGGACAGGATGGCCAACGAATTGACCGATTTTTTCCGCCTCTCGAACACGATGCTTCCCTCCTTTGTACAGAGGTATACATGCAGAAAAGACAACAGGCGGCGTATACAGCAGACCGCCCAAGATATCCGGAGATATCAACATAAGCCTGATTGTCGCGCTACTATTCAGGACCCGGGGTTACAGATTGGTTACCCTCCCATCAGGATGCCTTCCCCTTGAAGCTCACGTTGCTCACATTGCTCTTTTTCAGGATCACCTGCTTGTATGATGGACTGAATGTATATCCGGAGGCACTCGGGGTAACCGTGTAAGTGCCGCTTCCCAACTGGGTAAACGAAAATTTCCCCTGGGAGTTCGTCGTGGTCGTCTGACCGTTGCTCAAAGTCATCAGGACTCCCGGAATAGGCTTATTTCCTTTAGACGTCGTAACCGATCCGGAGATAGACAGTATTCCCAGGACTGAAATGGGGTTGGAAGTCCCTGCTATCGAGCTGTCGGGATAGTCCGCGGCCGTGAGGTACTGGGTCCCGGCAGTTTCCATAATAGCGTTAAAGGTCCCCACTCCGCTGGACAGCGTGGAATCATTGGGAACCCACGCATGACACGAGGCGTTAAAATCCACGGTGCCCGTATAGCCGGTCGCAACATTGTTGTTGGCATCCAGCGCCGTTATGGTGAAACTGAACTCCTGGCCTATGGTTACCGGTGAAGGCGCCACGAGGCTAAAATGAGTGGCCGCCGCAGGTTGGCTGCCGGAAACGAAAGCAAGTGCCTCAGTCCCGAACTGTGATTGGCCGGTGTTCTCGCTGTAGGCTATCCGGAAGAAGCCCGCAGTCGTAACAACTCCCGGCTCCGTTTCGCCCCAATCGGTCCCCCAACTGTTTTTCACGATAAAACACTGTTCGGAGTCATCATAGCCTATCAGTAAGATAAAGTGGCCGTCGCCGCTTCCATACGAGTAGGTGTAAATTCCTCCCGTATAATAACTCAGGTCGTCATGAGCCTCCATCCAGACCACCAGGGGGCCGTAAGTGTTCAATGCGGCCTTGAGGTCGTCCACTGTGGGAGTCCCGGATTCCCCATCCACATACGACCATGAAGATATCTTGTAGGTGTCGTTTTTCCAGCCCGATTCAGCGTTGGCGCAATTGCCGTTCTTTCCCGTGTAAGGATAGTATGACACTGGCGGCAGGCCGGTGTTTTTAATGAAATCGGCGGCGTCGCCGGCATAGCCCCCATTACAACTATCGTTTTTAAAAGTCGGATCCGTGCAGGAAAGCAGTACCTGTTCGGATTCATCGGTCAATAGCGAACTGCTCATGAGGACTTGCGATTCCAGCGCGGCCGTGGAACTGAAGGCCCAACAGCTCCCGCATTGCCCCTGGTCCTCGATCGGCGAAACATAGTTCTGTTCGTTATAATTGAGATACGCTGGAAGGTTTGCTATAGTTTCTGCGGACGCTTTCGGCAGCATCTTATCCTTGGGCTTTACCAGGGCCTTTTTCCCGCCGAACCGCATCATCCTCTGCTCCTTGGGCAGCACGGAAACCGAAGTTTCACCCGCCGTCCATTGGGCTCCTTTTTCCGTAATTGCCTGCTGTACGGCATTCAGTTCCGCGTCCGACGCGGATGCAAAAGAAGTGAACAGGAAGAGTCCCGCGATCATTGCGACCGCAAGGGACAGGATCACCAACGAATTGACTGATTTTTTACACCTCTCGAGCACGGTTCGCCTCCTTTGTGCGGATATGCATATTGGAAAGGCAACAGGCGGGGGCAACAGAGCAGACCGCCGAAGATATCCGGAGATATCGACATCAACCTGATTGTCGCACTACTATTCAGCACCAGGGGTTACAGATTGGTTACACTTACACTCCATAAGATTCGTCATCGGCACAATTCGGTGCACTAAATGTGCCATCTCCGAGCATTTTCTTGCTCTGATGCCGCCGCTTCCGCCCATCCTGCGGCAGTGTATAAATTTGAACCCGAGGCGGTATAAGGCGCGGCAGACGGAAAAGATATTACGATTTCCAGGATGAATATGCAATCGGCATCATAAAGGCGATTAATTAGCTTTGTTTCGTATCGCATGAGAATCCAACCGGATCGGTTCAAATATTGGATCGACAGCTTTCAAGCCATGCACAGGCGTAAACTTGGCATAATGCTTCCGGTAATTGCATTTCCGGTATTTATGCTTATTTAACCGAAATGAGGTTTCCGAGGAAAGATCCATTAAACCCTTTTTCACAGGAGGCCGTTATGACCGTTCGAGTGATTATCGAAAGGTATGTTGAGCCGGGGCAGGAAGCCAGAGTACGGCTATTGATGACCCAGGCCCGAACGAAAGCCACCAATGCGAAGGGCTACATTTCCGGCGAAACGCTCAGGGCAATGGACGATCCCAACAAATTCATAGTCCTGAGCAACTGGAACAGTGCGCAGGATTGGGCGGCTTGGGTGAATAATCCCGAGCGCGTCAAACTCCAGCAGGAACTCGAACCCTTGCTTGTAGGCAAGGAAAAATGCACGGTGTATGCGCACCTCTGAGTCACCTTACTGCAACCGGGAAACCAGCGGATCATCCGGGCGGGAGACACGGATCAAGGCCGGCTTTTTGGTGAGGTTGTTACATCAAAAAGGGTTGAAAATGGCCGGGTAATTCCCGGCCTTAAACGCAATGGGAAGACAGCATCGAAAAGCAGGCCTTGGCTTTATCTGTCATCGAGTGGGCTTCCACCTTTAATCTGGCGGCTCTCAGCAAACTGCTCTTGGCCTCTGATGGCCGCGCTAACTGATGGATTTCCCCTCTCTCATATTTCCGGTTGATGAGGTCGATTACATCAAACACCGCTTTATCATTGGCAGGGGTATTCATGTAGGGGTGAAAGGAGGTGCGAAAGCGGGCGTTAAGAGCTTCTATGACCCTTGCATAGTCGCCGGTTACGGTTTTGAAATCAGCCAGTACTACCTTGTTCATATTTGCCTGTACGCTTTTATAGAAAGACATGTAGTGGGCCAATGCCTGGCCTGTGCCTACTCCCGGGTTGCGGCTGATCAGCGATGCAACTGCCCCTATGGGTTCACGGATTAAGACAAGGATGGGTAAGTTGAATTTCACGCCAAGTGTGATCTGCGCATCCACATGAAGATGGTGGGCTATGCGCACGGGGCGAAGTTGCGCGTGCTCAAACGCCAATACGGCAAAGGTATTCGCGGAGCGGGGGAAGCCCTCAATGACCACTTCACTATCCGGTCTCACGATCAGATTAGAAAATCTGGGATGAAAACGGTAATGTGCTCTGAACAGCAGCGGATGTCTGCCAACAAAATTGGCCAGTGCATAGTGCAGCACCTGGTTAATTTGCACAGGGATATTCCCTCCATTTCACGCAGGCCATTAGACCTAATAAAAGTATTTGAATTTTATCACCACCGCGGAAGCCGTACAAACTAAAGAATAAAGCGCTAAAAAAGCCTGGTTGGAAATCCCGAATCCGCTTATATTATGCAATCATCTGCCGAAAATTGGCGAAGGGGGAATTCACGAACTGCTCCCGTAAAGGAGAATCCGGCCGCGCAGGACAATAAGGAGCGGAATAGGGAGCAATGAACATTTTTGACATGAGAGGATGGATGAACATGAAAAAATTAATCGGCAAGCATGCTCTGACGGCTGTTGTTGCTCTCACCATGATCTTTGGATTCAACCTTTTGATCAATGCGGGAATCGTCCGCGCCGCTGAAACCGAAGCTGCTCAGTTGAATGCAAACACATCCATGATGGAGAACCTTGCCGCGCTAAAGGGTAAGAGCGTAACTGTTTACTTAATATCAGGTCAGACGATTACAGGTATAGTGAATGATGTCAAAGGCAACCTTTTGCATCTTGTCAAGATAAGTCAGAAGGAATTCTATGACGCCCTTGTTGCTATCGATCGTATTTCCGCTATCGAAGCAAAGGTAAGGTAATAAAAATCACCTTTTTCAGCGTGAGCAATCCTTAACTCCGGAAATGTTGGACAATCAAAACGGTTCTGTGCCTGTTAAAAGTTGGTAATTTAAAATTTCAACTGTTCGGCATGGGAGGGATTGTGAAACACTTCATATCTATATTAATGATTGCTTCTTTGTTCGTGGCGGTCTGTTTAATAAATAGCAGTGGGGCTGCTGAACCGCCATCTAATCCGGACATTTACTTTCCATTGACCCCAAGAACGATGATATATGAGTGTGTAAAGAAAGGATCCAGTGGTACAACAACGCGGAAGGTAGCCATAAACAGGCCGCAAATCATAGATGGCGCCGAGGTTACGCTTTCCGTAGTTACGGATCCGGACCTGAAATTCCCGGTTGCCAGGCTATACCAGAAAAGACAGGATGGGATCTATTTCATTGGCATGCAAGTTGGCGATCTGGCATCATCTCGATATGATGTCAAGATCCCCGTGCTGAAGGCCCCAATTAAACCGGGAATATTTTTTGATTCAGATGTAAAGCTTTCGTTTAGCGAAGGCTCGCCAACAACCTCGCACTTTACCCATTCTATTGAGGATAGCAACGCAGTTGTCACGGTCCCGTATGGTCGGTTCACGAACTGCATCAAACTGAAATCCACAGTGCGGGGAGCCGACACGGTAAACGATATTACTTCCTGGCTTGCTCCCAACATTGGCACCGTAAAGACAATTGAGGTCAAGAGATCAAACAAAACCAATAACATAACGGAAACAGAGGTATCCCTGAAAGCCGTGGATTCTAACGCCCCGGCCGAAACCTCACCTGTTCCGATGAAGCTTGAAAAGGAAACTCAAGGGACCACAGACTGGCTTACTGACAATGCCATTGCGAACATGAGAGGTGTTGATTTCCTGCTGCTCTACGTCCCTGTGATCGTTGTGGCAATGTTCTCGGGGTGGCTGTTTATTCGGAGCGCCGACACGACGGGTGAGGAAGCTCCCTTGCCGTTGCCGTCCAACCCGGACCCTTATGAATTGGCCTATTTGCGTGGAGGCGTACCGGAAGTCGTACGGCTGGCAGCATTCAAACTTATCCAGGCCCACTGCCTTGTGAGCGGTGGCGCGGATCTCAAACTCGCGCAGGTCGAAGGCGCCGCCGAACCGCCCGGAATGTCCGATATTGAACGGCTTGTTTACAAGGAACTGGCCACTCCTCAAAAGATGCGTGCTTTGTGCAAACGGCTTGCCTCAGAGTTCAAGCAGTGTTGCGATCCTATGTCGCAGCGTCTCTACAACGACCGGATGCTAAGTGTTCGGACGGTAGTAAGCAGGGCCCGTCTGGTAAGAGCAGTCCTATTGTCAGGCATCATAATTCTGGGTGGCTATAAGCTTGTTGTCGCACTTTCGAGGGGCCGAACCAACGTTATCTTTCTGATTCTCGTGATGATATTCGGAGCGGCATTCACCATGAGGATATCAGTGACACCCCGGCTCAGTAGACGCGGCAAAGATTATCTCAAGAGGTTCTACTCGAAATTGAAAGATGAAAGGATGGCGGTCCTTCCATCCATGGGAATCGAGGACGACAAGCTCATTCTGCTTGTGGCTGTTATGGGCTTTGTCACCCTCCGGAACACTCCTTACGCCCAGTACTTGAATGTCCTGACCATCCCAGCTTCTTCCTCCTTCTCGGACAGTTCTTTTAGTGGCGGTTGCGGAGGTGGTGGCGGAGGCGGGGGGTGCGGAGGTTGCGGCGGAGGTAATTAGCGGTCATGGCCGCTTTTCATAACCCCGGCAAATTACTCCTCCAGTGGCACATAACAGATCGGTGCAATCTCGGCTGCTCTCACTGTTACCAGGGTTCTTTTGCGGGCAATGAGCCGGACTATGCCGGGCTTCTGTCTGTCCTGGAGCAGTTTAAGGGACTGCTGGTTTCGTGGAAGCGGCAAAGCGGCCGGACCGGCGTGAGGGGACATTTGACCGTGACCGGGGGTGAACCTTTCCTGCGGCCGGATTTCATGGACCTGCTCCAAATTTTCTCCGCCAATAAGGGCCTGTTCAGTTTTGCGATACTAACCAACAGTTTCATTGATCAGTCGGTTGCTTCCAGACTCAAGAAGCTGGGGCCGTCCTTCGTCCAGGTCAGCCTAGACGGCGGCCGGGAGACACACGACCGTATTCGTGGGCCCGGCGCCTTCGAGAGTACCGTCTCGGCAATTAACCGGTTGGTGAACGGAGGGGTTCGAACTTTCGTTTCATTTACCGCCCATAGGGATAACTACCTGGAATTTCCCGTAGTGGTGGATATTGCCAGAAGTTTGAAAGTCGCGCGCGTGTGGGCCGACCGTTTTATTCCTCCTGCCCCCGAATCCTCCAGGGCGATCGACCCACAAGCCCCGTGCGCCCTGACTCCCCTCGAAACCCTCCATTTTTTCAGGCTCATGCATCGGGCAAAGAATGACGGAAAAGCAGGCAGGCGGTTCCGGTTCAAGAACACCGAGGTCGCCATGCACAGGGCAATCCAATTCCTGGTGGGATGCGGAAAGCCGTATCGTTGTTCAGCAGGCGACAGCCTGATTTGCATCCTGTCCAATGGCGATGTCTATCCCTGCCGGAGAATGCCCATCAAGGTCGGCAACGTGGTGGAAATTCCCCTTGGCCGGATATATCATGAAAACGACATCCTGCTCGCCTTGCGTGACAACGACCGTATTCCTGAAGGATGCCGGACGTGTTTCTTTGTACGGGAGTGCAGGGGGGGGCTGAGGTGCCTGGCTTACGCGCTGACCGGTAGTCCCTTCGAGTCAGACCCGGGATGTTGGCTGAGCGACTCGGCACGGGCTTCCCTGGGAGAAAATGAATTCGAAACAAGTTCTCACACTCCGTAGAATGCCATTGGCTTGTTGTTACCTCGACAGTTTCCCGTCTCGTTGCCTTTTCCACTGATGCAATCGGTTTTCCCGACCTGCGGCTTGCATGTTTAGTTTGGAAATTGTATGGTCTTGCGAATTCAGAGTCTATTTGCAACTCAGGGCTGATTTCATATTTTGAGGTGGCAATTATGACTGCCCTTACCGAAGTCGCAAGGTCGCGCGGGTCTGCCGGAATTTGTGACAGGCTGCAGAGCGTAAACAGCGGCGATATTATTCCCAAACCCCAACTGAGATCGAGACTGCCCGCCCCGCTGAAGAAGACGGTTCTCCTGTTACTGGTTTTTATGATTCTTCAACTTTGTCGGGTCGGCTTTTCAAACGCATCCGACATTCCCGTAGGCCGATTGATCAATCCTCAAGGGTCTGTCGCCGTCCTTCCCACAGATAAAACCAAGTGGGAGGATGCACTGCATGGGAGGGAACTCTTTGCCGGAGATTCGGTGAAGACCGGTCCTGACTCTCGCGTTGCGATTTTGTGTGTTGACGAGACGCAGCTTAAGTTAAACCAGAATACGGTTGTTGTCCTCAAGGGCAGCGCGCCGTCTGCCCGAATGGGAATCGCTGTTCCCGCAATGCTCAAGGAGACCGGCTCAAGTCTCTATGATGTGTCGGAAGGAGAAATCTGGCTGCGCAACAAAAACGAAAAGACCAGGTTCGAGGTCCACACACCGGCGGCAACAGCGGCAATCCGAGGAACTGAATTCAATCTTAAAGTGAGCCGAACCGGTACGACGGACCTTGTCCTTCTGGAAGGTAGACTCACGCTGGCCAATGCTCAGGGCGGGATCGATCTTGACCCCGGTGAAGAAGGCCATGCGGAAGTGGGCCGGGCTCCGGTCAAAAGAGTGGTGCTGCAGCCGAAGGACGCTGTCCAGTGGTCGCTATATTATCCGGGAATTTTCAGTTATCGGGATATAACTCTGGGCGCGCAGGCGGAAACGACGGGTCCGGTCGCGGTTTCGCCTCTGTTGAGCAATGCAGTGGCTTCTTATGATCGCGGGGAACTGGACGCAAGCAAACGGGATGCGGATGAAGCGTTGGCCCGAAATCCGGAAGACACGAAGGCACTTCAGATCCTTGGCTGGATATCTCTGCAGAAGCAGGACCCGCAAAAAGCTCTGGCTTATTTCGACAGGTCCCTGAAAGCGGGACCGCAGCCGGGATCAAAGGCCGCAGACCTCAGAGACGGTTCGGTGGTCTTGACCGTAACGGGGCTGGCGATTGCCCTTTACCGCACGGGTGATGCCGTTGGCGCCTATAAGCTCATGATCGCAGAGCTGCGAAGGGGTCCTCCTTCTTCCCTCATTTTGGTTATGTCGGGCTATTTTTCCATGCTCGCCGGGAAAATAGAGGAAGCCAAAGCGCTTCTGACAGACAGCCGCATCAAGGGTCGTGAGTCGGCCATCGCGCATTCACTGCTGAGTCAGATATACCTGACCCAAAACAGCAAGGAAAAAGCTTCCAGTGAGGCGGTTGCCGCCATGCAGGAAAACAGTCAGTCTCCGATGGCGCTGATGACGGGAGCTTTGGTCAAGATATCGTATTTTGACTTGCCCGAGGCAAGGGGGCTCATGGAAAGATCCCTTGCCGCCGACCCCCATTTTCTGGAAGCCTATGTCTACCTCGCCAGACTCTGGCTCGGCGCCGATTATCTGGACCGGGCATGGGAGGTTATCAGCAAGGCGCTCGAGATTTCGAAAACCGACAGCGCGGTTTTGAGTCTGGCCGGTTTTATTAGCCTGGGTTTCAGGGATTACAATAAAGCCTTGGAGCTGTTCAAGGAGGCGGTAAAAAACAATCCCGGATTAGGGGAACCTCACATAGGCCTCGCCAATATTGCGTTCACCAGGCGGAATTTCAGCCTGGGTCTTACCGAAATGCTCACGGCAACGCTGCTCGAACCCAGGGTATCGCTCTACCAGAGCAGCCTTGGAAAGGCGCTCTATCAGACGAGGTCCTTCGATAAGGCACTGGAAGTCTACGATTACGCCAAGAACCTCGATCCAAACGATCCCACCCCGTATCTCTACAAGGGCATCGCGCTCACCGATCTTTACCGGCCGGGAGAGGCAATCCAAGAGATCAACAAGTCCATAGAGCTGAACGATAACACGGCCGTGTTTCGTTCGAGGCTCATGCTTGACCGGGACTTGGCCGTAAGAAACACCAACTTGGCAACCGCCTTCAACCAGCTTGGACTGGGTGAGTGGGCATACAGCAAAGCCGTTACGGCGATAAAGAGCGACCCTCTGAGCGCTTCGGCCCGACTTTTGCTGGGTTCGGCATATCAGGCCACCAACCAGCGGCTCGGCGCCTCCGAATCCGAACTTCTTCAGTATTTACTGCTTGCTCCGGCAAACGAAAACACCTTCACTCAGTCGGCCTCCGGCAGCTATATCGACTACACCCAGATGTTTGAAATGCCGTATGTGAGATTCACGGCTGAAGCCGGTGTCGGCACCTGGGCCGACCACAGCGCCCTGTATCAGGACCACTGGATTAACGTTCTGGGCGGACAGCCCGGTTTTGCGGTGGATGCCTTTGGTGAATATACATACAATCCTGGATTCAGGAAGGACAATAACGATCAGGAATCCCTTTCCGGGCTCATCGATGCGAAATTCGACTCCACGATCAACGATTCTTTTTACGCCAATTACTCGTATCTTCGTTCCCGCTATGGAGATGTCAGCAACTCGGATAATTACTCGTATCAAAGCGATCCGAACCTGAAGATCCTTTCGCCGACCAATTCCGGTGAAGGCGGGTATGTGCACCGTTTTTCACCTTCGGCCGTATTCATTGGATACTTCCATTGGGATCATGAATCGTCTCTTATTACGGATTACTATTACCCCGTTGTTGTGAAACCATTTCCATATATTTATAATCTGAGTGAATATGTAAACAGCATCTTGGATGCTAAAGACGTTCAACTGCAACAGCAGTTAAAAATCGGCGATCACACTTTGATTGGCGGCGTTGACTACCTTAGCGGTACTTTAAACTACCAAGAAATAAACAAATATATAACTTACCTGCCTCCTTATTATTATATCTACACTTTTAATGATCGGTACAATCCTCCAAACAGCGATACATCGATATATGTCAGGGATTATTGGCGCATTTGCCCACAGCTTCTTGCGGAGCTGGGCGTTTCCGGTGATTTTGTCACAAGTTCCCGCTATGCTTTTCCCAGTTCCATATCTTCTTCGACGGTCAATCCACTGGCCGGTCTCAATTATGAAATCAATAAATCGAACACCTTTCGTTTGGCGTACCAAAGCTATGTAGTCGGGCATCCATACAACGCCGCCGTTATTGCTCCCGCGGAAGTGGCCGGATTTCCATCGCAGCTAAACTCCGATGATGGTTCGAAAGTAAAGGAACTGGGGTTTGCATGGGAGTCGCAGTGGAACTCCAAGACGTTTTCCGTTCTACGCCTTGAGGCCTACCGTGTAGACGACCCTCAGTATGCACCTCAGTTATACGTAATCAATGACAGGACCGAACGATTCGAAGGGTCTTTTACCCTCAATCGTCTACTGACTCCATCTCTCGGTCTGTCCGCCGGAATAGCCGGTAAGGTCCTGTCCCTGCAAGAACCCTATCTGGACGTTTCCGGCGACTTCAATGAGATTGACGGAGTTGTCGGACTTTCGTACATGCATCCCAGCGGCTGGTTTGCAGTGATAAACGACACGGTGATTCACCAGAACCTGGGCGGTCTAAGCGATAAGAGCCTCGAACAAAAACAGGAGGAATTCGGAAATCCGTTCAACCTGCTCAATATCAAAATCGGGAAATATTTTGACGGCAAGAAAGGATTTGCGTCTCTGGAGTTGGACAATGTGTTGAATCAGCATTTCCTGTATCAACTCGAACCGGACGCTTTGTTGACTTTTTCCCCGGATCGCCAACTCATATTTAGGGTAGGCTACTTCTTCTAGGCCATTAGAGTTTGCTGCCGGTGTCTCAGGTCGGTCGCCGGGGAGCCGGACTTCGTTATCATGTGTTCGTTTTCTGTCTTTTTTTGAGATTTTCTTCGGAAATTTCATCGCGATGTCATTACCGAAGGGGTGATATCACGCCTCGTGAGGCGATTTGAACTTTATTATTGAATTCATTTTATATATATTCAGACCCCGTTCTCTCTCTTCCGCTTTTGACGTTGACAACGCACATGAAAAATCATAAAGGTTACCCGTGGTAAGCTAACGGACAATTGTTAAGAATTGTTAAGAGGATACAGCGAGCAGGAAACGCAATTTTATGCCGTTTATGCCCAATTCGCCAGATTTTTTGGGTTCTATCCGCGACGCCAAGAAGTCGGGGTTCTACCCTTATTTTCGGCCTATTTCCCAGTCCTTTGGTCCTGAAGTGGAGATAGACGGCCGAAAGCTGGTTATGCTTGCATCGCACGACTATCTGGGTTTGAGTTGTGATTCGCGCATAATTGATGCCGCCTGCCGCGCCATACGCAGGTGGGGAACCGGGCCGGGTGGCTCCAGGTTCCTGTGTGGAAATACGACGCTGCATCAGGCTCTCGAAGAACGAGTGGCTGATTTGGTTGGAAAAAAGCGGGCTATCGTCCACACGACCGGATTTGGGGCGAACCTGGGCGGGTTAAGCTGCCTTCCAGAGGATTTCATCATTTGCGATAAGGAGAGCCACGCCAGTATTTTTGAAGGCTGCCGCGCCTCCAAAAAGCGTGTGATCCCATTTGAGCATAACAGTCTGGAAAGCGCCTCCAAAAAGCTGGCCTCGATCTACGAAAAAACCCCCGATGCGGGAGGTTTTCTGGTAACCGAAGGTGTCTTCAGCATGTCGGGGGATCTGGCAATTTTGCCTCAACTGGTGGAGCTGAAAAAAGAATATCCCCGTTTGTCCATCTATATCGATGACGCTCACGGCCTCGGAGTTATGCACCAGCGGGGCCGGGGAACCACGGCGCATTTTGGCGTGACTTCCGATGTCGATTTCATCATGTCAACTTTCAGCAAAGCCTGCGCATCGATAGGCGGGTTCATCGCTTCGGACGACGACGATGCACTCGAGTCTCTCCAGCATCGGTCCAGAACGCTTATCTTTTCTGCAGCTCTGCCGGTCGGCTGCGCGGCGGCGGCCCTGGCAAGCATCGATATTCTGGAACAGGAGCCGGAAAGACTTGAACGGCTCCATGAGAACACTCGGCGAGCCCGTGCCGGATACCGGGACATCGGTTTTCCCGTACCCGACGGAGAGACCCCTATCATTCCGATACCTGTCGGTTCGGAACTCAAAGCCGCCTATTTCGCCAAGTTGCTTTTTGACCATGGCGTTTTTGCGCTTCCCGCCATCTATCCGGCTGTTCCCAAGGGGAAGGCGGTGATCCGTACGGCTTTCATGGCAACCCACGAAAGAAGCCACATTGATTATGTCCTGGAAAAGCTCTCGCAATTGTTGAAAGACTTCCAGAGTCAAGCCGGCGAGTGCGAAAGCCTTGAATGTTCAAGCACTTCTGCGGATTCGGCTCTCTGACCATTCATAGGGCTGCCTGCAAATTTGTCTTGCTATTTCATCCCAAAACCGGTTACCAATTTGGTCCATAAGTGGGGGTGCTTTTCTTGACCACAAGGGGGAGAGCTGTTTCATGCCCCGGAAATCGATATTTTTTGACATTGTGCGTATCAGTTTGTACCAAGTATATTGCCAGAGAAGGCGCTATCTCGGGGTCGTACTCGCCATTGCCCTTGGGACTGCGGGATTCATAGTCATCGCCACCATGGGCAGGGATGTCAAGAAGAACCTGAACGCGGATCTGGATCTCCTTGGCGGGGCAACACTGATAAGGGCTTACCTGGACCCCTACCTGCCGACCCACAAGTACTCGAAGTACCCGGAATTCACTCTCGACACCATTGAGGCAATGAAATCCCTGCCGGGAGTTCAGGCGGTAAGCGTCATTGTATTCAAACCAACGGCGATATCCACCTTCCAAAAAGAGGAGGTCGCTTTTCCACTTATCGGAGCGGATGGTTTCTTTTGGTCTGTAAATAGCTTCACCCCTGTCAGTGGATCGTTTTTCAACGCCGATGACGTTGCCAAGCGGCGTCGCGTATGCGTTTTGGGTACCAGGCTGGCGAAAAAGATATTCGGGCGCACCGATGTGGTCGGTCAGCAGTGTCAAATAGGTAATGAATCCTATCGTGTGAGCGGCATACTGGGAGGCGTGGCGGTCGGCGATCTCGTCGAATATGGATTTGTACCCATCACTTCGGCGGAAAGTTTTGTCATTGGGCTTTCTTTCCGTCAAAAGGCATATATTCGCTGCGTCGGTTGGGACGATGTGAGCAAGGTTGCGGCGGTACTCCCTGATGTGGTGCATGCACACCAGGTGACGGACAGCCTCAGGGTCGACGTGAGGTGGGAAGAACTGAAGCGGGTTCAGAGAGTGGCGTGGTGGGTCGAACTGTTCATTTATCTTTCAACTGCGGCAACTTTGATCCTGGGAGGTTTTGGGATTTGGAACGGGATGATGGCGACCGTCAAGTCCCGCAAAACGGAAATAGGCCTCAAGAAGGCAATGGGTGCGGAAGACAGGGACATCCTGGCCCAGTTCATGATCGAAGCCCTGTCCCTCAGCTTTGCATCTGCGCTGTTAGGCGGCTTCCTCGGGCGGGGAGCAATGGAAATCGTTGGGCACCTTATGAAAAGCCGGGCCTCTGATGCGCTTTTCTTCACCTGCGTGGGCCTGGCTCTCTTTTTCTCACTGATATTGGGCGCCGGAGCAGGTTTTTATCCCTCCCTCAGGGCAAGTCGCATGGAAGTGGTCGATGCACTCCGCTATGAATGAAATATGGCCGCATGCCGAGCCCGATTTGCCTTTGATCGAGGTAAAGGGGCTTTCCCACACTTATAACGGCGGCACGGGTCCCATCGAGGTTCTGCGGGAGGTGTGCCTAAGCGTGCGCAAGGGGGAGATGGTTGCCATAATGGGCCCGTCGGGTTCGGGAAAATCTACCCTGATGTCCGTCCTCGGCCTTCTGATGATTCCATCCAGAGGCATCTACCGCGTGCTGGACAGGGACATCCTCAAGTTGGACCGCTCCTCTCAGGCATTCTTTCGCCGAACTTATGTCGGTTTCGTATTCCAAAGATGCAATCTGGTCGACAATTGCTCCGTTTACGAAAACCTTGAATTCCCATTAATATATGCGGGGGTGAAAAGATCTGAGCGCCCCGCCAGAATTCAGGACGCCCTGGCAAGAGTCAACCTCAGTCAACGTCTCCACCATAAGGCCAATCAACTGTCGGGTGGCGAACAGCAGCGGGTTGCGATCGCACGAGCCCTCGTTAACAACCCGTTGATAGTGCTTGCAGACGAACCGACCGGACAGTTGGACCGCACCCACGGCGAACAGGTCTTGGACCATTTCGAGCAGATTCTGGCCGGCCGCGATAAGGCCGTGTTGATTGTGACACATGACCCCCAGGTGGCTGAACGCTGCACCAGGGTTTGCCTGCTCGAAGACGGGGTCCTCAAGTCAAGTTGACTTTTAAATGGACTTGAACTATACGGTTGGGCGATGGCAGAACACATCAGAATTCTCGCAATTTCATTGCTGATCGCGTTGGCCTCATTCGCGTTAGCTCCCTGTGCAGGAGCGCAATCCACTATCGACATACAGGTCAAGGAGGACCCTCCGATCCACGGGGTGCTGGACTTCCAGAGCTGTGTCCGGGTCGCGCTCCAGCAGTCGCCATACCTTACCGTCAGTTCGCTGGAGATCGATTTGAAGCGTTTGGACGTCTCCGATGCCAAGTTCGCTTATATTCCCACTTTCTCCCTGCGCACCATGTATTACGTTAACCTTCCAACCGAGACGGCGGGACAAACCTTTAATCCTTACGTGGTTCAGTTTATTAACGACACCTACAATCCCATCGAGGTATATTTCAATGTGGTGGTACGCAAGATGCTGACCAGGATGGCAGTCTTGGCGCATCTGCAGGTGATTTCCGAATACCTTGAGCGCCTGGCCCTGGGATTTCTACAACTGGAATCCGCCGAACGGATGATAGCCAACAATGAGGAGGCAATGGATGTGGCTCGGCAAACGGCCGCTTACGCCAGGAATCGGCTCCAAACGGGTGCGGCGTCGCCATCCGATATTGAAATTGCCGATCAGCAATTGCAGGTGCTGAATATGGAGAGAGAGAGTCTTGCCGCTTCGAAAACCACAATTATCGAGGGAATAGAAACAATTCTGGGATACAAACCAAAGGACGGCCCCCTGGAAATCAACTTTCAAAACGCACGATACCAGGTGCTGGGTGACTTCGACCCGGCCGCTGCAAACCTTGAGCAGGCCAGATCCAATTCAGCCGCACTCAAGATTCAGAAGCTAAAAGAGGAACTTCAGGAAAAGAACATTACTCTGGCTTATACGCGGTTCATTCCGCACCTGGTCTGGGGAGTCCAGACGGTCGACCCTCTGAGCGGCAGAAGCCTCAACGGCTTGTATTTTTCCGTCGGGCTCGAAATGCCCATCTGGGACGGAATGAAACGCTATCATGACATTGCCCGCCAGAAGAGCATCCTACAGCAGGATATCGCTGAGAATGAGACCAAAGAGGCAGATCTGGCCACAAAGTGGCGCGAGGCGAAGCAAAAGTGCCATAGTACGGCTGCCGAGCTCCTATTGGCGGAAAGCAAGGAGAAGCTTGCCGGCATAAAAGAAAAGAAGGCTGAAATAGCCTACCAGAAAGGAACACAACTGTTGTCCGCCTTTCTCGAAGAACGCAAGATGCATCTCGATGCGCAGAAGGCCGTAATTGAAAAGAAACTCGACTATGACAAAGCCGTGCTTCGTCTTGACGCCCTGTCAGGAGATTTCTTCAACCATTTTGTCAGTGCAGGCCCCTCTTACGAAAAAGCGGATTGAGTCAATGCGTGGAGTCGAAGGCGCAATTATTGGCGTCGGTATTCCTCACAGTGGGAAAATATGCCTGGAGCATAGGTGTATGAAAGCATGTTTTGTTGCGGCAGTATTTCTTCTATGTCTGGTTTTACCGGCCGCATACAGTCCTGTCCGGGCCCAATCCGCTGCTGCTCAGGCGGTGCAGACGAAAGGACCGGTCCAGGATGTCCAGATTCAGGGCAAAGTCCAATGTTCCTTGAAACGGCAGGTAGTAATGCCGTTTAAGGGAGTCATAACCAGCCTGGATGTCCAACCGGGACAAGCCGTTAAGAAAGGCGATGTCTTGGCGCGGTACACTATTTCAGCCGAAGTCGTGCAACAATTGCGTAAGCAGTTGTCCGCGCCACACATCCATGAAATCGAAGCCACCCTGTCCAATGCGGGCAAGAATCTGGTTTCGTTGGAGGCAAAGCAGTCTGAGCTGCAGAATTTGGCCACAGAAAATATGGCATCGGCCCAAAGCCTGGAGGAGGTCGAAAAGGAGATCCAGTTCAGCCGGCATGAAATAGCGGCGGGACGGGAACGCCTGAAGATTGAGCGCGATCTGCAGAAAGATTTTGAAGTTTATCTTAAAGGCGAACTGGGTGGATCGTTGAAACCCGTTTCCAATCCTTCACAGCCGGCATGCCTGATTGCTCCCATCACCGGGAACGTCGTATCAATCCAGTCCGGCCTGAGAGATGGGCTGGAACTCGGCCCCGGGGCCCCCACATTTCTGATTGGGGTCATAGATCCTATGGTGATGCACGCTCAAGTTCACGAAACCGACATGCTCAAAGTGGCCACGGGGGATAAAGCCGAAGTCACCCTGGAGTCTGTCCCGAATCGTACTTTCGAAGCCACGGTAAGCCGCCTTTCCTTGACGCCGTTGGCCCTTGGCCTTGAACAGCCTTCCTATTACGATATGGAACTCACGGTACCGAATTCCGATCATTTAATAAAAGAAGGCTTCAAAGGTCAGGTTGTGCTCCATCTAAAGCCGGGTAGGCAGCAAAACTGAGTTCAGCATTCATTTATGAATTTTCAAACGGCCGCACAGCCGGCCGTAAACTTTAAATATCTGATCGGATGGAAGACGTGGGAGATAACAGTTCAATAAAAGACATTTTGGTTATTCCCGTCCAAAGCGAAAGAGACAAAGCCGATTTTCTGCGTTTCCCGTGGCAGGTCCAGGGAAACGATCCCTACTGGGTACCCCCGGTCCTGCCCGAGCAGAAGCATATTCTCGACCCGCAGAAAGGGCCATTTTTCGAATTCGGGGAAGCCCAGTATTTTTTGGCAATCCATAACGGTCGGTTGGCAGGAAGGATTTCAGCACATGTGAGTCGGCGATATGAGGAGCGTCACGACAGTGAGACCGGCTTCTTCGGATTCTTCGAGTGCAAGGAAGACCGCCGGGTTGCCGCCGCACTGTTCGACGCCGCCGCCGACTGGCTGGTAAAATGCGGTAAAAAGCGCATTCAGGGTCCCCTCAGCTTCACCATATATGATGAAGTGGGTCTGCTTGTCGAAGGCTTCGATTCTCTCCCTGCTTTTCTGCAGACGCACAACCCCCCCTATTACCAGGAGCTGGTGGAATCATGTGGATTTCGCAAAGCCATCGACTGGTATGCCCTGCGGGTCACCAGCAGAGACATCGATTTTGTGGGCATGCAGAAGAGCCTGGATGACATCATGAATGGGCAGGGCCTCGTTCTGACCGCTCCCAAACCGAGTGATTTTGTTAGGCGCGCTGAAGAGGTGCTGGAAATATTCAATGAATCGTGGGACCACAACTGGGGGCATGTTCCTCTGACCAAAGGCCAGTTCAAGGATATTTTCAAGCAACTGCGGCCTTTGCTGCGCACTGAATTGATCGATCTGATCATGGACGGCGACAGGATAGCCGCTTTTATCTTGACCATCCCGGACTTGAATCCGTCCATTCAAAAATTGAACGGCCGACTCCCGGTCTGGAAGCAGATTCAGCTCCTCTATGAGGCGAAATTCAAGCCTGTACGCAAAATCCGCACTCTCCTGCTCGGAGTTCGAAAGGCCTATCAGCGCAGGCGGCTGCACCACGCGCTCATTCTCAGCACTTACCTGCGCATTGCCCGCGTGCCCACCGTCGAGGTATGTGATTGCTCGCTGATTCCCGAACAGCTCTCATTCTACATTCGGACGCTGGAGAACTACGGCGCCGAGCGGTACAAAACTTTTCGGATTTATGAGAGGGAGATTTGATGAATGATGAGTGATGAGTGCCGACTTTGACGGAAGGTTTTGCTAAACCGCAATTCAGGACTGCAAGGAGCAATTTTTCGTACTGTTTTTATCCACCATTCATCATTCCGCATTCATCATTCTTTCTTCGTTTCCGTTGTAAAACCTTTGTTGCTGATGTGAAAATTGTTGAATTCCTGGCTGACATCCCGGCTCAGGATGGTTTTGCCCTGACACACCAAGGATAACTTGCCCTTGTCGTATATCGCATCACAGTCTGTATTCAGAAGAAAAGCCTGGAAAACGGCCTTTTTCTTGAACCCGCCCTCTTCGACCCTGGCCAAGTGTGTCTTGGCCTGATCGTAGACTTTGTACCCCTGCGGCGCCACTAGAGCAATAGTCACCGCAATGATAAAGAGAACAACCATCAGCTCCAGAAGAGTGAAACCATTCCGGTCACGGCCGGTTGTGGCCCTCAACTCAAGGTCCCGCATAAATCGGCGCTTTCACGACATTATTTCATTGATGCTGACCAGGGCCAGCGCAATCGCCACGACAATGAACCCGACAAATCCTCCCAGAACCAGGATGATCACCGGTTCGAGCCAATTGGTAAGCGACTTTACATCCCTTTTGAAACCAACTAGAAAGCGGGTCCCCAGCTCCTGCATGATATCTCCCAGCCGCGCCGAATTCTCACCGACTATCACGAGTGATATGACGTCCGGGGGAATCATATGACTGTCCGTCCATACTGCGCTCAGCTTGTTTCCCTTCTTCACTTCTTCGATACTGTGCTCCATGAGTGATTTGAGCGCCGGCAGGCGAGCGACCCGCGCCGTCTGACGCAAGGCCTTTGCCAGGTCGATACCCCCGTTCAGCATCATGCCGAACGAGGTGAAAATATTAGCCAGGTCCATGCTCAGGACCAGTCCACGCGTCACCGGAAGATGGAGAAACACCTGAAGCGCCTTCTTCTTTAACACCGGCAGGAAAAAGATCACTAATGCTATAAGCCCGCAAAAAGCGCAAACAATTATGCCGAGGTGCTCCCGGAAGGATTTGCCCGCGTGGAAAACCAGGATCGACAGGGAAGGGAGCTTCTCCATTTCGCGTGGCCCGAAAATGTTTGAGAAAGTGGGCAGAATCAGCCCAAAGATGAGGGCAAGCGCGGCGAGCGACACCGCAAGCAGGAATGCCGGGTAAGCCAGGGCGCTTTTAATTTCCGAAATAAGGGTCGACTTGAAATCCATATAATCTTTGAGCTTGACCAGAGCCAAACCCAGATCGCCCACTTCTTCTCCTACCGAGAGTACATTCGTGTAAAACGCCGGAAGTTCGAGCTTGATTTCGGCGGCGGTCTCCCTGATGGCTACCGAAAACTGCTTGCCGGTTTTGACTGATTTCAGAACATTTTGCCAGAAGTTAATGGCGCTTCCTTTCTGGCTCGTCCTTACGACCAGTTGAAGCGCCTGATCGAGTTTCATCCCGGAATTGATGAGATGCCTCAGTTCTTCTATGCCCGAGGCGAGATTTTTTTCAGTGAATCTCCCGCTTTTAAAGCTTATCTTCTTCTGCTTGACTTTAAGGATGGTGATGCCCTTTTTGCGGACATCGGCCAGAAATTTATCACGGTCGCCTCTGAATCGGCCTTTAACCTTTTGACCCTGTGCCGTGGCGCCTTCGTAAATAAATTCCTTGGATTGTCCGTCGGACATTGTGAAAAACCCCTTTGAAGCGAGGAGCGAGGAGCAGGGAGCGGGAATTAAAAGAGTAGAAGCGAGGAGCAAAAATCAGGAATCAAAGTCTTTGCTTCCTGTTCCTTGCACCATGCTCCTCGCTCCCGCACCTACGTCGTCGTTACCCGCAAGACCTCATCCAGGGCGACAAGCCCTTTGAATGCCTTTATGAGTCCGTCCTGTTGCATCGTCCTGCACCCAAGCTTATTGGGATCATCAAAATTCCTGTCCTCCTCGAACTCGGCCTGAACCTCACTGGAGAAAGGAATGATTTCAGTAATTGCCATACGACCCGAGTACCCTGTGTAGTTGCATCTTTCACATCCCGCAGGGGTCTTGAGTTGTGGATCGCCCAGTTCGTAGTAGGTTTTCAGTTCGTCGAACCGGCAGGCGGCGAGCACCTCGGGAGTTGCTTCCATTGGCTCAGCGCAATAAGGACAGATTTTTCTAACCAGGCGTTGCCCCATCAGTCCGATTATAGATGCCTTCAGGAGAAAAAATTCGATTCCCATGTCGAGCAAACGTGTGATGGAACTCAGAGCCGTGTTGGTGTGCAATGTGGACAGCACCAGGTGCCCGGTTAGTGAGGACCGGATGGAAATCTCGGCCGTTTCGGCGTCTCTGATCTCTCCAACCATTATGATATCCGGGTCTTGTCTCAGGATGGACCGAAGTGAGTGGGCAAATGTGTAGCCTATGTCCGGACGGACCTGAATCTGGTTGATTCCCTCCAGTTCATATTCAACCGGGTCCTCCACGGTGACTATTTTCGTGGTGTCCGTAACCAGTTCGTTCAGGACGGAATAGAGGGTCGTGGTTTTTCCTGAACCGGTCGGACCGGTTGTCAGAATGATCCCATTCGGCTTCGCCGCGATTTCGCGCAAAAGGGAAAGGTGATCGGCCAGATAACCCAGGCTTTCCAGGGAATACTTGATATCTTCCTTGCCGAGAAGGCGTAAGACAAAACTTTCTCCAAAGGAAGTGGGTACGGAGGAGCTGCGGATGTCCACCTGCTTTCCGCCCACCCGGATGGAAATCCTTCCATCCTGGGGCAACCGGTTTTCTGCTATGTTCATACCCGATAGAAGCTTCAGCCGGGTTATCACCGCCAATTTCACTCCCGCTGAAACGTGATCCACGGACGCCATGACGCCGTCGACACGGAATCTCACCTTCATGAATTTCTTGAAGCACTCGAAATGGATATCTGAAGCGCGCGATTGAACGGCCCTGGAAAGCAGAGTGTTCACCAGTCTGATAACCGGGGCTTCCGATGCCAGCTCCCGCAGTTTGTCAATTTCATCGTCCAGATCGGTTGCGCCACTTCCTTCCTCATCCAGCATGAGTTCCGATTCGAGGGCAAGCCTCAGGTCTCTCAGTTCCTCTTCCGATCCGAGATAAAGCCTGACCGGCTTGGACACGATCCGTTCGATAAGGGAGAAGATCTCCAGATTGAAGGGATCGTTGGTGGCAACCCATGTTTCTTCCTGCCCGCCGCTTAGAAGAAACACATTGTTTTTGAGTAAAAATTCCGGTTTGATTTTGGATACGCGCAGGAGTTGCGGCCGCTCGGGAATATCGGACAACCGGCTCAGCTTCAGACATTCAGAAAGGCTGTCTATGAGCTGGTCTTCAGTGATCAGGCCCATATTGAGCATAATATGGCCCAGCCTGCCACCGTATTCCTTCTGGACGCTTCGAGCCTGCTCCAGGTCGGATTCTTTGCAGTAGCCCGCGCGCAAAAGGGCCTCGTCCAATTGAATCATATTTCAGCTTCTCGACTTAAATCAAAAATTCAACTGCCACAAAATCCCGGCTAGGATATGGTACTATGACTCGAACAATTCCCACAAGAAATTTGCCCTCATCCAGCGTGGTTTCGAAAATTTGAAATCACATGATCGAGACCATCAAAACATCCGATGGTACGCGCCAGCCGGTAGATCCGGCTTGCTTCAATTTTGAAGAAGACATCCTGAGCCGCATCCACCAGTTTAGTCAGTTCCATTATCTGCGCCGGGTCGCCCCCCCGGTCCTTTTCCGATTCCAGCAGGAGCTTTGTAAGCTCGGCAATCTGCTCCAGACGGTTGCTCCGGTCCTTTTCCGATTCGGCCAGGAGCCGTATCAGTTCCGCGCTCTGGTCGAGGAAGGACCTCCGTTCCGCCTGCAAGTCTTTTTTCTGCTTATCGAGACTCCTGACCGCCCGTTCAAAAAAATCCCGCAAATCCGCGGCCGGGACCTTGTGTTCGACTACCCGGAAACTTTGCACCCCATCGCGAAGCTCCTGCAGGAAGTCGTCTATTTCAGGGGTAACTTCTTCCAGGCAAATGCCTCGCACACAAAGGGCCTCGTTGAAAACGCACTCCCATTTGCAGTAGAAGCAGGGCATGGGCGTCACAAAAACCCGGCCGGTCCGCGCGACCGGCAGGAACCGGGGCCAATGTCCGCCGCCGAAAAACGCGATTACAGGCCGATTGAAAGCTGCCGCCGCATGCATCAGGCCCGTATCGTTTCCCAGGTAGGCAAATGATTTCCCGGCCAGGACCGCGGCATGGGGCATTTCTCCGTCCCTTCCCAGCCATGCCTTCGGATGAGCCCCGGACTGTTCCGCCAACCGGCGCACATTTTCAACGACTGAGCGCTCCTGTTCATGACCGGCGATCAGCGCCGGTATGCCGAATACCTTCTCAATCCTGGCAATAAGCGCCGCGAAGCGCGCTTGCGGCCACGCTTTTATCGACACGTTCGCGGTTCCGGCGGGTGCGCACAGTAAGTATTCTTCTTGGCCCAAACCAAGTTCGGCCAGAACGCGGGCAGCCGAATTCTCCAGTTCTCCGGAAACAAGAAGCTGCGGCGAGCGCAACGGCATCGGCTTGCCTGCCAGATGGCCCAGGAGGAGCCTGTATTTTTCGGTTTCCGGCGTTGTTTCTTTCACTTCAACGGCAACATCGTAAACGGGAAAGGATGGGTCGATACCCAGCCGGTCCATGAGCCCGTCCGGCCGGTCCGGCGCCGGATCGACAGTTCCCATCGCCACCCGGTGGGCAGAGGCGGTGGCTGCGCCGACCACGTCGTCCAGCCACGTTCTGCTGTTGGCCGTGAAGAGGACCAGATCGTAGGCTTTCTCCTGCAAAGACTTGACAAAGACAGCAGGATCGTCAGGCCCAAGAACCTGCGAGAACGGATTTATCGAAGTTGTAGACCACTGAAGCCTGCCGGGAAACATTTGCGCAAGCTGATCGTAGCCCTTTCTTACCAGAAGAGTGACGGAGGCCTCGGGGGCCATGTCGAGAACGGCCGAGACGAACCCCTCGACAAGCATCAGGTCTCCAAAGGTATCAAAACGAGGGATCAGTATATTTTTGAATGACTGAAGGCAAAAACCCGTATTCATATGTTTCGTGATTCCGGCATTTAAGACCAATTTGGGTTCAGGATAACGCTAAATTGACACTTGACCTGTCATTCCAGCGCAAGAGACTGTGTCGTAATGGGGAAAACAGTCAGAAACCGTTCGAAAAGTGGAAAAAAGACCCTGGTTCCCGGCTTTCGCCGGGAAGACGGGCTCTGATTGACGCCAGATTTCCACCTTTGAGTGGGAATCCCTTACGAGCCCAACAATTGTGACACAGTCTCGCAAGCCGGAATCCAGTCTTTGCGAGAAAGTCCGGACCCCGTCTTTCGACGGGGTGACCATGGGGCGTTCCGTCACCTTGTACGCTAATTGGTACAAATCCACCCTTGCACTCCACCGCCAAGCGGCGTGCTCTTCGTCTCTGCAGCGGGTCAGTTGTCGCGCCGGTCCGGACTATACTATTTGTTTGAACGAAAGGCCAGAGGGTGTCGCCAATCCCGGCGGTCCGGGAAGGTTTCGAGATGCGTTTTCGGGATGGCAATGCAGACTCCGTGACGGTAACCCGCCGATTATTAAGGCAGTCTGTTTTACGGAATGCCACACCGGTCCGGACCGAGGTGAAATAGTTCCGCGAATTCATGGGCTATTTCTCTCGTGTAAAGTATTGCTCCTTCGTGGTTCAGGTGGGTGGGGTCGGAGAAATACCTGTTCTCATAAAACTTAGTCTTCCAGCCATCGGGAGCTATATACACGTTATCGTACCTTTGCAGAATCGCTTTGTATTGCGCAGGAATTTCAGAGAACTGACTGTATTGGCCCCGGCGGTATGGGGGTTCGATCAATAGGACCTTGATTCCTTCCGATGAAGTAAACCTGAAAAATTTATCCAAAAATATGTCTGAATCAACATCGAATATCGGCCGTGTTTGATTCGGATGCATATCTTCACTAAAATCTTCCGGAAGAGCCTTATCTGGAAACCGAGCCTGCTCTTCTATGAAGTAGTACCCTCGATCTTTCACCATTCTGGTTAAAAGCGTCATATTATGTTCGCGTATTTTTATGATATCATCTTTATGAAACAGGTTGTTGAATGTATACGAATCAACAAAATCACTGAACATAAGCTGAGGCAGGATATGGTAAATTAAAATCCATGGATCGCGGAAAAATATGGAGTATGACAGAAGTTCATGAAAAGACATACTGCCTTGATTACAGTAATATCGGACAAGTTTGCCGGCCATACTGTCAATCATCCCTCGGTACGTGCTAAGATAAATGACGATATACTGCGGTGGCGTATTATTTTTAATATAATCCTTAAGGCAGTAATAGTGTGGTCCGACGGGAAGCGCAGGAAGTGATAAGTTAAATGAGGTAACTGCCCCATTTAGATCCATGTCAAAATAGTCAGGTATAAGACCTGTCAATATTTTACTATTGCCTATGAAAAAGGTATTTATCCTTTTGTTATTATTAATCTGATTTGAACGTACCAAATGTCTTTTGGATTCACATATTATGGCAGCTCCATCTTTATAGACAGATGATGCATCTATTACATAATGACGTTGCATCAGGAAAAAGAACAGCCCAATGAGTAAGATCGTAGGGATTAGGATGGTATTTCGTAGCATAGAAGCGGTATCTTCAAAATTGAAAATAGATAAATTGCTTTGTACCAAACCTGCCAAACAGTAAAATCCAACAAAATAAAGCATAGTACGCCGACCATCTAATCAATACCGGTCGAGAAGCAAGAATACGGGCGGCTCCTCCGCCTTGCCTGCTGTAAGTGTTGTGAAAGTAACCGGCGAGTTCCAAAATGACGATGGAAACAAGAGCCGGCAAAAGAACGGGCAGATTCAGCGAGGAGAAGGTGTTCCTGATAGCTGCGGGAGCCTGAAGATTTACCAGAAGATCGTACCATCCTGTCCAAAGGTGGGTCACAATGTACCATGCTGTTGAAATGTCAGGGGCCCTGAAGAAAATCCATGCAAAGCATACGGCTAGAAAAGTTAAGCTGATCCTGAGCACATTGTGAAAAACGGGATAATTTCCCACCCCGGTTATGTCGACAATTTTTTGCCTGAGGCCTTTGGTCCAAATGGAAAGAATCAGGTAGCCGCCATGGATCAGCCCCCAGATGATGAAAGTCCAACTGGCTCCATGCCAGAGACCGCTCAGCAGGAAGACGAGAATCAAGTTGAACCGGTGCCGCCACTTGGACACACGATTACCGCCCAGTGGAATATAAAGGTAATCCCTGAACCAGGATGAAAGGGAAATATGCCATCTTTTCCAGAACTCCGATACGGAACTTGACAGGTAGGGCTGGCTGAAGTTTTTCATCAGGTCAAATCCCATTACCCTGGCAGCGCCTATGGCAATGTCCGTATAACCCGAAAAATCACAATAGATTTGATAGGCAAAACAAATTGTGGCGGAAGCCAGGATTACTCCCTGGTAGTTCGTTGGCTTGCCGTATACCTGGTCGACAATCACCGCCAGTCTATCGGCGATCACCAATTTTTTGAAGAATCCCCATGCCATCAGCTTCAAGCCGTCGGCTATCCTCTGGTAGTCAAGGTCTTTGGGCTGTTTAAGCTGGACTAAAAGGTTGTTCGGGCGCTCGATCGGCCCTGCGACCAACTGGGGATAGAACATCACATAGAGCGCAAATACGCCGGGGTGGTATTCCGGCTTTCGTCCTCTATATACCTCAACCGTATAGCCCATGGACTGAAATGTGTGAAATGAAAGGCCGATGGGCAGGATGATCGGCAAAGTATGGACAGGACAGGACCATCCGAAAAAGGAAAACAGTTGGGCAATATTTGAGGCAACGAAATTGAAGTACTTGAAAAAACCGAGCATTCCCAAATTGGTGACGATGCTCAGGGCCAAGATAATCGCTCTTCGCCGTCCCCGGCTTTTGTCGATCAAAATGCCCGATATGTAGTCAACCAGAATGGTAGTGAAAAGGATCAATATATATATGGGGATAAAAGCCATATAGAAGTAGCAGCTTGCTAAAAGTAGGAACGCCCATCTATATCGCTGAGGCAGTATAAAGAAAAAAAGTGTGACTACCGGAAAGAAGATCAGGAATTGTATTGAATTAAATTGCATTCATTCGCTCTTTTCGGCAGGGCGCCCTGGCCCGAGGTCAATCATTCCGGTCGGACGGGGTTTTCAGGACAACCATGTAGGAACAGCCGAAAACGGTCTCCTCGACCGATAGGAGCCTTCCTGAGGCGGGAATGAGGCGTTCCAGCGACTCCCGGCTATACAGGACGACATGATAGAGCGGCCTTAGCGCGGCAGGCGGGCAGGATGTCCATCGGTCGAAAACCACCGTCTGGAAAAAAGCCTTGCCGCCTTCCTCGAGTACTCGCATGGAATCCGAAAGCATTTTCCGGGGGTCGTACAGGTGTTCGAGAACATCGTTTGCGACCAGCACGTCATAACAAGCAGGCGGTATTTCTTCAATCGACGAGCGCCTGATGTCGAGCCCCGTTTTTTCCCTGGCCCGGGACGCAGTCGAACGGTCAAGCTCCAGCCCGGTCACCTGGAACCCGGCGTCCGCAAGTTCCTTCAGGAAACGCCCGTGCGACGATCCCACCTCGATGAGCCTGCCACCCGAAAAATGCCGAAGAATTGCCGCCATCCACACCGGGATTCTGTCGTGAACGTCTGTTTCATACCTTTGCCGGAGGGACGGCAGCCCGATCGCGGCCTGGTGACCGTTGAAATATATTTCGCCATAGAGTTCTTCGAGATACGAGGGTGCAAGCACGTACCTGAGCAAAAGGCAGCCGCACTCCGTGCAGAGCTGATAATCCCCGTGGGCCGAAAGTTCGCGCAGCGCTTCAGACCCGCACCAGCACCGCACGACTCTGCAATACCGGCGGACCTTACGGGGATAACCCTCGGACGCCAGAAAAGAGTCCATATAACTGTTTTCAATTTCCTCGCCGAGACCTATGCCCATCTCTTGCCCTTTATCGTTAATCGGTGGACATAAGAGCGAATAATAAACTCTTTGCCGGCTCCGGTACAGGATTCATTCAGTTGGGCCATAATGGTTCAGGGACATCGGTAATTGAGCAATGCCGTGAAAAGGAAGGAGTCTGTCCCGGTCCGCCGTAACGGTCACCGGACCAAGGAGTTCGTGGCGGTCGTGCAGAAAACCGGAGTTGGGGCCGCCCGCGGAACAGGGCTCCGCGACGCCGAGACTAAAGGTATACTCTCCCGGCTGCACATTGAACCGGATGGCAAGAACCACCACAAGCTTCTGGCCCGGAGAAAGGTCCGGCAACCGATACCCGGATTGCCTGGCGCCTCCGGCAAATACAAGATTGCCAAGGCGGTCGTAAAGATGAATGCCGCAACTGGGGTCTTTAATGGCCGATGTGGCCCTGACGAGAATATTAAAAGAAAGTTTTCCGAGAATGGGGACGCTCAACCTTGGACGACCCGCTTCATCAGTCACGGATGCGCCAACCAGCTTCAGGCCTCCAGCCCCGTGACGGTGCGGCTCGTTACGCAAAATATTATGCTTCATAATTTCGGCAGGTCGTATTCCGCGTTCCTCCTTCACGGCCGGGGGCTTTATTCCGGCTCCTCCAAATCGGTCCGGACCCTGAGAAGGATGCAAGCCTTGAGATCCGGTGGCGCCGTAATACCTGCTCACGGCCTCCACCGCATCCCCGGAAAAATCGATTTCGCCCTGCTTCAGCAGAATCGCCCGCTGACAGAGGTTTTGCACCGCGGCCATATCGTGCGAGACAAAAATGCAGGTGGTTCCCCCCGATATCATCTCCCGCATCTTGGCGAAGCTCTTCTGCTGGAAAAAGATGTCCCCGACGCTTAAAGCCTCGTCAATTATCAGCACCTCCGGCTCGAGGAACACAAACATGGAAAAAGCAAGCCGCACAAACATCCCGGACGAATAAAGCTTGAGGGGACGATCGAAAAAATCTCCCAGCCCGGCAAACGACTCGATATCCGGCAAGCGTTTGTCGATGTAGCGCGCTTCGAAACCTAGCAGCCAGGCGCTGTTGTTCAGGTTTTGACGGCCCGTCAGCTCCATGTTGAACCCGGTTCCCAACTCGAGCAGCGAGAGCACCTTGCCGCGAACCTGAAAAACACCGGCGGTGGGGTCGAGCACCCCGGTCAATATTTTCAGCAGTGTGGTTTTACCCGCGCCGTTGGGGCCGATGATGCCGAAGCATTCACCCGGTCCGATCTCAAACGATATTTCCCTGAGCGCCCAGAAAGGCTGGAACCGTTCCTTGCCGATACCCATCCAGTCCAGAGCCCGATGCCATGGTTTCCTGTAGATTCTGAACGCCTTGGAAAGGCCTCTAACGCTTACAACCGGTTCCATCCCAAAGGCCTTTCCATTAAAGTGCGTCCCGGATTTGCGGTCTTAACCTCATCAGGGTTAGATAACCCAGCATACAGAACAGTGTGGCTATGGTGAACATGATTAAAAAAGAACTCCAGTGAGGCCATGCGCACTCGACGACTATCCTCTGAGAGGCATCGACGAAATAAAAAACCGGGTTGAAATAGAGCATCCTCCGGGCCCATTCGGGCAAGATGGAGCTCATGTACACAATCGGGGTCATCCAGAACAACAGTTGGAGGACAAGGACCAGCGCCTGGCCGATATCCCTGAAAAATGTGTTCATCACTCCCAGAAACAGACCCAGCCCGAAACCGAATCCCTCCAGCGACGCCAGGACCAGCGGCAAAGCCAGCCAGGACAGTGACGGGGGGTGGCCCAGCAAAATACACACGAAGGCGAAGATAGCAGCAGTCATGGCGAGGTTCATGCAACAGCTCAGCGCGTTCTGGCCGACGAACACCTGTTCGGGGATGGGCAGCTTCTTTATGTAATTGGCATTGGCCACAAATGAGCCGGTGCAGCGGGTCACCGTTTCATGGAATCCCATCCACGGAATCAGGCCCGAACACAAATAGATGGCGAAACCGAAGGATGAAGGCATATTCGGTATCCGGGGATGCATCAACTGAGAGAAGACAAGCGTGTACAACAGGATTTGAAATAACGGATGAATGGCGTTCCACACGAAACCGGCCCCGGAACCCGCATACCGGAACCAAAGTTCTCGCCATGCGTTTCCCCAGATGAACTTTCGGTAGGTCCAGAGACTGTCAATCATCCCGCCCGCCTGGTAAAAGCATTTAACCACAGAGAGCACAGAGAACACAGAGGGAGATAGGTCATAAAACCCTCCGTCTTATCCCGTCTTTTAAAACCTGGACATTGAAGTTGATTAATAGGCCAAGTTTCCACCCACCCAATTTCAGATATGTCAGCAACTGTGCTTCATGTATCGGTTCCAGTTTTTCAACTGACTTCAATTCGACTACAACCCTGTTCTCAACCAGCAAGTCGACTCGATAACCGCAATCCAGGTGTACGCCCCGATAAAGTATGGGCACGGCTTTTTGCTGCTCAATTCTGAGGCCCTGCTCAACCAGCTCGTATGCGAGGCATGACTCGTAGGCTGATTCAACAAGCCCCGGGCCCATTTCGCGATGAACAACGATGGCCGCCCCAATGATCTGCTCTGTAATACGGTTTAAATCCATCTTTGACCTCAGTGTGGTTTGTGGGGAACCACAATAGGGTGCATGGTCCAATGAAGCACGGGCACGGCTTTTGCCGCTCAATTTTCAGTTCCGCCAGTGATTCTGCCCGGTTATTTATTTGAATTTGTCTCTGTGCTCTCAGTGCTCTCAGTGGTGAACAGGTTATTTTTTCCGCAATACCGCGGCCCCTGCGGTGACCGGACGGGGAAAACGGCTGTCTTTTTCCACCAGCATGTCGTCCCGGCTGGGGCGCCAATCGGGCATTCGCTCAAACGCCGGATGTTCCAGAATCGCCCGGTATTTTTTAATGGCCGGGGTCCTGCTGTTTGGGCCGGGAAAATCAATTCCCCAGGACGGAGGCCGAAGACGGGCCGAGACCAGAAACAGACCGCCCTCGCGCAATGCGCCGGCAGCTTCACTGACGATCACGCGCATCTCGGCGCCGGACTCAACGCAGGAAAAATACATTACTACATCAAATAAACCTTCGGGAATACGGATTTTTTTATCAACCGGAGCCTGCCTGCCCACCTTCAGACCGCTTCTGTCGCGGATCTCCTCCCACGCCTCAGTCCGCAAACCCTCTTTTCCCGCAAATTCAACGTTCGCCCCCAGGCTTGCCAGGAACCAGGGCATGGGGTTCAAGTCACTGCCGATATTCAGCAGGCGAACCTTCCGCCAGTCTTCCGTCCCGCTAAAAGCGTTGAACCACAGCCACGGGTGCTCCCACCCTTCCAGCCCGGTGGAAAGTTGGCGCAGGCCCATCCTTTTTGCAAAGCAGTTCAAGGTATTCATGAAATCCTGAAACAGACCCGAGCGAGCCTCGGCTTCGCCGGCCAGTGAAAACCGTTTCGGCCCGCGGACCGGATCGTCCTGCCCGGCAGTACGCTCGTTTCCCAATCCGCTCGAAGTCCGGAAAATACCGTCCGCGATGGCGGTTCTGTATCGGGTGGCGCTTTCCTCCCGCAGGTGGATGAGTCTTTCTGCTTCAGCTTTTTGCCCCCTGATCCCGTCTTCAATGAGGTCAACGAGCCGATCTGCTTTGGCTTCCATAACATAAAGGCTCGGAATCCCGATATAGTCTCCTATCTGGAGTCTGGTGTCGTTGCCGATGATTACGGCCGGCCGTCCAAACCCGGCGGCGCATACCGCCCCGTGGACTCGATTGGCGACGACGGCTTCGCTCCTGGCGTAAACGGGAAGATAGTCCCGCCATGAACCGGAGCGGAAAATGACTTCTCCCGGCTCCCGGTAGCGCTCCATGAAAGCTGTTTCCGGGATGTCATGGGCGACGAATAAAATGCGATGATGCTTCCGAAGCGAATTAATCAATTCGCGGCATGTGACATCCCACGCATGTTCGTCGATATCGTCCCTCAGCCTGAGATGTCCGCCGTACGGCATAAAATTCACCGCGACAACTCCCCGCCCGAAGGTCCCTTTGAGATTCGATCTCCTTGCCGCATGAAACGCGGCGCAGGGCAGGGGCTCGTGCTCTATTCCGAGCGCATACAGTATCTGGGAGGCCAGGGGATCTCTCACGGACGTCCATCGGCAGGCAGCCGCGGCCCTTCGGGCGAATTCCACGCACCGGGGATCGGACAGAAAAGTGCCGGCGAAGTCCGGATAGGGCTGACAGGCGCCGGCTGAAACGTTCAGAACAACTTTTTGCGGACCGAGCGCAAAAATGCGTTTTTCCCAAAGCTCTTCGGCCCATTCGACCGAATAGCTGGTGCCTCCATTCAGCTTCCAGTAAACGGGGGCTCCGGCCTGGACGATTATGTCGGAATCGCGAAACTTGTCTTCGAGGACCGCAGGCTCATCCAGACGCAACTCTTGGAGGCTGGGCAAGTCGTGCTTGTTTACGTAGAAGGGCGTCCAACTCCCAAAGATTTCATCCAGAAAGGAGCATATTCCCTCCCGGATAAACTCGTCCCCGACGTTGACCCCGAGGGTTGTCATGAAAGCGATTTTTGGGCTGCTGAACATATCGAATATCGGTTATTAACTCACCACGGAGACACGTTTTTTCTCACCACGGAGACCACAGATAACACGGAGAAAAGGACAGGCATTGGGCTGCCGCCTGGATAACGTAGTTCGTTCGCTGCGCCAACGATGTCTTGTACCAGTTCTTTCTTTTCCATTTTTTCTCAGTGTTCTCCGTGGACTGGTGAATGTTTTTAGGGCTTAGGGTTGAAACGCGCGATGCAGAAACCGAACTTTTCCCGGGATGTTACCCAAATCTCAAATCGCGGATCGGACTGCATCCGTTTGAAGCTCCCGTGATGCTTGATATGGAAAATATCGTCAAGGGCGATATAGGTTGGGGCTTCCAGATTGTCAATCAGGGTTTCAAATTCCAGGTAACCGACGTGGCCGCCGCTGTCCAGCAGCACGAAATCGGGACGGCCGCCGAACTCCCTCAGACAACGGCCCAGCAGGTCGTCGGGCAGGCCGGAGAAGTCAGTTTCCCGGTAGTAGAGTTCCGCCCTATCGCTCGGCTGGTGATCCACGAAAATATCATCGTCCCCGACCTTATCAACCGTGTGTTCCCGGATCTCCGCGAGTGTGGGCAATCTGTCTCGCGGTATGGAAAGCCCGTTGACGATTCGAACGCAGTCCATCAGCCCGGCCGTCTTCAGGTTCTCGGCAGCGATGCCGCAGTTGCGCGGATTGATCTCTATTGAATAGAAAATACTGTCTTCTATCTCCAATTCCTTGATGGCCCGGGCAATTATCCGGGTGGTCCCGTTGCCGTGATACGTTCCGGTTTCAATCAGCTTTCGCGGCCTGATCCGGGAAAAAAGCCGGTGGATCTCAGCTGAAAATTCAGACTGATCATCAACCTGCGTCGGGTCATACCCGGCCGGGCTGTCGATGCCGGCAATCTTCAAATTTCGCGGCCTGGCGGTCTCTTTTTGCATTTACACCGGTCCCGTGAGTTTGCAGGAAAAAGGGGCGAAATATTCCCTGGAGCGGCATAGCCGCAACCAAAAATCTACCGCGGAGGCGCAGAGAACGCTGAGAGAAAGACTTAGTACTCCATTTCATAAATGTGATGGCGAATCGCCTCAACGATGATTCCGGGCGGGCATTAAGCCCGCCCCTACGAAGGATAATCGGCCCTGTACTGTAGGGGCGGGATTTATTCCCGCCCGATACGTCACCGAAATTATGAAATGGACCACTTAGCTGCAAAAATACTCTCTCTGTTTCCTCTGCCTTCCGGGCCAATCCTAACTATGCCCGGTAACCTGGTACCTTGTAACACTTGTAGGGTGGCACGGTCTTATCGTGCCCACCATGGTGGGCAGCGCTCCGCTTTTGCCCACCCTACATATCTTTTGTGAGCCTCTTGCAAAAGTCTTTTACAGTCTGAAGTCCTTTATCGTCATTCCGCCCTCACTAAAAGATCGGGCGCGGACTAAACGCATCACCCGACGTCTGCGGATGTAGCGGGGGACCCGATACGTAGTGAGGGTCCGGCATGTTTTAAGCCGGAATCCAGGTTTTTCAAAGGTCTCTGGATCCCGGCTTTCGAGACTGTGTCGCAATTGTTGGGCTCGTAAGAGATTCCCACTCAAAGGTGGAAATCTGGCGTCAATCAGAGTACGTCTTCCCGGCGAAAGCCGGGAACCAGGGTCTTTTTTCCACTTTTCCAACGGTTTCTGACTGTTTTCCCCATTGCGACACAGCCTCTTTCGCCGGGGTGACGGCTTCATTGAGTTTTGCAAGAGGCTCCTGTGGTTGTGCTTTGATGAATTTCTTTTTTCTTTGCGATCTCCGCGTCTGCGGTGGATGTCGAGGGGGACCGTAAAGAGGCCGAGATCGCAGAGAAAACAATATCTTAAAGAAAAATGCCGCAAAATAAACCAGAAAATGACGGATAGCTGTACGAATAGCTAAACTCCGTTCCCGCCTGGACAAATTAGACTCTACACCATCTTTTTGGTGAAAACAACAGAAGTAGCTTCACGCCGAAGCCGGGGGCCGACCCATAGAGAATGGGGATTCACACCGTGAGAGGGGCGGGTGCGGTATCCGGGGCTGTTTTCCTCACGGTCTGCCGGGTACTCAAAAGAAAAGGGGCGGATTTTACAATCCGCCCCCTCTCGTTGACTAACAAATTACCTTAAACCCGGAGCGCCAGTCCTACCACTGGGGTGTGGTACTGCCAGGGGAAGCCTGAGGACTCGGGATAAGGACAGGCACAAGCCGCTTCGGACCCTGAACCGGATCGGTCTGGATGCAGTTCACGGTTACGTTCGGGTATGAGTTATTAACATTCAACAATGCTTCATACCTGGTATTGGCAGGTATGTTAATAGTGACCGGGGTGCCGCTGCCCATCTGCACAGTGGTTCCAGAGAACGTTATCAGCTGACTGGTCTGCAGCGCTATTGTTCCCAGGACAACATTGGACTGAAGAGGAGTGCCCCCTGCTTCCGAACTCAACGTGGTCAAGGACACAGTGGCAGGATTAGGATTGTTGCTCCCCGCATTGATCGCATTGTTCAGAAGGCATGCGGTCACAACCTGAGGACTGGTGCTAAGGTACGGAATCTGGAAGAATGAAAAATTGAGTGACAAAACGAGCATGGGCGAAGTGGGAACGAGGGTTTCCGTGAAATTCACCCCGACATTGCCGGTGGCTGCGGTGGTGCCGCCTGCCAAGCTTACCGAGGCGGCCAGTGTGCCCGGCTGTAAAGTGCCAACCGGCGTGGTAGGGGCGGTGAATGTCAGGTTCTGGCCAGTCTGCGGTGAAGCGGTCGTCGAGCAAATTTTAAGGTTAGCACCCGCAATGGTCATGGTAAAGCTGCCGGCCGTCACTTCCGATGCCAGAATGGTGTGAGCATCGGTGGTATCGCTACCATATTGGAACGTGTAGCCTTGGAACCCGGCGAGATTTCCGGTGACCACAATCGGCACGGTGGCACTGCCGTTAAGAGAACCGGCGCAAGAGGTATCAGTGGAGACGGCAACCGCCTGGCTAATGGTGTCGTTGCTGTCTATCAGCAGCGTGGCAGTGGTGGATGTAGTAAAGGTTGTGCCGGTAAAACCTATAGTTCCCGCGCCCGCGGTCAGCTTAGCGGTGAACTGGGTGACCAACTGAAGGACGTTGGCCGTGCAGTATATGTTAGGGTCGTTGAAGGCAGCATTGTTGAGGGTCAAGGTTACATATTGGCCGGTGGGTGTCCCGTTAGCGATATTGATAATGTTCACCTTAGTCGGCGTAGCCGTGCAGGTGGTTGGCTGTAAGGTGTAAGTAGTACCTGGACTGAGGCCTGCTGCGCCCACTGCCAGAGTTACGACCGCACTGGCGGTACCGGAAGTAGTCCCGGTGCCCACCGAGGTTGCACCAGTGCAGATGTTGAGCACGCTGGTTGTTGCCCAAGTTGCGTTGGTCAAAGTAGCGGTCATATTGGCACCGGCAACCGCTGTGACGCCTGAAAAACCGATTGTGACGGCGGTCGCATTAACTGGGGTAGCGCCGGAAGAGGCGGTCGGAATCAGTTCCGCAGCCACCGTGAAGGTGGCGATGGCTATCGTCGGAGCTGCGTTCGCGTAAGGCGCAACCATTAATACTGCCGCGAGTATTACAAAGGCAGACAAAAATTTCTTCATCTCTTTCCTCCTCGAATCTTTCTTGTAAAGCAACCGGAACATTAAATTAGAGACGTTGAATGATCCTTATTTCACCCCGTATTTACAACTCCTTCCTCCTCTTCATCACCTCCTTCATAAATAGTCTGCAACTTGCCTGGTTTTCGGTCTTGCAATTCGAAGCTAAAACAGCAACATCTCTTTCGGCGCGAGAGAGCGAGCCCTCATTACAGACTACACTCGCCTTGGCCCGTTTCCCGCTATGACTGCACTGCTTTTTTATGCTGAAAAAATCCCTCTACGCGCACTCCCTGCCCCTCCTGCCATGTCCCGGAACGGCGCCGAACCGGCTCACGTAGGATGGACGCGGAATTTACAGCCGTACGCCCTGACTATTTCCCACATCTATTTATGACCTGTCAAGCATTTTGTAATTATTTTTTGCATTCATTGACTTTCTTGCATTTGTTCTTCACTATTCGGCTCCTCCTCACAGTAAGAAAAATAAAAAAAGAGCCTTGCGTCGATGCAGTTTTATTTTTTATTCCTGTTCCGCCTGTTCCGGGTGGTCCGCCGGGACACCCATCCAGCCGGAAGCTGCATCAATGGCGCTTTTTAGCATTGCGCTGCTTCCGGGGTCCGGTCGAATTCCGTGCTTTGGATGCCGGCGGCGAAGCTCCGCTCGAGTCCGGCAATAAGGCAATAGACTTGAAACGCCTGGCGGAACACCACAAAAGGGCCGTCATCACGACGGCGGACAGCAGGCACCAGAGACAGGAGGCCCCTATCACGAAGGGCTCCAGGGACGTCAGGTATATCGAGAGGACCGTTCCGAGAAAGGCGGCGGCGAGCAGCGCCCCGGAGGCTGTCCTTGCGATCCGACCATGTCCGTAACGGCTGAGCGCCCAGGCAAAGATGATGGCAAGATATCCGCCGACGCCCAGAAAGGAAACGGGAATGATTCCGAAGAACCGGGCATATTCGCTCTGCTGCACCAGGTTGCAGTCTCCCACCGGACCGCAGATGGACACGGATTTGGCCATGGTAACATAAGCCAGGTACCCGGCAATGGCAAGGCCGATGAGGGAAAGCACCGGAATGGGCCAGCCGCTGCCCGCCGGAAGGCTGTTTTGAGTGGAACGCCGCAGACTTATTAAAACACGTCCAAGGACGAACAGCATTCCCGCCAGCGTGGCAATGGCAATGGAGTTGCCCACCGGGTCCGCGGCAAGCCTGGCATAGAGTGAAACCTTGAGGGCGGCGTCAAGACCCGGCTTCGACGCTCCGGATTGTCCGGAGGATTTGGCGGCCTGGGCCTTGTCTTTTTCGATCTGTTCCTTAAGGCCGGGGATAGGGGGAAATTCAGATCCGCCCTCCTCCAGCAGGGATTTGACCAGCGAAGCGCAGCCGGGGCCGATTTCTTCAGGTCCGACCAGGATGTAGTGCCCGATGAAAACGATCGGCACCCCGCGGCGCCCTTCCGGTATTCCGTACGCCCGGATCGCCGATTGCAAAAGGGCAAGGCCCTCCGGCGCGGTCGAATTCACGCCGACGATCTCCAGTTTATCGCCGTATTGGGCAATGAGCGGCTGCAGAATCTCCGTGATTACCTTATGGCAATGAGGGCAAATAGGCGAATAGAACAGGACAGCATGCACTCTCGAATCCGCGCTTCCCGCCAGGGCCACGGAACCCGGGGCCGCCGGCCCGAGCAGAATGCACAGTGTCAATATCAGCCATGGTGACAAAAGCATTCGCGCATAGAACCGAGGCGGGGTTTTATCGCGCGCGCCGTGAAGGTGGGCATCGCTTGCGCTTTTGCCCACCCTACGCTTTCCACCCGCCAAAGCGACGGAACCTTCAGCCGCTAGCCCGAGCAGGCGAGATAAAGCCCATGTGCAAAGGAAACCATACTTCATTAGTTCACTATCCTGTAAACCCGGCTGAAAAGGCCTGAAGAACTCAATGGAAATAAGGCATGAGTTCTCTGTACTTCTTGGTCGCCTCCTCGGCATCTTCGGGTGACGTCAAAATATGGGGCGTGATCACAACGAACAGTTCGGTTCTCAGTTTGGTGCGTTGCGTATTTTTAAACAACGGCGCGATCAGGGGGATGTCTCCCAGCCACGGTATCTTGTATACGGTGTCTTCGGTCTGATTCTGAATGAGTCCCCCCAGCATGATGCTGCTTCCGCTTTTCAGGGCGACCGTCGTATCAATTTTCCTCGTTGAAATAGAGGGCGAGCTGATATCGGAAGTCGTGTTTGTCGCCGGATCGCTGACCTCCTGCTTTATCAGAAGGGTGAGCATGCCCTGCGAATTGATGGTCGGCTTGACAGTCATGATCACGCCCGTTTTCACGTACTGGATGCTCTGGAGAAGACTGGTCGTTCCTTCCTGTTGCACGCCGGTCGCGGTGGCCTGGCTGGTCAGGATCGGGACCTCGGTGCCGACCTCGATGTTGGCTTCCTCGTTGTCGAGCACCACCAGTCGCGGGGTGGAGAGGACCTTCAGCACATCGTCCTTGGCGAAAGCCTGCAACGCCGCCTGGAAGTTGCCGCTTGCGATCGTGTAAAGAAACCCCGACGTGCCCAGGCTCAACCCGCTGGCGGTCGTGGTGGCCAGCGTGCTGAACAATTGGCTAAAGCCCCCCTTGTTATTCCGGATGGCCCATTCGATCCCGAACTGGAAAGAGCCGTTCAAGGTAACTTCTCCAACCGTAACTTCGACGAGTACCTGCCGCGGAAGCAGATCGAGCCGGTTCAGCAGTTCCTCGACTCTTGCGTATTGAAACGGTGTTGCCGTAATGACGAGCGAGTTTGTATTTTCGTCTACAGAGACCATTACATCGGACAAATTAGACAATGCGTGCCGCGAGGAAGATTTCTCCCCCCCCTCGGTCGCGCTCACGGGCCTCGGAGACATTCCTGTGGTTTCCGGGCCGGTTTCCTGTTTGTTGCTCTGTCTTTGCGAGTCCGAGGACTTGTCCTTGCGCGAACCACCGGAACCGAACAGTTTGGCCAGATCGGAAGCCCTGCGGTTCTTGGGATGATAGACATAGAACTGCGGCTCGTCTTCGGAAACCGTCCGCAGGTCGAGTTTTTCCTGCCAGAAAGCGACCTGGTTGAACCATTCCGGTTTGAAACTCACGGCCAGAACCGCCCTTATCTGCTTGAGGCCGATAAGCATCATTCCGGTGTCCGAAGGGGTCTTGGCCACCGGAATGCCCTGAGGGGGCAGCGCCTGGCTCAAATAGTTCATAAAAGTATCTACCGGCAGATAACGCAGGTAAAAAAGTTTCATCTTCTTGTTTGTAAGCGAGGGGCGGTCAAGGGCATGAATAAGCTCCGCGGCCGCCTTGGCATGATTGGCGTCATCCACGATACAAACCATCGAACTGCCCGGAATCTGCTGGATATGGCCCTGAGCGGAAAGGGCCAGGGTTGTCGCTATGCCTGCGAAGTCCTGCGGCCTGATATGATAGATTTGCAGAAAAAGCCCGACTTCATCGCTCCCGCCGACCGACTCCGGAACGTTTCCAACAAAATATGGGACTACCTGCTTCTGCGGCTGGCCGCTGATCGGCCCTATAAAATAGAGGCCTTCCTTTTGGGTGATTTCCAGGCCGTACCCTTTGAAGACCTCCCTGGCGATGTCCAGTATTTCGGCTTGCCTGGCCGTGGCCTTCATATTCAGGGTGACGGTCTCTTTCCTTGCCTCGATGGACTTGTCCACAGAATAGTTGGCGTCGAGCACCTTGCCGAAAATAAGGTTGACGAATTCGCCGATAGGCATGTTCTCAACCTGTATCTCGTAAGGCTGTTCGCCCGGCCCGGCATGGGAGGCCTTGCCGCCCTTGGCGGGTGGGGCGCCGGTCTCCGGCGCCCGGACCGATACGGACGGCACATCTATGCTTTTGGGCGGCGGCTGGCGGTTTGCCTCGGAAGGACTGCTGGTGACGGCGGGGACCTCGGCCGCCTGCTCGACATCCTGGCCCGGCCCGGCAGGGACCGGATTTGCCGGCGGAGCGGGGGGAGCGACTTTACTTATCGTAGGCTTGCTGGTGGCGCAGGACGCGAGCACGGCCAGCATGACCACAACGAACGCTAATCGTCTCATTCACTTTCTCCACACGAACAAAAGGATGCCGTAGTCCGGAAAACCAGGGCGCCGCGAATCCCCGTATCCCCCCGCTCGCAGCGTTCAGACCGGACTCGGATCATCGACATTATCACTTCTTCAGATTTCCTCGCAACACAAAAGTAGGGGAGCGAGGAGCGGGAAGCAGGGAGCAGGGAGCAGGGAGCGAAAAGCAAATTATTTTTCGCGCAGGGTCCGGATGTAGGTTGCCAGTTGAGCTGAAATTGCGTCCAATGATTCTTGTAATTCACGCGTATCCCCGTATTCAAGGTCCTGCGCCAGGATGCAGTAGTAGCGGCATTCCTCCAGTGACCCTTCGGCGGTATTAAAGAAACGCGCCTTGTCAGCTAGCGTGTACTTCCGAAATCCCTCGGCAATATTAGCAGGAATGGAAACGGCCGCCCGGCGGAATTGGCTGACCAGGCCAAATCGCTCATCCGCTGGAAACGTCTTTGTCAGGCGGTAGACACCAAGCACGAATGCATGCGAATTCTTCCAGACCTCCAAATCCTGAAACGTTTTTGCCGGCGTCCTCACTCCCCACACTCCCGTTTTCCTACTTCTTGCTCCTCGCTCCCCGCTCCCCGCTCCTTGCTCCTGCACCATCAACGCCGATTCACCCTGAACAGTTCGAGCACAAAGTCTTTCTGTTCCTTGCTGAAAAAGACGACAACCCTGCCGTTGCCTATCGCTTTGACTGCCAGGTCGTCATCCATGGGTTCCCCCATTACGAACAGCCGCCAGCCTGAATTCCCGCTCCCTTTTTGGGAGGGGTTGAAAAAGACCGCCCGTTTCTTTCCGGCTCCGGCCACGCCGTAGAACTCCCATCGATACTTTTCATTCGTAAGCGAATAGATTGCGGGAATTTTGTTGAATTCTTTCTGCCCGTAAGAAGCCGATGCCCCGCTTCCTTTACCGCCTTTTCGGCGTTCGGCCGCTTCCCGCTCGGAGACCGGGATGTCCCAGAGATCATAACTGGCGAGGTTCGCAAATTCCCCCTTTTGGGGCTCGGTCTTCAAAGGTTCGATACCGACGCCGACTGCCGACAAACTCACCTTTTCGCAAGGCGCCCTCAGAACCAGGATCTGGTTCACCGTTTGAAGAACCCAGTATAGCGACAACAATACGGCAAGCCCCATGATGACGGTGTGAGGCTTCAGCAGCCGCTTGCCGGGAAACGACAAATGCGACCTGATTTCGGCGATGCGGGGAATGCGCAGGTTCATTTCACCTCCGGCGGAAGCTGATAGCTTATAACCGTCGCATCCAGACTCAATTTGCCTTTCGCTCCTTTCATGATGTTCATGAGCGGGCAATTCAGAGTCTTTTCCGAGAACAGCAGCCGCTTGAAAAAATCTTCGATTTGATCAGGATCGCCTATCGCCATGAATGAAATTGGAAGGACATAGTAATTTTTTTTCTCCCTTTTATAAGGTTCTCCCCACTTGAAATTGACAACTTCCAGGCCGCTGCTCTGAAGGGTATGTTTGAGCAGGTCCTGCAACTGATTCAAAGCCGTTTCGGGAGGCATATTTCCGGGATATAGCCGTTTTATGTTGTCCGCGTTGACCTGTAAAGCGGCCTCCATTTCCTTCTCTATTTCATCGTGCTTGCTCTGAAGCAGCAATTCCCTGGCGTATTGTTTTTTCAGCCGGTTAAGTTCGTCGCGCAATTCGGCGTATTCAGCCATTCTCGGTTTGAGGTCCAAGACGGCGACTGCCAAAAGAACGAGAATAATTATCAGTTCCCTATTGATTCGCAAGCCGATCCCTCCAAGCGTTCACCGCAGAGAAAGCAGAGCAAAAGATGGAGCATGGAGCGGGCAGCATGGAGCAGGGAGAAAAACTGTCTCCATTCCCGCTTCTAGCTTCTCGCTCCCCGCTCCTGGCTTTCTCCGCGGTGAATGGTCACCGTCCCCTGGTCATACGTCTTATCGTGCCTTCTATTACCGCCCTCTCCTTACCCGTTTTATCATCCCTGCTGACGGCGCCGTTCACGGTCACCTTCTCAAAGCATGGGAGTTCGGCAAACTTTTCAATGAGGACTGAGAGGCTGTCCGCCAGTACGCCTATGGTAACGCGGTTTTCGGCACACTTGACATAGGTTATGTTGCCGTTTTTTTCCGCAACAATGGCTGCGGCCTCTTCCAGAACATCCGGAAGGTATGGATAGGCGTTCTCGGACGAACGGAAACTTTCCCAGAACTGATGAGTTCCCGTCTGGGCCTCGATACGTTTCTTCAGCGGCTGGTCTTCCGCCTGCGCCTGAGTAATTTTTCCCCTGACCGTGTTTATTTCTCTTTTTGCGGCCCAATACATGCCGTAGCCGGTTGCCAGGTATACCGACAACAGCAGCAGCACAGGCCATTTGGCCGCATTTACGGCATTGGCCAGTAACGATTCGCGATCCAGTTCGATCTTTATAAAATGGACGAGGTCGCGAACGTCCATGGACTTGATGGCCCGGCGCAGGAAAGCGCCTTCAAGCACGACCGTTTCCAGGTCGTCCAGGCTGGAATCTTTTCTTAGCCACTCGGTTGCCTCTTCCAGCGCCGGTTTTCCGTCCTGAAAAAGAGGCTTTACGAACTGCGCCCTGAGCACCCCGTCGCGGACGATGAATAGTTTCATGCTGTTCTTGACCGGGCATGCGCAAATTACGTTGGGCCGGGATTTGACGATTTCATTCCAGACCAGGTAACCTTCCGGAATCACGAGCAGATAACGATCTTCCGGGGCGGGATAAAACCAGAGCAGAAGATGCCGGCCTGCTTTGGCATAGCAGAACTCGGCCTCTTCGAAAGGAGAAAGGTGCAGGCAGTTCAGTTCCACAAACTCACGGTTGACCTTGGCCCCGGGCGGAAGCTCGATCACCTTGAAAAATGAGACTTCCGAATCGACGATCAGGATTTTCTTTTTTTCGAAAACAACACCCTCGGGGGCATCGAAAGCCCGGATGCCCGCCGCTGTAAGAACGGCCGTCTGCCTCAACATGTATTGCAATACGCCGAAAGGGATCAATAGGTAGCCTCCAAAACCACGAAAGGCGCCTCAGGGGTGGGCTTGAAGCTTGCCAGGAGCCTCACCGTTTCCCGTGCGTTTCCCGAAGCTGTTTCGACGGTCAGGTTTATTACCCCGGCGGAAACCACGCTGCAATAATCGATAAGATCAGCCACGTTGATCCCGGCAGCGGCGCCGGCGTCAAAAATATTCAAAAAATCATTTGCCTTTCTCACGGCCAAGAGAGAATCCGCCGTGTCCTCATTGATTCCCAGGACCGCGCGCAGCGTGATTTTGTCGACAGTGTTCAGGTTGGGCATTACACCCGGCGCCAGTATCAACCGGTTCCTCAGCTTCGCCCATACTCGGGGATCATCCAGGCCTTTGACCAGTGAGAATTCATCGATACACTGTGGAGCGTGGTAATTCCTGGGACCGAACAGCGCTCCCTTCTCAGTCTGATAATAGTAAGATTCCGCCCCGTTGAGTCTTGCCAGATCGTCAGGGTCGAACCAGTCAAACAGGCAGTCCTGTATTTCCGATCCCCTGCTGTCGTCCTCTGTCAATATCTCAACCATTTTTGCCACCTGCGCCGGACTGCAGCCCCACACATTGAGCTTGGCCGCCGCATCCAGGGCCTGGACCCTGGTGTTCTTCCCCACCTCGACAACCGTTCCGTCCAGAAGGAACTCATTCTTCATCCCGATATCATCGCCAAAGCTGCTTACCAGTTTGTTCGGCCCGAACGCCCCGGTTGCACCAAGAAACTTGAAAGCCTCCACCGTGGACTCGGCAATAATCTGCGCATTCATTTTGTCCACCAGGGACTGAGCGGCGCCGATGCTCTCTTTTGCCACCTTGATCAGGAACATGCAGCCCAGGAATAAAACCGACGTGACGGCCAAAACGACCACCAGCGCCGATCCCTTACAATCCGTGATAATTGCCATAGGTCATGTCTTTTTTGTGCACAAAGTCGCTTTGGACTCTGAAACAGTAGCCCATAATCCTGTTGTCGTCAAAAGTAACCGTTAATTTTACACCCGCCGGGACTTCGCCGTCGAGCCGGTCTGTTTCAGCCTCGTCGTCCGCCTGAGTCTTTTTTCCGCCGGAATTCAGGCCGCCCGCTCCAAATGCCCCGCCTGCATCGAATTGTTCGGCCATTTGCTGCGCAGTTCCTCTAACGCTTCGGGGGCGTTTCAGGTAGGTAAACCGAATTTCGCGCACCTTCTCGAGGATTAGGGTCCGCTGCGTCTCAGCGGTCTCCCCCGGGTTTGCGTAATCGTTGAGGGGAGAAAAAATCGGGGTCTCGTTGAGGTAAACCGAGCCGTCCTGGAAGTAGAGGCGCGCCAGGACAACCCCCTTCAGTCTAAGGGGCGAATTTGTAACGAAAGTCATTGAGTCAGGCTGCCCATAGAAAACTTCAATAAACTCTCTCCCTTCGGATATGATCCGGTCCGGGGTTCTTATAACGTAGTAAAAAACGCTGCTTATGGCCGAGTTCAACCAGTAAAACTTCATTCCCCTCTCGGCGTAAGTGTATCGCGTCTTGCCCGTTTGCACAATAAAGGTCCTCAGCAGTGTGCCGACCAGCGTCAGCATTACGCTCAGCACAACCAGCGCCGTCAGGAGTTCGACCAGCGTAAATCCGCTAGAACGCCTTGAGCGCCGCCGGGTTCGCGGTAAATTGGGTGACATAAAAGGAGTATTCCTTTTTCCACTGATCCCTGGTTAATATGCAATCAACCTCATATAGAGTCAGTTCATAAGGTCCGATATTACCGCCTGGCATTGGGTATTCCGGATAGATGTAATTATGCGCGCTTTTAATTATTTTGGTTTTGTATGAGTAGGAAAACCCATTCAGTTTGCCATTGCCTTCAGGATCATCAACCAGCCGCTTAAATTCAATTATGTTCTTAACGGACATGGCTGTTATATAAATGTCCTGGTAAAGTTCCTGTTTATAATAGGAGGTGATATACATATTATATGCGGCAGCGAACGATACCACCGATGAAGTCAGGACGACCAGGGCGATTATGACTTCCGGAAGAGTGAAACCCTTTGAATTCATTTTCTAAGACCGTCAACCGATACATTTTCAATAAAGTTCGAGCAACCTCATTCTGAGAATTTTTCTCTCACAATGTCAAAACCTGCCGACGCCAGTGTTTAGCACCGCAGAGACGCCGAGGGCGCAGAGAAAAGATCAGCCAGAGGAAGGTGCGCGCTCGCCTGCGGCGCAATTTTTTCCGTAGCCCTTGCGGTGGTGGGGCATTTCGATGTCCTGCTTTTCAGCTCTGGCCGATCACGTCCTCACGCGTGACCAAACTAAAGACTAATACCCAGTCGCGTGGGTGGGGGGTAAAAACAACCAAAAAACCC
>Ga0326728_10001833_pt1 | contig 73304 bp, 60 predicted proteins | sample MB3enrmetagenome_FD_207602 | JGI IMG/M metagenome (GOLD analysis project Ga0326728, IMG submission 207602) | Lab enriched peat soil microbial communities from McLean, Ithaca, NY, United States - MB31MN | ecosystem: Environmental > Terrestrial > Soil > Wetlands > Peat | place: USA: New York...
CAATCCGTGGTAGGCAACCCGGGCCTTCCGAGCACCCCCATGGGCTACCCCCTCATCGTCGCGCTGCGCTACCTCGCCTCGAAACGGCGAAACATGATCTCGATCAGCACGCTCCTCGCCATCGGCGGGGTCACCCTCGGGGTCGCGGCGCTGACGATCGTCATGAGCGTCACGGGCGGCTTTCAGGAGCAGTTCCGCGAAAAGGTCCTCGGCGTGAACGCTCACGTCCTCGTCCTCAAGTACTCGATCGATTTTCGCGAGTATCGGGACGTCATGGACAAGGTCAAGGACATCCCTCACGTGGTTGGCCTCGGCCCCTTCGTCATCAACCCGATGATGGTGACGCACGAGGGCCACACGGCGACGGGAGTTCTGCTGAAGGGCGTCGACCCCGTGCTCATGCCGACGGTGCTCGATCTTCCCAAGTACATCACGCGCGGAAGCCTTGCGGGTCTCCGAAAGCCCGGTGCCAAGCCCCCAGCGTACGTGCCCGAGCGCTCGCGATCCGTGCTCGATCCGTTGGAACCGGTTCGCATCGAGCACCGCAATGCGGATGCGGGGGGGGAGCCGCTGCTCGAGCTGATGCGCCGCGAAGTGGAAGCCGACATGCGCCAAGCGCGAGTGGATGCGGGACCGCCCCCGGACAGGCCAGACAACGAGGAGGCTCCCTCTCCGGACACCGAAGTGCCCGTGCCGGACGCCGGCATCGTGGGCGCTGTCACTCCCGTGGGAGGGTTTCGCAGCACGCTCCCTGAGGACGACGTCATCCCAGACGCCATCGATCCGGACCCCTGTCGTAGCCCCGCCCAAGTTGAGCGCTTGCCTGGCATCGTCATTGGACGGACTCTGTCCAAGCAGCTCGACCTCGGTCTGGGGGACTGCGTGCAGGTGACCTCGCCCCAGATCGGTCTCTCCTTCGGCACGGGAGGGCGCCCACCGATCGCCAAGCAATTTCGCGTGATCGCGCTCTTCGAAGCCGGGTTCGACCAATACGATTCCAAGCTCGTCTACACGGACCTGTTCGAGGCTCAGGCCTTCTACGAGTACGGCGACAGTGTCACCGGGATCGAGATGAAGCTCGACGACATCGACCGAGCAGACGAGGTCGCTCGCGTCATCACGAAGCGCCTCGGCAACGGCATCTACAACACGATGACCTGGCGACAGCTAAACCACGGTCTTTTCACGGCCCTGCTGATTCAGCAGATCGGGATGAGCTTCATGCTCTCGCTCATCATCATCGTCGCCGCGTGTACGGTCATCGCGACCATCGTCATGGTGGTTCTCGAGAAGCGACGGGAGATAGCGCTCCTGAAGGCCCTCGGCGCGAAGGACGGCGCGATTCTGCGGATATTCCTCTACCAAGGCAGCATCATCGGATCCTGCGGAACGGCCCTCGGAATCCTCTTCGGATGGCTCGCGTGCCGATTCGTGCTGGCCTACGGCTTCCCGCTCGACCCGAAGGTCTACTTCATCTCGCACCTGCCGGTGTCCATGCACCCGATGGAATTCATCGTGCCGGCGATTGTGGCGGTCGTCGTGTGCCTTGTCGCGACGGTGTTTCCCGCGACCTACGCTGCGAAAATGCGTCCCGTCGACGGGTTCCGAGACGAGTAGCGCCTGGCCTGGGATTCTGGCGGTACTGCACGGTCGCCGCATTGACCCGCGCGAGCACGCACTGTTAGGAACAAACGGGTAGGCTTGAGACTGACGTAGTAGCGAAAGGCGAAGGAGCGCATGCGCTGGCTCGTGGAGGTCACGTCTCTCGGAAAGGCCGAGGCCGTATCGGTCACCGTGGAGGCAGAGTCGTGGCACAAGGCGCTGGAAGGAGCGCGGAGACAGCGTGGCGAAGCGTCGCCGCTCAACGGGTTCTCGATCGAGCTCCTTGAGGACGGCTGCCGGGCGGTCGACCCGGCATCGCGACTTCGCTACACGGTGACAAGGGTCGCGTCGGACGCGGCCGTCGCTCCGGCTCCCGCGCCTGCGGCCCCGGCTCCGCGCCGGCAGCAGGATGCGAGGCCAGAAGAGCAGCCTTTCAACGTCGTGTTCAAGCGCGAGCAGGCCCCGACGGACTCGGTCCCGCTGACGTATCGCGAGTACGTGCTCTTGGTGGCGCCTGGAACCACGGAGGGTGCAGCAGACGATCTTCTGCGCCGATATCTAACGACGGTGCGCATGGCGCTCGTCGACTCGCCGCCTGGCAAGGTCGTCAACCTCGCTGTCTTCGATGCGCCCTTCGAGGGCCGTCCATCCACGCGGCCGCTGGCTACGCTTGGGTGGAAAGACTGGAATGCGGAACCCGCGGTCAGCTTTCCGCGATCGGCCTCGGGTGCGGGTCCGAGCAAGACCGCGGCGAGCGCGGCGCCCTCGCAGAAGGTCGCGCTCGACAAGGGGCCCGCGGCAAGCGCGGTGGCTCCACGGATCGTTGCGCCCGACAAGGCGCCTGCGGCAAGCGCTGCGACTCCGCAGATGGCCGCGCCAGCGAACGCGTCATCGCCGAGCGCCGCCGTGCCGGAGAAGGCCGCACCAAAGCAAAAGCAGGCGCCCGTGGAGGTCTTGCAGGCACCCGTGGAGGTCGTGGAGACACCGCGAATTGCCGAGCCGACCCGTGCACAGCAGCCGGCGGTCCCGAGCCCACCGGCGGCGGAAACCCACGAGCTTGGGGCCACGCTGGTCTCGGCGTCGGCAGCAGTTCCTCCGCGTCCGCGCCTCGCGGGAAATGAGCTTCTCGCCGAGCTCTTCGAGTCGATGCACGAGCTTCAGTTCGCTCGTGACTCCCTGGACGGCGGGGACTTGTGCCTATCGATCGCCACAGGCGCCATTGCGTCGAAGTCCGGGATCGTTCACCTCTACGACATCGGCCGCCGCGGATTCGTCATCTCGAGCATGTCCGGCGAGGCCGTGGAACGTGTGCGCACTCGCCGCCATCCCGAAAGCGACTCCGTCCTGTCGCGGGCCATGCACTCGCGACACGCCCTGGTCATCGCTCGCGTCGGGGAGGCCGAGATGCCCCTTGCGCCGCGCTACGTCGAACTGGGTGACGTTCAAAGCATCGTCATGGCGAGGGCTACGCTGCACGGTCGCTTCCTCGGCGCGATCGAGCTCATCGATCCTCTCGATGGCCTCCCGTTCACGGAAGCCGAGGGCAACGCTCTCACCTACATCGCCGAGCAGTTCGCCGAATTCGTAGCGTCGCGCGGGTTGGCGCTCGACTCAACGACGCAGGGGTCGCCTCGAGCCGGCAAGTAGCGCTCCTCCGTCGTCTGTGAGGGCGAACCCCCACTTTCCCTCACGACTCGAACCAGCATGGACCAAGCGGTACTCTTGGTCTCAGATGGAACGTGGACGCGCACGGCTTGCGAGCATTCTTCTCCTGCCAGCCGTGCTCGTCGCCGTCGGCGTGCTCGCATATTTCACGATCCGCACCACGCTTCAGGTGGAGCGCCTTCGCCAACAGGCCGTCCTCGAAGCAACGCTGGCATTGGCAAACGAGAAGGCGGATCGCCTCGACAAAGGGATCATCGAACAGGACAATGTGGCCTTTGCCATCGCAGATCCAGGCCGCATCTCGGAGCTGGCGCAGCGTTGGCTGCCTACGGCGAAGCGCGAGACGCCGACGGTTCGCGCGATTCTCATCCTCGACGAGGCGCACACGGTTCGCGCGTTCGCCTCGCGGACCGGTGGCGCATTCGCCGACGAGGAGGCGTTCCGGCGCCTTCTCGTGCAGCACATGTGTGGCGACATGGAGCTGCCGAAACTCGCGCCCGACGAGCTTCATCATCTCCATCGGACGTACCTCGGACAGAGCTATCTCGTTAGCTACTGGATTCGAGCGGCGACGATGCCCACGGACAACTCGCCGAACGCCCCCGCCGTGCTGCGCCGCTTCCTCATCGTCGCCTGGCATGACGTCGGCCGCATCGTCAAAGACACGATGCCCTCCCTGTTCGCTGAGGCCGCGTCCCCCAGTCGCGTGAACGTCGTCGACGAGGACGGCCGCATCGTTTACGGGCCGCCCCTGCGCACTGGGCAGTTCACCGTCGCCGTGCGCTTCCCGACAACGCTCTACGGCTGGCGCGTTCAGGTGTCTCCGAGCGGCAGCGATGAACTGACGGCCCGGTTTCAGAATCGCGCACTGCTCGAGTTCGTCATGATGGTGTTCGCGTGCATCGTCGTCGTGTTGGGGGTCGCCACGATCCTGCTCGCTTCCGAGAGAGAGAGCCGCATCTCGACGCTCAAGAGCGAGTTCGTCGCCAACGTCAGCCACGAACTGAAGACGCCGCTCGCCCTCATCCGGATGTTCGGTGAAATGCTCCAATCAGGCCGGGTCACGACCGACGACAAACGCCAGCAGTATCTCGAGATCATCGTCGGCGAGAGCGAGCGACTGTCGGCTCTCATCGAGAATGTGCTCGATTTCGCTCGCGTGGAGCGGGGCCGCCAAGCTTACGATTTCGGTCCGGGTGACGTCCGCGAAGCGGTGTCGCGAGCCGTGACCGTCTACAGGCACCAGGCCGAACGCGAAGGGGTCGAAGTCACCGTGGACTTCGAGGGCGACCTCCAGCACCCCCGCGTCGATTCGCGAGCAGTCCAGCTCGCGGTCATCAATCTCATCGACAATGCCCTCAAGTACGCCTCGGGCTCGAAAGTCATCCAGGTGCGCGCGAAGCGGACGGCCAGCACCATCTCGATTTGCGTTATCGACCACGGGCCTGGCGTCGCCTCGGAGGACCGCGAGCGCATTTTCGAGCGCTTCGTTCGAGGAGCGGGGGCAGGAACCCGGTCGGTTCGAGGCAGCGGCATCGGCCTGGCCCTCGTCAAACACATCGCCGAGAGCCATGGGGGGCGGGTGTGGGTCGAGGACGCCGAGGGGGGAGGCGCGATGTTCGTCGTCGTGATCCCCGTCGTTCGCACGGAGGACTCCACGCACGAACAGCCGGCCCAGCCGGTCGATGGGGGAGCTCGAGGGGGGCCGCGAAGCGCCCCCCTCGTCGATTCGTCCTCGCCCGAGAGCGAGCGGCAGGTCCCGTCAAGGCGGACGCTTGCGGGATGACCCGCTCCGGGCCAAGGCGGAGCGACGATGAGGCAGTGTAGACATTCTCCCCGCATCGCTCGGACCTTGCGCTGTTGACGGGCGGTACGTGCTAGATATCGTGGTGGGTACGTTTAGTGCTGGTCTTCCTAGGTAGCGCTCATGCTTCCGGCGTGGGTCGGCAGAGCTATGGTGTGGTTTTCGCGTGACGGGACTGGAGGTCGTTAGTTTTCGCATGGCGAACGAGGAAGCGAAGCTGTTCGTGGCGGGTCTGCCCGACAGCATCTCCGAAGACGTGTTGAAGCAGCTCTTCGAAGCCACGGGGGGCAAGGTAGTAGGCGTCAGCCTACCCAAAGACCGGATGACCGGTCGTCCGCGTGGTTTCGGCTTCGTTACACTTGCGACGCCGCAGGAAGCTCAGGCCGCGCGCGACGCTCTCGACGGGTCGATGCACGCTGGCAAGTCGATCTCCGTGCGGCCATTCCAGGCAGAACCCCCGCGAAGGGATGGGCCGCCGGTGCGTGGAGGACCGCCGAACCCCGCCGGGCCGCGGGGGCCGAGCGGCGCGGGACCATCAGCTCAGTCCCCTGACCGCACGCTGTACGTGGGCAACCTGCCCTACGATGCCACCCAAGAAGAGGTTCAGGTTCTCGTAAATGGAGCCGCGCCCGATGGCGTCGTGCGCGTTCACCTTCCCATGGATGCGGACGGCCGCAAGCGCGGGTTCGGCTTCGTCACGATGGCGAGCACCGATGCCGCCAAGACGGCAGCGGATGCCCTGCGCCAGGCCGACCTGCGCGGGCGTCGCCTGATCGTGAACCTCGCGCATCCGAAGGGTGAACGACCGCCGCGCGCGGAAGGCAGCCCGGGAGGCGGGGGAGGCTTCGGGCCGTCGTTTCCACAACCGTCGTTTGCGGCGGGGGGCGCTCCTGCAGGCGCCCCAGCCCATCGCAAGCCCGCGTACGACGAGAAGCGAAAGCGATCGTTCGAAGATGGCGGCGGGCCGCGAAAAAAGCGACAGGAGCGCGACGATCACCGCGGCGGCAAGTTCGACTACGGCGACGACGAAGACTGAGCCTCCTGTCTGCTCTGCCGCTCTAGCCTGGCCCTCGGACTGAAGTCCGTGGCAAGATGGCGATTCCGTTCAGATTGGGGAAGGGAAGCTCGATCGCGCGCGCGGCTTGACTCTTGGCTCTTGCTGCGCGAACGTCTCGGGTCCTTGCGGCAGCGGGCCGCTGTAGCCGAGATTTCCCATGCGTGACCTCATCAAGATGACTTGCGGCAATTGCGGTCGGGCCAACTACACGACCACGAAGAACAAGCGGACGATGTCCGAAAAGTTCGAGATCAAGAAGTTCTGCCCCGCGTGCCGGAAACACTTCCCGCACAAAGAAGGCAAGATCTCGAAGGGCTAGCATCGCCTTTCATTGGTCGGAGAACCGAGTGCCGTCGACCTTCGACCGCTGCGAGCAAGCGCTGGGGCCCCACGCTCGTAGGCTGGAACGTGCGGCAGGGAGCACGCCATGATCTTCGACTGGCTTCACGGCCTGTTCTCGAACGATCTCGCGATCGATCTCGGGACTGCCAACACGCTGATCTACGTCAAGGGCAAGGGCATCGTGTCGTGCGAGCCCTCGGTCGTGGCGGTTCAGCGAGATGCCCGCGGCGGCAACAAAGTGCTCGCGGTCGGTCGCGAGGCGAAAGAAATGCTTGGACGCACGCCGGGCAACATCCGGGCTGTTCGGCCTCTGCGCGATGGCGTGATCGCGGACTTCGAGATCACCGAGGCCATGCTCCGGTACTTCATCGCGCGCGCACACAATCGCCGGACGCTTGTAAAGCCCCGCATCATCATTTGCGTACCCTTCGGGATCACGGAGGTGGAGAAGCGCGCCGTCAAGGAGAGCGCGGAAAGCGCGGGTGCCCGGGAGGTGTACCTGATCGAAGAGCCCATGGCGGCCGCGATCGGAGCGGGCCTGCCAATCACCGAGCCCAGCGGGAACATGATCGTGGACATCGGCGGTGGCACGACCGAAGTCGCAGTCATCTCGCTGGCCGGTATTGTCTACTCGCAGAGCGTGCGGGTCGGCGGCGACAAGATGGACGATGCGATCGCGGCGTATCTCAAGCGGAAGTTTAACCTCGCGATCGGCGAGCAGACGGCCGAGCGCATCAAGATGAACATCGGCAATGCGTATCCTCTCGAGAAGCAGCTCGTGACCGAGGTCAAGGGGCGCGACCTCGTCGCCGGCGTTCCCAAGACGGTCATTGTCAACAGCGATGAGATTCGCGAGGCAATGGCAGAGCCCATCAACGCCATCGTCGAGTCGGTGTTGACTGCCCTCGAGAAGACTCCTCCGGAGCTTGCGGCCGACATCGTCGACAAGGGTATCGTTCTCACCGGTGGCGGGGCCTTGCTGCGCAACCTGGACGTACTTCTCCGTGAGGAGACGGGGCTGCCGGTGATGGTCTGCGACGACCCAATCAGCGCAGTCGTTCTAGGCAGCGGTAAAGCCCTCGATCACATGGACCTCCTCAAGGAGGTCACGATTGCCTGACAAGGCAGTTGCCGGCGGACCGAGGGTCAGTTCCTCCCGTGGCTTCGTCCTGACCTTCGAGAAGGTCTGCAAATCAGTTCAGCCGTGACCCCCGTCTTCAAACGCACCCGGGATTCAGTCATCGTCGTCGCGTTGCTCGCGGTGCCGTTCTTCGTGCTCAAAGCGAACATGAAGGCGCCCGAGAACCAGGGTCCGATCGATCGCATCGTCGTGCGCGTTGCCGCTCCGGTCGAGCTTGCAGCGGTCGCCTTGGCTCGCGGCATATCCCGGATTTGGGACGATTATATCTACCTGGTTGACGTCAAAGAGGACAATCGGCGCCTGTCATACGACAATGCCCGTTTGCGTGAACGCGTTCACGAGCTCGAGCACGCCCAGGCGGAAAACCGGCAGCTTCGCCGCCTGCTTCAGCTCAAGGAATCCACTCCGGGCGAGCTTCTCAGTGCCCTCGTCGTCGGCAAGGATTTCACAGAGTTCTTCCGCGTCACGAGGCTCGTGCTCGATCGAGGGCCACACGACGTCAAGCCGCACATGCCGGTCCTCTCTCCGGACGGCGTTGTCGGAGCCGTGCTCCACACGACCAACGATATCGTGGATGTCCAACTCGCGGTGGACGCATTGTTCGGCGTGGATGTCGAAGACGAGCGAACGCGTGCCCGAGGCTTTGCGCGCGGCACGGGGGATCCTGCTCGATACGGGTGCAAGATCGAGATGGTCGACTCCAGAGACGATGTGGAGGTCGGGGATCTGCTGGTCACGAGCGGCAAGGGTCGATGGTTTCCGAGAGGGATCCCGGTCGCGCGCGTCACTCGTGTGGTGCGGCGCGAGCTCGGGCGGGACCAGGATGTGGATGCAGTGCCGACCGTCGATTTCTCACGGCTCGACAGCGTGCTCGTTTTGATCGAGGGAGCGGGCGAAGAGGGACGCGGAGGCTCCCTCGCGGGCGGCGCATTCCCGAACCAGCGAACGAGGCCCTGAGATGCGCAGCGCGGCGTTTCTCTGTGTAGGAGTGGCAGGGCTGCTCCTCCAATCCAATCTTTATCGGGCACTGGACGTGATGACGCTTCCGATGGCCGTGCTCCTATGGATTGTGGCCCTCGCCCTGGACTTGCGCGACGTGGCATCCGATCGAAGCCCAGCCGCAGGACGATCGCGCATCTTCACGAACTTTCGGCCAGATTTCTCGCTGCCGGCGACTGTGGTGCTCGCGTACGCGCTTCTCGCGAGTGTTGCCCACGTGCACGGTGTTCGACCGATTCCGGCGCCCGTTCTACCCCTTATCTTGTTCATGGGCGTCCACGAGTACTCTCTTGCGCGCGGGGCCGCCGTCGCATTCCTCCTCGGATATGCCACCGACGTGCTCGGCATCGCCCCGGTTGGCCTGTACACGTTTACCTACGTAGCGACATTCGTTCTCGCGCGCGCCGCAGGCGTGCGCTTGGCTGCCCAGACGCTTTGGATGCAGGTCGTACTCGTCGGAGCGTTCACGGTGCTAGAGAGCACGATGGTGTTGGTTCTGCTCGCGATCTTCGGGCACGACGCCTGGGTACCGCGTTCGCTCTATCCGTTGACGTTGCCACACGCCGTGGCGACGGCGTCCATCGCTCCCATCGTCTTCCGTATCGCTCAGTACATTCACGCGGCGACGACGACGGGAACGGAGGCAGGCACAGGAGGGCAGAGATGACCCCCCTGCTGGTTCCTCGCACGGACTTGGGGGAGTTTCGCAAGCGCTACAAGTGGATGGCCCTGTTTGCATCGCTTTGCTTTCTCGCAGTCATCGCTCGCCTCGTGCAACTTCAGGTGATCGGCGGCGTCGAATACGCAGCGCTCGCGCACGAGAACATCATTCGGCGCGTGACGCTTCCGACGACACGCGGGGTCATTCGCGACACGACGGGCAAGGTCCTCGCGTCGAGTCGCACCGCGTACAATGTCGAGGTCGTGCCCGGGCGCGTCATGCCGAGCGCTCGCCCGGTCCATATGAGGAACGGACAGACCCTGCCCCGAGACCCGGATTCCTGGCCCAAACTTGCCGATGTGCTTCGGCTCAATCCGGAACAACGACGCACATTCGAGGAGCGCATTCGAGCGGCCTGCACGACCGATGACGACAAGTCGCCGTGTTGGCGGACTCCGATCCTCGTGCGCGAGGACGTGCCGCGCGACATTGTGACGGAGCTCAGGCAGCACACCGACGAGCTTCTCGGAATGACCATCACGAACGCTCCCGTTCGTTTCTACCCGTACGCAGAACTCGGCGCTCACATGCTTGGCTACGTTGCCGAAGTCGACGCCGAAACGCTCGCGAAGGCGCGTCCAACCGGCTTCGACAGCTTGCCTCGCGATGAGCAGCAGCGTCTGAACCCGATGGGATACGAGTCGGGGGACACGATGGGGGCAACAGGCGTCGAGCGAGCGTGGGAGTCGTATCTTCGCGGCCAACGCGGTTGGGAGAAGCGTGTCGTGGACGCGCGAGGTCGCTACAGGTCGGGACCGGAAGCGGAGCGTTTGCTCGATGCGCCAACGCGGCTGGATCCCATTCCAGGGCGCGATCTGCGCATGTCCGTTGACGTGGAACTGGAACAGGCCATCGAGCGGGCCATGCGTCCGCACGCAGCCGGCGCAGTCGTGGCAGTCGACATTCGCAGTGGGAGGGTCCTGTCTCTTTACTCGAAGCCGACGTTCGACCCGAACGACCTCTCGGGAGGCGCGGGCCGCGCGCGCGTACGGGAGGCGTTCACCCACCTCTATTCGGACCCGCTGCGCCCCATGCTCGACAAGACGATGAGCGGGGCGTTTCAACCCGGATCGACGATGAAGCCCTTCAGCGCGCTCGCTGCCCTCGAAGATCATCTCGTGGACCCCGAACGCACCGAACGCTGCGAGGGATATCTGACGTTCGGTCGCCGCATCTTCCGGTGCAGTCACGTCCACGGTCTCGTGAGACTGAACGATGCCATTGCGCGATCGTGCAACATCTACTTCTTCCATCTTGCCGAGACGGTAGGCATGGACCGCATTGCCCGAATCGCGCAGGATTTTGGGCTCGGACAGAAGTCGGGGGTCGGCATCAATCCAGAGGCCCCTGGGCGTATTCCGACGCGTTCCTGGTACGCGCTGCGCTATCGAGGTCAGTTTCGCGTCGGATTCACGCTCAACATGGCGATCGGGGAAGGGGACGTGACGGTCACGCCGCTCCAGCTTGCCTTCGCCTACGCGGCGCTCGCCAACGGAGGAACGCTCTACCAACCGACGACGGTGCGCTCCGTGGAGACGAGCGACGGCGACGTGATTCAGGAGTTTCCGCCGCGGATTCGACGCCAAGTCCGCGTGGCCCCCGAGAACCTCCAGCGCATCGCCATGGCGCTGCGGGACGTCGTCAACGATCCGAACGGCACGGCCTATCCGGCGCGCGACGCGTCCCTCGACGTCGCCGGCAAGACGGGAACGGCGCAAACCGGGTACGTTGCCAAGAAGCAAGACGACCCCAAGCTGTCCGCGTTTCTTGCGAGCAATCACGCCTGGTTCGTAGCCATCGCCCCCTCACACGCACCGGAGATCGCACTCGCCGTGATCGTCGAGCACGGCGGCTCGGGTCCTGAAGTTGCCGTGCCCGTGGCGATGCAAATCGTGCATGAATACGAACGCATCCAGGCCTTGCGCCAGGGAAAACCGGTGCAAGCCAAGTCGGTGCCGTCCCCCGTGCGCTCGCAACACCCCTCGGGAGCACGACGGTGAGAGTCGGCGCAGACGATGTCGGCGCGCTGCGGCGCATCCGAGAGCACTTCGACTGGACTCTGTTCATCACGGTCGCCGCCCTGGCCGTGGTCGGCGTCATCAACCTCTATTCTGCGACAAGCGTTGTTCGCGGCAGCCACTCGGAAGACTACATTCAGCAGATCTATTGGATCGTTTGCGGCGGTATCCTCGCTTCGGTCGTCGCCGCCATCGACTACAGACACTACGAACGCCTTGGGTACGCGCTCTATGGATGCGGCGTGCTGCTTCTCCTTCTCGTGTTCATACTCGGGCGGGAGATCCGCGGCAGTTCGCGGTGGATCTACATCGGCTCGTTCGGATTTCAACCGAGCGAGCTCATGAAGCTTCTCTTGGTCGTCGCCCTCGCCAAATACCTTCACGACGATCCAAAGAGCGAGGGACGCACTCTCAAGGATCTCATTCCCCCCGCCGTGATCTCGGCCGTGCCGACCGGGCTCGTGCTGCTTCAGCCGGACCTCGGCACCGCGCTCATCCTGCTCCTCCTGTTCGGCTCCGTGTGCACGCTCGCACGCATCCAGCGACGCAGTCTCATCACACTCGGTGTGGGGACGCTCATTGTCGGGATCGTGTTCTGGGCGTACGGCATGCGCGGATACCAAAACGAGCGAATCAGCGCGTGGCTCAACCCGAACGAGAACATCCTTGGCTTCAACTGGGATCCTCACCAGGCCCGAATAGCGATTGGCAACGGCGGATTTCTGGGGCAGGGATTCATGAAGGGATCTCAGAATCAGTTCCTGTTCCTGCATGAGCAGCACAGCGATTTTCCGTTCCCGGTCTTCGCGGAGGAATGGGGTTTCGTGGGCAGCGCTGGGCTGGTGCTCTTGTATGCGTTCCTGGTGCTCTGGTGCCTGAGGGTGGCGTCGTCAGCCAAGGATCGCTTTGGTTCGGTGCTTGCCGTCGGCGTCGCGAGCATGATTTTCTGGCCCGCTCTCTTCAACTTGGGAATGGCGACCGGTCTGCTGCCGGTCGTCGGCGTCACGCTCCCGCTTTTCTCGTACGGTGGATCGAGCCTGATGTCGGAGCTTCTCGGACTCGGATTGGTGATGAACGTGTCGGTGCGAAGATTTGCCACGGCGCCCTCGCGATCGGCGCACCTTTTCTGGCTGTAGGTCTCGGCAAGTCAGCAACGAAGGGACAGGGGCCCAATCGCCGATGACGCGTCATCCGCCAAAAAGTCCGAGCCCGTGATACCGTGGGAGCACATGACAGATCGCCTCGGTTGGGGGATTCTGGGTTGCGGCTGGATTGCCACGGAGGCTATCGCGCCGGCTATTCAGTGGTCGAACAATGGTCGCCTCGTCGCCGTGGGGTCGCGGACCCAGCAGGCGGCAGATTCCAAAGCGCGCGAAACAGGGGCCCAGCGGGCGTATGGCAGCTACGAAGCCCTGCTCGAGGACCGGGAGATCGATGCGGTGTACATCGGTCTGCCGAACGGCCTGCACGAGGAGTGGGCTCTACGGTGCGCGGCAGCGGGCAAACACGTGCTTTGCGAAAAGAGCCTGACGCTCGGTGTCGAATCGGCGCGCCGAATGACCCAGGCTTTTGCATCGCGCAATCTGCGACTCGTGGAAGCCTTCATGTACAGGCACCACCCGCAGTGGAAAGTTGCGATCGATCTGATCGGCGAGGGGAAAATCGGTGACGTTTGCGTCGTTCGGGTGAGCTTTTGCGGGCGCTTCGACAGGGTGAACAATCATCGATGGAGCAAGGCACTCGGCGGGGGAGCCCTCTGGGACCTCACGTGCTACGGCGTCAACGCTGCGCGCTTCGTCGTACGAGACGAGCCGACTCGGGCGTCCGCCTTCGCCGACGCTCGCACCGACGAAGGCGTCGACGCGTCGACCCAGGCCTCACTCGTCTTCGACAGTGGCGTGCTCGCGTCGGTCACAGGATCCCTGCGCGCTGGGCGAGACCAATCGGTGGTCGTCGTCGGTGCCGACGGTGTCCTCGAGATTACGTGGCCCTTTGCTCCTGGCTGGGCGCCGACGCAGGTCATCGTGCGACGCGGGATGGAGGAGCGCCGAATCGACGTCGGCGGGGCCAATCATTTCCTGCACGAGATCGAGCACTTTGCTTCCCTTGTGTCCGATCCGTACTCCGGGATGTGGCCCGCCGAGGACGGCGCGCGCAACGTCGCCGTCTGCGAGGCAATCGAGAAAAGCTGGCACGAGGGCGGCCACGCGATCGACGTCGAGCGTCCGTAGTCCGTAGTTTCGACCGAATTACACCGGCCTTCTCGCTACGTCGCTCACGTCTTCTGAACGCGCCTCGACATCGTGATGATCGCGCGAAAGACGTCCCTCACCGCATCCGGGTCGAGTTTCGCATCTATCGCCCAAGCTCCGCGCGCAGCCATCATCCCCGCCTCGCGAGCCGCATCGAGAACTGGAGCCCCGAGGTTGGCTTTGGCCCTCGCCGCCCGGTGCGCGAGCTGGACACGTCGGGCGAGCGTCTGGACGATGTCGCGATCGATCGCGTCGACCAGATCACGGACCTCCTTGAGCTCGGGGGATTGAGTGCCGAGGTCGGGAATGGCGAACTTGGTAGTCTCCGAGGCCAGTACGGCTTCCCCGAGCGTTGGAGTCTCGTCGAGGGCCTTGTCGATGGCCGTCAAAGCCGCAACCAGCTCCTTGCGCGCCTGAGCGGCAAATGGATTTTCGCGGGCGATGGCCGAGAACAAATGGCCGGCGTCGGATCGCACGCTGTCGATTGTGCGTGCGAATGCCTGGAAACTCGGTGGTGCAAAAGGCACATCCATTCCAGCACCGGCGTCGATCATCCCCTTTGCGATGAAGAACGTGAGCGCGTGCGTGTGCGCCATGACGCGGTCGTGGTTGTCAGGGCTTTGCTCGATCACCTCGCATCCAATGCCCTGGTAGAGGGCGCGCACCCGAGCGGCAGCCATCGGATGCGCGGCAGCCGGACACACGACGACACGCAAGGGTCTCTCGGCCATAGCCAGGCTGACCGGACCGAACAGGGGATGCGTGGCACACCACGGGATCTCGGTTCCACACACGGCATCGAGGGCGGCCGCCGGGCCGACCTTCACGCTGCCGACGTCGAGCACGATCTGGTGTGACCCCACGTGCGGACGCAGCGCCACGAGAGCGGCCTTCATGTGGGACACCGGCACGACCACCACCACGAACTCAGCACCGCGCGTGAGTTCTTCGAGCGACGCGGTTCGGAATTCGGGTGGGACATCGACCGCAGGATCGAAGGCTCGATGACGTATCCCCGCCTCGGAGAGAAGTTCGCCGAGAGCCCTACCAAAACGACCGTACCCAAGGATCCCAACATCTCCGAACGTTTCCCCACCGCCGAGACTCTGACTGCCATCCGACATGCTGGGGAACTCTAGCGACGGCGCGTCGGCAGCGCACGCGGCGCCTTCGTGCTCTTATGATGACTCTGCGCGATGCGATTGGAGATGCACTTTGCGCTATGATGCGGCATCTGGAGGGACGGGGCGCCTCGGCGGGGCTTGCGTGTCAGCGGTGGCCGCGGCCATCCTTTTCGGGTGCGCTGTCCCGGCGCGGCCGGTGGCAGCGCCCCTGCCGGACGCGCCGTCGGCTGTCTGCCCCCTCGGCGGATGCGCTTCCGATTTCCCGACGGTGGCCGGGGAAGTCGAGCAGGGTGCGTGCGCAGGGCTGGAACAGTGCCGGGATGCCGAGCCCGCAAGCTGCACCCAGCGTGCGATGTCCGTGTGGAGTACGCTCCGCGATGAGCGGGACCTCGCGTGCGTGCGTCGCATGCTCGAGAACGCTTGCGAATTGGGTGAGATGCCTGCATGTGGGTTTGCGGGACGCATGGCGTTGGGGGCAATCGGTGAAGCGCGCGACTCAAAGCGCGGAATCGAAATGCTCGTCTCTGCCTGCTACGCGGGCATTGATCTGGATTGCGCGGTGGCCAAGCAATGGCTTGACGCGCTCCACCACGCAACGGACATTCCCCACGGCGAGGACCTGGCCGCGCGAATGGAACTTCAGCGGGTGTGTCTGAGCGGGTCGGCCCAGCAGTGCTACGACTTGGGTATATTGCTCGACCGCGGCGGTCCCGGCCTGGCGCCCGACGGCTCGCACGCCGTGCAGGCGTTGGCTCGCGGATGCAATCTGGGACTCGCCGAGTCGTGCGACGGTCTCGCCGATGTCCTGTGGTATGGGCGCGGAGTCGCGCAGGATCGGCCGCGCGCGACCGCTGTTTACGAGCGCGCGTGCAAGCTCGGGTTGCCTAACGGTTGCGCCAACGTGGCCTTCGCCATGGAGTTCGGGGCGCACTCGGTGAAGGAGCGCACGCGTGCGCTCCTTCTCTATGGCGAAGCGTGCCGCGCTGGCTCGGTCTACGCGTGCTTTCACGTCGCCATGCGCGACGCGCAGGACAGGGCTGGCTTGCGTGATCCGCAGGCGGCGCTCGCGCGCTGGAGTGCGGCGTGCGAGGGGGGCGACGCCCAAGCGTGCGCCTTTGCGGGCGTGATGTGGGAAGACGGACCCGATGGTCAAGCTCGCGACGAGGAAAAGAGCCAATCGGCCATGACCCGCGCGTGCGATCTTCACAACGACCGTGCTTGCCAGTGGCTGGGGACGGCTCAAGAGGAATGAACGTCGTCCATTCAGTCGGCAACGATCCACCACCGCGGTGAGGGATTTCGCTCGATGCGCACGAGGGTTCCGTCGCCGATCTCCTCCCAGGACTCGTCCGTCATCCGTTCCGAGGCCACAAGCACGGAGACGCACCCGGTCAAACAAGGCTGTTCCCCATCCACGAGGGCGTGCGCGGAGGTGCGGGGTAAGTCGAAGGACGCCGCACGGCGCTCGAGGACGAACATCGTCCGACCGAACCGATTGGCGTAGGTCGTGACTCCGTCCGACAGAAGAAAGTTGATCGAGCCAAGGCCCTCGTGACTGCGCGCCGCGCCGACGACCGCTCGGAGCGCAGTATCGGTGACTTTGTTGGCGGGAGTCTCGGTAGCGCCGCGTTGGTCGAGTTCAGTGAGAATCCACGCGAAGAGCAGCTCGCTGTCCGTGGCGCCTTGCACTTCCGCGATTCGGTCGCCGGCCACGCGGCGACGCACCCATTCGAGATCGATGAGCGTCCCATTGTGCGCAAAGACCCAGCGCCCGCGCGCGAACGGGTGCGTATTCTGGATGGTCGTGTCTCCGACGGTCCTCTGGCGGATGTGCGATACGAGCGCGCTGCCGCGGCTGCCGACAGCGAGGCTATGAAACCTCGCGTCCTCGAACGCGCACCCTAGCCCCCGTTCGACCTGCCATCCCGTTCGCTCGTCGAACACAGCCAGCCCCCAGCCGTCGCGGTGGACCTTGGAGAGCGACGCCATCGACCGGGGACCCTCTCGCAAGATGAGCTTGAAATCCGTTGGCTCACTCGCCGCTAACCCAAGCAACCGACACATGCACTACGTAGACGAATTATAGCAAGTAATCGCGTTTCGCGAAGGTTTCACGCTGCGCGAAGTTTGCGTTTCTCGCAATCCTTTCCCATCAAAGTGAAATGGGATCCACGTGTTTTGGCGCCACGATCGCGCCGCGATCGCGCTGCTCGGGCTTGTCGATAGCCTCGCGACTCACGCCCGCCGACAACATGATTGCGCGCGACACGTAGAGGGGCACACCGCTTCCCAGGGCGATGGCGATGGCGTCCGACGGGCGAGCGTCGAGCTCGAGGATGCGATCGCCCTGACGAACGAAGACACTTCCGATGAACGTGTCATCTCGTACGTCGTCCACCTGGACCTTGACAGGAACGGCTCCGAGCTCGCGCACGAGTGTTCCCAGCAAGTCGTGCGTGAGCGGTCTTGGATAGGTCTTCCCGCCCATACGTAGCTCAATGGTGATAGCCTCGGTAACCCCAACGAAAATTGGCAGGACGGCCGTGCGGCTCGAATCGAGCAGCAGCACCGCCGCACCATTGGCCGACGGTACGACGTCCCAGATCGTGGCTGGTTCGTATCCCACTGGGGGCCCACCGTCGGCGAAATTGGCCGCACTAACCCGCGCGGATTGGACGGGGGGTGCGCTCTGCACCGTCGGCGGTGCCGACAGAAGAGGAGTCGGTAGGGCGGCAGCTTCGCACGTTGCCGCTGGCGGGGCGGTCGAACGGACGCGCGATCTGCACCCGATCGCAAGGGCTAGAAGCACCTCGATGCCCACGACTGCGCCTACGCATAAGACCTTGGACACCGCCACCGTCCCCCAATAGTGACTCCATTGGTGAGCAAAGCTAGGAGCTACTGCTTGCCATCGCCTCGTACGTGCGCCTGAGGCCGTCGCGTACGTCGACTGCCGGTGTGTACCCGATGAGCTCGTGGGCAGCGGACACATCCGCCAAGGAATCGCGTACGTCCCCTGCTCGCGTCGGCTTGTAGTCGGGATTGAGGCGCACGCCCACGAGCGCCCCTATGTGCCCGAGAAGCTGGTTGAGCGACGTGCGTTCACCGCACGCTATGTTGACAACGTCACCCGTGAGCTTGCGCGGGGAGGAAGCCGCGAGCAGATTCGCGCGGACGGCGTTTTCGATGTAGCAAAAGTCACGGGTTTGCTCCCCGTCTCCGAATACCGTCGGACGCTCGCCCTGGAGCGCGGCGCGGAAGAACTTGGGAATGACCGCGGCATACTCGCTCTCGGGATCCTGCCGCGGTCCGAAGATATTGAAATACCTTAGGCTGATCGTCTCGATTGAGTAAAGGTGCGCAGCCACGCGCAGAATGTGTTCGCACGCGAGCTTGCTCACCGCATAGGGAGACAAAGGGGCGGGAATCATCGTCTCGACCTTGGGAAGTGTGGGCGTATCTCCATAGGCGGCCGAGCTTGCCGCGAAGATGACACGCCTCACACCCGCGTGGCGCGCTCCGTCGACCACAACCGTCGTGCCGTACACACCGGCGAGCATCGAAGCCCCGGGGTCATCGACCGAGCGCGCCACGCTCGGAATGGCGGCTTCGTGAAAGACGATTTCGACGTCTTGAAGGGCTCGGCGCACCGTGGCTCGGTCCGCGATGGTCCCCTCGACGAGCTCGAACGCCCCCGGCAGGCTCGCCAAGTTCTCACGACGCCCACTCGAAAAGTCATCGAGGATGCGCACGCGCTCGCCAGCGCGAATCAGGGCCTCGGCGATCGACGATCCAATGAATCCTGCCCCACCTGTCACCAAGTACAAAGACATTCAATCTCCAACCGACCGTACTCGTCGGGTAAGTCCGATCCCGATCTCGTTCGCGATAGACCAGGTCGCCGGGAGTGGCAAGACGTACTGAGCCGCGGGGTGGGCCGTGCGATGGAATTTTCTGGCGAGCCGTCGGGACAGGCCTCAGTTTCGCTTTCGCTTGGCGTGTGTCTCGAGCAAGGTCGACAAGTCTGACTTTGCAAAGGGTTTGCGCAAGCTGGCGTCGAACCCGTACGCCGCCGGGTCCGCCATCACGGGATCCTCTGCGTAGCCGCTGGTCACGATCAGCGGGATTGAGTCGTCGATGCTCCGGAGTTTCTGGGCTGCCTCTTTGCCACCCATCGCCCCAGGTATCGTGAGATCGAGGAGCACCGCGCGGAACCGCTCGCTCGACTCGCTGTGCTTGGCAAACTCGTCCACGGCTGCGGCACCGTCGCCGACCGTGACCACTGAGTATCCCAAGGACTTGAGCATTCCAGAAAAGACATCCCGCACGACCTTCTCGTCATCCATGACCAGGACTTTTCCGCCCCCCCGATGCTCAGCAGTCGTTTGCCCGTGAGCAGCCGCCTCCCCCGACGCGTGAGCTGCCGGTAGAATCAACCGGAACGTGCTCCCCTTGCCTGGCGTCGATTCCGCCGTGATGGCTCCGTCGTGGCGGCGAATGATGGAATGGCACGTCGACAGGCCAAGACCACGGCCTGTCTCCTTGGTCGTGAAGAAGGGGTCGAAGATTCTCGGGAGAGCTTCTGCCGGAATGCCCATTCCGTTGTCTTCGATGGTGACGATCACGTAGTTCCCCGCAGCAAGCCCTGCGATTTCGTATTGTCGGAGTGTGGTGTTGTGCGCCGAGATTCGCATCGCGCCGGCCCCGGGCATGGCCTGCTGCGCATTGATGACGAGATTGTCGATGACCTGCCCCATTTGATTGCGGTCGAAGCTGCACGGCCAGAGATCGGGTTCGGCGTCAAACGTGCAGGTCGCGCGCCCCCCGCTGAGGGCGAATCTCACGCTCTCTTCGACGAATGGAAACAGCGGCCCGATCGTTCGAATCGGCGACCCGCCCTTGGCGAAGGTGAGAAGCTGTCGCGTGAGATCCCGAGCCCGCCCGATCGACGCCATGGCCCGCGACAGGTTGGTCGCGGTCTCCTTGTCGAGACATCCATCGAGCGCGAGCTCGACGTGGCCATAGATGCCGGCCATGAGATTGTTGAAGTCGTGGGCAATGCCGCCGGCGAGCAATCCCAACGATTCGAGCCGCTGCGTCTGGCTCAGCTGCTGTTCGAGCCTCAGCCGCTCCTCCTCGGCGCGCTTCCACTCCGAGATGTCGATGATCGAACCCTCTATGATCGCCTGCTCGGGATACAACCTGGCCGAGGTGAGGCACATCTTCACGCGCCCTCCCTTCGCCACCATGCTGCATTCGCAGTCGACCACCCGGCCATCCGCCTTCAGCTTCGCCGTCATCGCCGCTCGCTGGGAAGGATCGGCCCAGTAGTCGATGGTCGCGGACCCGAGCATCTCCTCGGCGGATCGCTCGAATATCGCCAGGTACTTTTCGTTGAAGTCGAGGACCTCGGATCCGTCCATCCTCGTTCTGAACATGCCGACTTCAGCATTGTTGAAAAGGCTTCTGTACTTCTCTTCGCTCTGGCGAAGCGTCTCCTGCATCTGCCTGCGCTCGCTGATGTCGCGCACGATGCCTTGGTGACGCCCGTCGGCCAGCTTCTTGGCGCTTATCTCGGCGAAGAACACCGAGCCATCCTTCCGCCGCATTCGCCGCTCGTTCACGATCGGAGTGCCCGCGCGCAGCTCGTCGAGACGGCCCGGCACGGCGGCGAGATCCTCGGGCGGTATCAGATCTCTTATGTTGAGCCGAACGAGTTCCTCCCGCGTATAGCCAACCATCGCGCAGGCGCGGGAGTTCGCGTCGAGATAGTTTCCTTCGTCGTTCGCGATGAATATGGCCTCGGAAGCCTGTTCGACCAGCGTGCGGTAGCCGTTCTCGCTCTCGCGCAGGGCCTTCGCCGTTCGCGCGGCCTCGGTCACATTTCGGAAGTACCCGATCAGGCCATCGACCGTTCCGTCGGCGGCGCGCTTGGGCACATACGAACCGTCAAAATACTCCGTGCTCCCGTCTTTGGCCACGAGCGGGATCTCCACGTGAACGGACTTGCCGCTTTCCAGAACGCGCTTCTTGATGGCCGTGAGACTGTAGGCATCCGCGTTGGACAGGATCTCGAGGTCGGTCTTCCCGAGCATGTCGTTCTCGGTGAGTCCGAGTTGGGGATTGAGCACGAACGTGTACCGAAGGTCGCGGTCCTGAACCGCAACGTGGTCCGGTGAACCGGACGTGATCACCCGAAAGCGCTCCTCGCTTTGGCGGAGACCTCGCAAAAGCGACTTGCTTTCCGAATCGCTTGCCGCGAGAAAGTATCCGACCGTCCCAGCGAAGCCGAGGAACATCTGAATTTCGAGCAGGCGGGCCAGCGGGGTGGCGCCGCCCCAGATACTCGGGCCTTCGATGACGGTCCTGCTCGCGATGGCGATCACAGCCAGGGCGACGAGCGAGAGCGACACGAGTCGCTGACCCAAGCGCAAGGCCGGCCAGGCGAGAAGCGCCACGAGCATGTAGGGACGGGGCGCAATCGCTGCGAAGCGCGGCTCGAATGCCATCCACGAGATCCCAATCCACACCGCCAGGAACGCGACCCCTTCGATCACGCGAGGGAGGCGAATACCCGGATGCATTGGTTCGGCGCGCAGCACGGTGACAATCGCCGGCGCGACCAGAAGAATGCCCAGGCCGTCCGAGATCCACCACGCCCGCCAGAACTCGAAAAACGCCCCTCCGTGGGTGAGCTCGGCCACGCTCGCCCCAAGCAAGGCGGTGCCGCCATTGAGCGCCGTCGCGGCAACGATAAGTGCAGAGACGTCCTTGAGCCGAGCGAAGCGAATGTCCTCGCCGCACCATCGCGTCATGAGCCACGCACAGGAGACCGATTCCAAGACATTCGCGATCATGAACCCGAGGCTCGTGGACGTAGGACGACCTTGGAGCAAATCCGCTGTGTACCCGGACGCAAACAGGGTGATGAGGATCGCGGGCCACAGCCGCCGCGGGCAGAGGAGGAGCGCTGCCAGGCCAATTCCGCCTGGCGGCCAGAGTGCCATGATAACCTTGGCAGCGTCGGGGAATAAAAAGGATATCTGATGGGCAAGAAAATAGGCGATTGCGATGACCGCGAGGTCCACGACATCGTGTCGGCGAGACCATCGGGGCTCGCGGATTCCTACGACGTCACGGCTCACCATTGGCCACTCGCTCCCTCAGCTCGCGACTGTAGTACGCCCGAGAGACCGACCGGCAAGGCTTCTTTGCTCCGACCTAGGCCTTCCAATCGGGGTCGGACCGCCGTCGGCGGCTCTGAAGACGCAAAGTACCTAACGCTGCCGACTGGTATTCGCCGGCGACCGAGCGCTGCGGGCACCCACGATAGGAGCGGGCCCCGACACATCGGTCGAGGCCATTGGGATCGTCTGACCTTGCGCGACCGCTTGTCCGATCCCCGCGGCACGGTGGAATGCGAGATCCTCCACGGAGCTCTCCGCAGGGAAGTCCATGCCCATGAAGAACACGAAATCCTCGGCGAGCGATTCGTCCATTTGCCTGTTGTAACCGATGATTTCCCAAACGCCCAGTCGTGAGCAGAGAACATGGGAGATCTCGTGGGTGAGGGTTCGCACGAACCGGGGATTGGGCGACAGGGCTCCATCTCCGGTCCGAATGAGCGGATCGTTGCGCAGAAACAAGTGGCTGAGCGAGTCGACGTACAGGCCCCAGTAACAGCAGCCGGGAGCGACGGCCACGAATCGTGTCGGAAGGTCGTTGAGGGCGCGAGGGGACTTCCCGTCGAGGAGTGTGTTTCCGGGAAGCAGCGATATCGAAGGCAGCGTGTCCGGTTGGCTTCGTGCGCGCGGGAGGTTCTTGGTCCTGAGGAATTCGTCGTAGCGCCCGTAGGATGCTCGGCACGTTTCCTCGATGACCGCGATGGCTCGGTCCGATGCGGATGTCTCGGCTCGAAGCTCCTCGGTGGTCCGCCACTCGACGATGGTCATCGCACACGTCGGGAGATGGATCGAATGTGCGAGGCGCTCCTCCGCGTGCGGAAGAGCATCGAGCCGGCTCATCGGGGAGCGTCCGGCCGACGGCGTCTCTGCAAAGACGACCAGCGTCAGAACCGTACACCCGAGCAGGCGAGCCGCGTACCGATGAAGGACCCTATGCCACGTGCCGCGGCTCATACAAATACTAACGGCACATCTCGCCGGCAGACCAAGGGCCCAATTCCGAATGGATGTGTGCGACTGTGTCTCTAGTCTGCTTTCTGTCTAAGAGATCGTAAGCGCATGCGTCGAGGACCCAGGAGCTTGCGCTTCCGCCGGGGCGCCATTCGTTCTTCGCTTCGGTCCTCCCCAGCGAACCGCACGCGCGCGTCCAGTGCGGGGGCCGCCGCGTCGTGCACGGGATCGCTCGACACTTCGCAACGTGGCTCCTGAGCGCTGTCGACGGCATCGAAAGCGATGCACCCCGAACGCGAGGCTCCAAGCGCAGACCATGCGAGCGACAACTTCATGAAGCGCACACTCTGCGACAGACTCTCTGGCGCTACAACGACAAGCGCAGTCCGAGACGATGTCGGGACGTTGGCGCGGTAGACGACCGACGACCGACGGGAAGGGGGCTCACCCCCCAGCGGGAGCAAACTGCGAGCCGTTCCAGGAGTACCGCTGCATTCGCCTGCTGCTCCACGGCAGCACGAGGGGCTCGAGCGAGCCCGCGCCAGGAGTCTGCTCGGCCCATGGATACGTTTTCTCGGTCCAGCCGCCAGTCGCGCGTCCAGGTGCAGCCACGATGTCGAACGCATGTCCCCCGGCCCTGGGAACAAATTGGACTAGGCCCTGAACTCGTTTGCCCGTTCGTTCGCGAGCCGTTTCGATGCCAAAGATGCGATCGATACCGTCTTCCTTGACCTGATAGACGAGCATCACCTCCACGGCCACCGATTCGCCATCGACTTCCGGCCGGCGCACGCCCCGTACGATGAGGTCTGCCGCGCCGTCTCCGGTCAGGTCCCGGGCGGTAAGGTCTCGAACGTCGGCGTCGCTGGCGAACGGCTGGAGCGTCACGTAGGCGTAGCCGGTGCCATCGCGGAATCCAGGACCAAAGACGACGATGTCTCGACCGATGAGTACGACGCGTTCCGGCCGCGAATCGCCCGCGACCTGCACTCGCAGATCCGCTTTGGGCACCGCGTCGGGACGGAGCCCGCGGTCGCGGCGGAATTGATCGAGAAGCTGCCCGGAGAGGTCCCCTCCGCGCGCAACCACAGGCGTGGGCGGCTCCTCGGGACGCATCGAAGCGGGCGGCGTAGGCGTTTCCGTGCTGTCCCGTGCCGCGGTCGCTGCGAAGGTTGCAGTCTCGCGCTGCGCTACTTCCTTGACCTTGGCAAATCGAGTTCCGTCGAAGCGATAGGCTTGGGAGCGCACGGCGCCGCTGGGCATGAGAAGCGGCTCGACATCGTCGGCGAGGGCTCCTGCGTAGGACAGAGGCGAAGAGCTACGGGACGGCTCGACGCTGACCTCGATGACGCCCTTGGCGATTCGCACCGCGTTGTCGATGCGCTTGTCCGACTGGCGAATGCCGATCTCGTGGGCGAAAACGACCCGGGGTTCTTCGCTGGCGCTCGGGGCCGTGAGGACTTCCAACGTCTCGCGCGTCTCGTCTCCGTCGCTCTGTCTGCGATGCACCACAATGTCGTGGCCCTTTCCGCGCCCGGTGACATCGCGCACGTCGAGCTTGACGATCTCGCCGCCAAGGTCGCGGTAGAAGAATCCCGTACCGCCGAGGAATGAGTCCCCGCAGATTGTCAGGTAGTGCTCGTAAACGGCCACCCGCTCGCGGGAGCCCGTCCCAGCAAGGTCCGCGACGATCTCGACGTCGGGTGGCCGGTGCGCAAGTCCCTTCGGCGCCAAGAGCTGCTCGATCATCGCGAGCTCCGACTCCGATGGAATCCACGGCATGGTCGCGGGATGCCGTGCGTCGCCGGCTCCGGTTGAGACCGTGCCGTCCCCGTCGACGTACTGCACGATTCCATGAATTCCGACGCGCGTCACTCGAGCGTCGGGAAGTGCGCTCCAGGGGACGGCCGCTTCGAAGGTATAGCCCCCCGAGGTTGGGGCCTCGACGATCTTCGCGCCCGGCGTCAATCCGCGAGATCCGATGCGAACGCTGCCTTCGGAGTCGCCCGGCTTGCCCGGATACAGCGCCACCTCGTACGGCGCGTATCCGCCGCCGGCGAGGGGAACGGCAAGCACGAGCAGCACGTGATCTTTTCCGGCGACGAACGCGGCGTCCGTCACTTCCCCACCCACGTAGAGGCGCGAGTCGTCGTACTGGAGCGCAACTTTGAGCGCGCTCGTCGTCGCGCCAGAGCCAGGGGTGTTCGCCTTGGTAAGAGGCGGCCACTCTGCGAGAACGCCATCGAGCTCGACAGGCTTGTCCTTTTGCACGCGCTCGAGACGGACGTCCTCCGGCGCGGCGGCCGTGGCCTCTTCAGGCGAGTTGAGTGTGCGGATGCCGTGCTTGGCTGCGTACGCTGCGAACTCCGGGTCCTTCGGATCAACGCCGCCGAGGTGCGACCCTCGGTTGGATTCGGACGAAGCTCCTCCGCACGCGCAAAGCGCTGCGGCGACGGCGATTACGAACGCACGGCGCATCATTTCAAATATATCAAGACGGGCGAAACTGACAGTACCTAAACGCGAGACGAATCATGCAACGTTCGCGCAGAAACTCCAGAGAAATAACGCTCAACCGCCTTTACGAGCTCGACCGCGGGGATGATGGAAGTGGCCAGTAATCCAAGGTGGACCCATTCGTCCGGTGTCATCGGAAAGGTTCTGAACACGGGCCGAAGCGTGGGCTGCACGACGGTGACGAGCTGTATCGCACCACTCACGACGATAGCCGCAAACAGTGTCCACGGAAGGAGAGGGCGCATGGAGAATATGGACGCCGTGGCGGAACGGCAATTCAACGCGTGAAACAGGGGACTTAGCGCGAGCAGTGAGAATGCCATTGCACGCCCGTGGGCAGCGGCGCTCTCGTGGCCATCGAGGCCATCGAGAGATGTTATCGCGTAGCATGCGAGAGCACACGCCCCCATCCAGGCGCCTACGAAGGCCATTCGCAGCCAGTCGCCGGGGCGAACCAAGCTGGCTACGGGTTCTCGCGGAGGCTCGCGCATTTGCGTCGGGTCGGGCGGATCGACGCCGAGTGCGAGAGCGGGAAGGCCGTTGGTCACCAGGTTGATCCACAAGATCATCAGGGGCGTGAGCGGCGCCAGGCGTGTAAAGAAGCTCACGGAGAAGACGAGAACGAGCAGGCCTGCGTTGCTCGAGAGAAGGAAGAAGACAAACTTCTGAATGTTGCGCCAGATGGCGCGCCCCTCTCGCAACGCGTCGACAATGGTCGCGAAGTTGTCGTCCGCCACGACCATGTCCGCGGCCTCGCGGGCGACGTCGGTCCCGCCTTTGCCCATCGCGACGCCAATGTGAGCCGCCCGCAACGCTGGCGCGTCGTTGACGCCGTCTCCCGTCATCGCAACGACATCGCCGCGGCGCTTGAACGCCTCGACGATGCGGAGTTTCTGTTCCGCGGTCACGCGACCGAACACCCGAATCCGGTCGATGGTCCTGTCGAGTTCTTCGTTCTCGATCCCGTCGAGCTCCGCCCCGGTCATCGCGAGCGCGTCGTCACCCCACAGGCCGAGCTCACGCGCGACGGCAATGGCGGTGAGCTTGTGATCTCCGGTGATCATGACGACTCTCACGTGAGCCTCAGCGCATTGCCGAATGGCCTCCTTCACGCCCGGCCTCGGCGGGTCCATCATCCCGACGAGGCCGAGGAATGTAAGACTCGTCTCGACGTCGATGTCGGTGGGCTGGGCACCGCCAGCGGTCTGGCGGGGGCGCGCGCTCGCTCGGGTCACTTCTCGCCGGGCGACCGCGAGAACGCGCAAGGCCTCTCGGCTCATTCGGTCGGCCTCGTCCGCGATGGCCCTGCGCGTCGGCTGGTCGAGCGGAAGCAGGCCCGCGTCGGTCGCGTAGTTCGCGCAAAGGGGAAGGAGCACGTCGGCGCTCCCCTTGGTATGGGCCACTTCCATGCCCGCGGGGTCGCGAGCGACTACGGTCATGCGCTTTCGATCACTGTCAAAGGGAAGCTCGCGGACGATGGGGTGGGAGCTTGCGACTGCACCGCTGTCAGCGCCACCCTTTGCCGCGAGCGTTAGAAGGGCTCCTTCGGTGGGGTCGCCTTGAACACGCCAACCGGCGGGAAGCTTCTGCAGCGTGGCACGATTGCACACGACGACCGACTCCAGGAGCTCGCTAAGCGCTTTGCCAGGTTCGACGACCGGTTGGCCGTCCTCAGCGACGATGGTGCCCGCGGGATCGTAGCCGCTTCCGGTGGCGCGATAGCGAAGTCCCCCAGCCAGGACCTCGCGCACGGTCATCTCGTTCTGCGTCAGGGTTCCCGTCTTGTCGGTGCAGATGACCGTGGCCGCACCCAGGGTTTCCACGGCGGGAAGCTTGCGCACGATCGCGCCGCGCTTGGCCATTCGCTGCACGCCGAGCGCCAGCGTGATCGTCGTGATTGCCGGGAGTCCCTCGGGGATCGCGGCCACAGCAAGACTTGCGGCCTCGAGCAGCAGCGCGTGCCAGCTCCTGTGTCCGAGCGTGATGCCGCGCAGGAAGAGCAAACCCGAGAGGGCAATGCACGCGACGAGCACCCGACGCCCAAATGTCTCGAGCTTCTCTTCGAGGGGAGCCTTCTCGGTGCGCTCGCGGCGGACGAGAAGCGACAGCCTGCCTAGCTCGGTGCGCTCCCCCGTGTTGACGACCACCGCGCGACCTTGCCCGCGCACGAGGCTCGTCCCGACGAACACCATGGTCGCACGGTCCCCGAGCGGCGCGAGCGGAGCCACGGTGGCGCGAGCGTCTTTGGGTGCCGGCATGCTCTCGCCCGTGAGAGCGCTTTCCTCGGCGGCCAGGTCACTCGTATCGAGGAGTCGAGCGTCGGCTGGAACGACGTCGCCAGCGGACAGTTCGAGCAAGTCGCCCGCGACGAGAGTCGCCGCGGGCACGATGCTGACGCGGCCAGCGCGTCGGACGGTCGCGTGGGGCGCTTGCATCTGCTCGAGGGCAGCCAGCGCAGCCGCGGCGCGTCGTTCCTGCACAAACCCGAGCAGGGCGTTGAGAAGGACGATGAGCGCAATCGCCATGGAATCGCCGTAGCGAATGAGCAGGGGCGCGCCCGTGCGCCCGGCGCCTTCGATGAGGGCGATGACCGCCGCAACGAGGAGCGTGAAGACGATCGGGTTGGCGAACTGCGAGGCGAGCTGGACAATCGCCGGCTTCGTGCGCGCTTTGGGCAGTTCGTTGCGGCCTTGGCTTATCAGCCTGGCGGCGGCTTCGGCCTCGGAGAGCCCTCGACCCGGATCGGTCGCGAGGCGTTCAACGAGGGCCTGAGCGGGCTCAGAGTGAGCGCGCGATCCGGTCGAGGGCTTGTCGAGGGGCGGCGGGGCGACAGCCACGGCTTTCTAAGTATCATGGGGCGCGCGACAGCTCGCAGCGCTTCGTCATCACCCCACAGCCATCCGAGCACGCAGGCGTCTCATTCTCGCGCGTCGAGCCTGGCGCAGGATTCACCGGGCTGTCCTCCGCCTGCCACGGGATCCTCGTGCAGGGTCCAGGTCTCGGAAGACAACCCGTGCGAGCTCCCCCACGAACGTGTCCTCGTCGATACCGGCTCGGGCCTTGCTGAAGACGACCCGGAGGAACACAAAGTACCAGATCGATCCGATCACGATGCGTGCGACGGCCTCGGCGTTTCGTGGCGCGAGGGTTCCGGCGTCCATCTCCTCCTGGAGCATCTCGGCGAGCGTGAGGATGGATGCGAGCGGCGCCGGTTTGGGGCCAGTGAGGTCCGCCGGCAGTTCGTCAGAGTGCGAACGCGAGGACCAGGCCACCATGACCAGCGGCACCACGTCGCGGAGCACATTGGCCTGCCATCGGATGATTCTCGCGAAGTCCGCCTCCGTGTGCAATGGGCCTTGCGCGCGTGTTTCTCGTTGAATCCACCCCGCGACGTCGCGCGAGCTCATCGCCGCCTTGTGCAGGGCTGCCTTGCTCCCGAAGCGCTTGAACAAGATGCCTTCGGAGACCCCCGCGCGCGCAGCAATCTCCGCGGTTGTGGCCCGGGGGCCCTTTTCCGTGAAGAGAGCGCGCGCAGCTTCCAAGATCGTGTCGTCGGAGATGGTTACGGGGCGAGACATGGTTGAGCGTAAGCTCACTCACTAACTAGATCGCACCGTCAGATCCGTCAATAAAAGCATCCGGACCTCTTGACGCCCTGGTGTGCGGATCTAAATGAGTGAGTACTCAATAACAATGCTGACTCACTCACTCACCCGGATCGTGCGACCACCGACTTTCTCCCGAGGCGCGACGCCCCTGGCCCTCGTCGTGGCAGGGCTTCTCGCCGTGCCGCGCGAAGCGTCTGCGCTCCAGCCTCTAGCGGAGTTCATTCGCGCAGCGCGATCGCAGAACTTCGACGCACGCGAACAGGCAGCCGTAATGTCGCAGCGCGAGGACGAGGCAAAGCAGGCATGGTGGAAGCTCGCCCCCGTCATCTCGGCTTCCGGCTCCTACACGAACAACCAGTACGCGGCCATCGCGACGATCCCGGTAGGTAATCCTGCACTGGGCCAGACGCAGTCGGTCACGATCATGGCGCAAAACCAGCTCGACGCGACGTTCTCCGCCACGCTTCCAATCGTGGACATCGGCGCGTGGGAGCGAGTCGGCGCCTCACACCGAACTGCGATCGCCGCGCGGGCACAAGCGGGCGCGACGGAACTCGACGTTCAGCGGGCCGTCGCCCAGGCTTACTTCCAAGTCGTGGCGGAGGAGGCCGTTCTTCGATCCTCGAACGAGCGGCGTGATACGGCCCAGTCAAACCTCGACTTCGTTCGGACACGGAACTCGGCCGGCGTCGCGCCGGAGCTCGATCTCAAGCGCGCAGAGGCCGAGTTCGAGAGTGCTCGCCAGGACGTGACCGAAGCGGAGTACCAAATCCGAATTGCGCGGCGGTCGCTTGCGACGGTTGCCGGTCTCGATCCGTCGCCCGGCGGCTTCGAGCTGTCGGACGACACTTCGCCGGAGCCGCCGCTCGACAGCTTCACCGTGGGTTCTTCGAATCTGCCGAGCGTCCTCGCTGCGAGCGAGACAGCGCGCGCAGCAGAACGAACCGTCAACTCGACGCGCGCCGGACTCTACCCCACGCTCTCCGCGACCGCGACTGAGCGCGTCACCAACGCGCCCGGCTTCGGTCAGTCGCCGTACTACCAGATCGTCGGGACGGCGACCTGGCGGTTCGATGGGAGCACGATCGCGCAGACCTCGGCCGCCGATCGCGCCGCAGAGGCTGCGCGCGTCCGAGAGGAGCGCGCCCTCCGGGAGGCCGAGGATGTGGTGTTCAACGACTACCAGGCCGTCGTGCGTCAGATCGAGAAGACGCAAGCCGCGCGCGCCCAGCGCGAATCGAGCGCCCTCGCCGCGAACATCGCACGCCAGCGCTACGAGGCCGGAACGGCCAACTATCTCGACGTGCAGACCGCGGCGCGCGACGACTTCGCGGCGAAGGTGGCTCTGGTCCAGGCGTCGGCAGATCTCGCCTACGCACGGGCAGCCCTTCACCTCGCAGCCGGGCGTCGTCTCGATAGCGGAAACGGAGGCCGGTGATGGTTGTGAGCGTTGACCCCATTGTCATGGAAGGGGGCGAGGCCACCGTGACGTCGAGCGCCCGTCCCATCTCCACGCGTGCGAGCGCATGGCAGCGAATTCGCACGATGGTGCTTCTCGGTCTGTCGATGATGTTCTTCGACAAGGCGAAGCTCATCGGAACGGTGTTGGGTGTCGTTTTCGCCGTCGTGCTCACGAACCAGCAGCTCGGCATTGGCCTTGGCCTGGTCGATCGCAATGTCATGTTCGTCGACAACGCCAAGGCGGACCTTTGGATAGCGCCGCCGTCGACGGAGACGCTCCAAGGCGGGCGTACGGTCCCAATGAGCGCCCTCTACGCGGCCAGAACGACTCCGGGGGTCGCGTGGGCGGAGCCGCTGCTCTTCGGCGGCGGGGTCGTAAAGACGCCCACTGGAGGGACCGAGGCCATCACGCTCATCGGAACGAAGTACCCGCGGTACGCGGGTGGCCCGTGGAACATCGTCGCTGGCGATGTGATCGCGCTGCGGCGTCCCGACACCATGACCTTCGAGGACTCGGAGCGCGAAACGCTCGGAAGCCTCAACCTCGGCTCCGTACGCGAGGTGAGCGGGCGGCGAATGACGGCCGGCGCGTTCACGTGGGGGCTCGAGCCGTTCGGACCGTCCTACGCGTTCGTTGATTACGACACCGCGCGTGAACTGATGCACACGGCAAGAGACGAGGCGAGCTACGTCCTCGTCGGCGTCGAGCCGGGGCAGGACCCGCTCCGGGTGAAGCGCGCCATCGAGGCACGCACGAGCAGCGTCAAGGTGATGACCAAGGCGGAGTTCGAGGCGTCGATCCGTTACTTCGTTCTGTTCAAACAGTCGCTCGGCGCCTCGATCGGCGCGAGCGCGCTCTTCGGCGTGATCGTCGGCTTCGTCATCGTCGCCCTCTCGATGTTCTCCTCGGTCATCGACCGCCTGCGTGAGTTCGGCACACTCAAGGCGGTCGGCGCCACCAACGGCGATTTGGCGGTGCTGCTGTTCGGCCAGTCGGTCGCCTACGCGTGGATCGGAACCCTCGTCGGTCTCTTCCTCGTGACGCGCATGGCTGCCGCCATGCGCTCCCCCAAGTTGACTCTCGACTTTCCGCCCGCCCTCACGATCGGCACGGTCGTTGGCATGACGCTCATATGCATCCTCGCGTCGACCCTGGCCCTGCTGCGAATCCGAAAGGTCGAACCGGCCATGGTGTTCCGATGAGAAGCTCCAACGCTATCGAGGTCCGAGACCTGACCAAGACATACGGATCTGGAGACACGGCCTACCAGGCCCTCCGGGGTGTCGACTTCACCGCGTCTCCGAGCGAGTTCGTCATGCTCTCCGGCCCCTCGGGAAGCGGGAAGACTACGTTGCTCTCGGTGCTCGGCTGCGTCCTGACGCCTACGACGGGCAAGGTAACGCTACTTGGCGATGACATCTCGCACGCGAAAGAGAAGGATCTGCCGCGCCTGCGGCTGTCGTACATCGGGTTTGTTTTCCAGTCGCACAACCTGATCGGGGCGCTGTCCTCGCAAGACAACATCGCGTTGGTCCTGAAGCTTCGCGGATGGAGTCACAGGGACGCACGATGTGAGGCCGCTCGCCTTCTCGAGTCGGTGGATCTCTCGGACAAGCGCGACTCGAAGCCCCGCGACCTCTCCGGCGGGCAGCGTCAGCGCGTCGCGATCGCTCGCGCGCTCGCCGGCGCCCCGCCGATCCTTCTTGCCGACGAGCCCACGGCCGCCCTCGACGCCCACAATGGGTACGCCGTCACGGATCTCCTTCGCAAGCTCGCCAAGAATCACGGGCACACGGTCGTCGTCGTGACGCACGACCCGCGCATCTTTCACCTGGCCGACCGTATCGTTTACATCGAGGACGGCCTCATCGTGGAGAAACCATCATGAAGAAGGCTCCTTGGAAGGCACTTGTCGCCGCTGGGTTGGCGGTCGCGCTCCTCGTCGTGGTCGTGCGCTCCGTCCTCGCCGGCCCGCAAAACACGCCGGACGCGAAGGACACGCAGCACGCTGCGAGGACGATTCCGCCAAGCGGCGTCGGAGACGAGCGAGCGCAGCTCGTCGTGGCGGACGACGTCGCCGGAGACGGGGTCGTCGAGCCCGCCGACCGCGAGATCAAGGTTGCAGGTCAGGTTCCAGGACGCATTGCCAGAATCCTGGTCAAGGAAGGCGATCACGTCGAAATGGGAAGCGCGATCGCCGAGCTCGAGAGCGATTCCGAGCGGGCGGCGCTCCAAGCGGCAGAAGGCGACCTGGAGTCGGCCAAGGCGGATCTTCTTAGGACGTCGCGGGGCCTTCGCAAGGAGGACGTCGACTCCGTTGTCGCCGATACCGAGGGCGCGCGCGCGAGGGCGGCACTCTCGCGCGATGCGCTCGAGCGCACCGAGAAGCTCGCAAATGGGGGCGCGGCGACGCCGGACGAGCTCGATCGGGCGCGGCGCCAGGCCGACTCCGACCAACGAGCCCTCGAGTCTCAGGAGGCGAAGCGGCATGCGGCTCTCGCGGGCTCCCGAACGGAAGACATCGTGCAATCACGCGCGAAGGTCCTCGGCTCGGCGGCGCGACGCGACGAGGCCAAGGCGCAGCTCGAGCGGCTTACCATCCGTGCCCCGATCGCGGGCGATGTCCTCCAGCTCAAATTTCGCGCGGGCGAGTACTACACGCCGGGGGGAGATGCGATGGTCATCATGGGCAACACGCGCGTCCTCCGAGTTCGGATGGACGTCGACGAGCGTGACATCTCCCGGGTCGCGCTCGGAGCGAAAGCGTTCGCGACGGCGAGCGCCTTTCCAGACCGTCGATTCGCTGGCCAGGTGGTCGAGATTGGCAAGCGAATCGGGCGCAAGAACGTGCGCACCGACGACCCGACGGAGCGGATCGACACGAAGATCCTCGAGGTCGTCTTCCAGCTCGACGATCGGCAGGGCCTCGTGCCCGGCCTCCGCGTCGTCGGCTATGTCGAGCCGCAGCGATGACCAAGAGCGCTGCCCAGCTTCAACTCGGCAACCGCCCTTCACGCCGCGCCGGAACCGCGTTCGTGCTCGTCACCTTGCTGCTCGACGCGCTCGGGCTCGGCCTCGTCATCCCGGTCGTCCCGCGACTCGTTGCGAGCTTCCTTAACAACGACCTGGGTGCCGCGTCTCACTACTTCGGCGCGCTCGTCTCCGTTTACGCCGCCATGCAGTTCCTCTTCGCGCCCGTGCTCGGCGGACTGAGCGATCGCTTCGGACGCCGGTCCGTCATCTTTCTGTCGCTGCTGGGCGCTGCGGCGAGCAACCTATTCAGTGGATTCGCCCCGACATTGGGATGGCTTTTCGTGGGTCGCCTGATCGCGGGCATCACCGCGGCGAGCTTCTCCGCGGCGAACGCGTACATTTCGGACGTCACGCCCGCTGAAAAGCGCGCCGGCGCCTTTGGAATTGTAGGTGCCATGTTCGGGCTCGGCTTCGTCCTCGGTCCGGCGCTTGGCGGGACGTTGGGCACCTGGGGACTTCGCGTGCCGTTCTTCGTCGGCGCGGGGCTCAACTTCGTGAACCTCCTCTACGGGATCTTCGTCCTTCCGGAGTCGCTTGCCCCCGAGAATCGGAGACCCTTCTCGCTGGCGCGCGCCAACCCCGTCGGATCCCTGCGCGCGCTCGCTCGGCACTCCATCGTGCTCGGCCTGAGCGGCACGCTCATGTGCGCCTTTCTAGCCCAATGGACGCTGAATAGCGTCTGGGCACTGTACACGCAGTCGCGCTTCGGCTGGTCGGTGCGCATGGTCGGCATCTCTCTCATGCTCGTGGGCCTCGGCGCCGCGTTCGTACAGGGCTTCCTCGTACGCAAGGTGGTACCCAGAGTGGGCCAGGAGCGCGCGCTCTTCGTCGGCCTCGCGATGAGCATTACCGGCCACATGCTCTTCGGTCTCGCCGACCGGGCCTGGCTGCTCCTCTGCTTTGTGCCCGTGCTCGCCTTGGGCAGGCTCGCGGAGCCTGCGGTGCAGGCAATCATTTCTCAGAAGATGTCCGCCTCGGAGCAGGGCGAGCTCCAGGGGGCGATTAGCAGCCTCATGGGCGTTGCCGCCATAGTGGGTCCTCTCATCGGCACGAATCTCCTTGCGACCTTTGGACCTGAGACGGCGCGAGTTCATGTCCCCGGAGCTCCGTTCTTCGCATCGGCCTCTATCAGCATGCTCGGGTTGCTGATTGCCGTTCGCGTCTTCCGCGCTACGCGCCCGCAGTCTGCCCGTGCGGGGTCGCCATCGCTGCATTGATGTTTGTGGCGATGGGTGAGCCAACGACGTGCCTATGCTTCGGTCGACTGGGAATGGAAAACCGCCAGGAAAGATTGAACGGACTACTGCAAGAATCCCAACCTCATCGCGTCGAGAAGCGGACTTTGCTGCCCTGTAGGCGCCGAGGGCAAGTAGCCTTCATTGATCGTCCAGATGATGACGCCGCCTAGTCCACTGGACTTGACCCACGCTGCCTTCGCCGAGATCGATTCCGCATCTTCGTACGTGACGTACGTGCACCCCTCCGGCCCCTGGGGTGCCGCAAAGGAGAGATAAGGCACGGCCGCAGTGCTATCCCACTCGTGAGCGCTTGCCGAGTAGTAGTCGTCCATAATGTGCGCGAACGTCATGGTCCCATCGTCCGCCACGACTTGAGACCCGCCAAGGGCCTGGTCAGGGGCCGTCACCGGCGAGGAATAGCACTCCCCGTAGAATCCCGAGCCCACACCGAGCTTCGAGGGAGGAACGTTGGCAGCCAGGTAGTCCGCCACCGTGCTGTCAATGCCGACAGGCGTCGAGCTGTCTTTGTTCCAGTGCAGCGGAGACGAGTGCCAGCTCTTCCAACCCTGCCAAGCGCCTGAGACGCCATAGCTCATGATGTTGATCTGATCCACGAGGGGTGCGACTGTCCCGTAGAACGAGAGATCGTCGGGGAGGTTGTTGTTTTCCATGCCGACCGGCATCGTGATGAGCGCTCCCGGCATCGCGCTTCGCAATGCCTGAACAAGCGACAGCAACAACGTCTGATCTGCGGTCGGCCCACCCTCCCAATCGAGATCGAGTCCGTCGTATCCAATCGTTGTGACCAGCGTCTTGAGGTTCTCGACGAAAGTGGGGAGAATGGCCGGTGCGGTCGATCCTTCGAACACCGTCGCCGAGCCGGATCCTCCGATCGATGCAATCGCCTTCTTTGCCGCCGCGTGAGCGGCCGTCACGACCGCCCGCGCGAGGGTGGGATCCATGGACCCGACGGCGGAGACGCCGCCGCTGCCGTCGGGGAGATTGAACGCCGTGGCGATGTGCGTGAGTCCACTCCACTGAATCTCCGCGACTGGGTACGCGTCGGCATCCCAGCTGCTGTAGTAGCCCATCACCCAGAGGCTGGGTGGAGCGCCGCCCTCGGCGCCACCGTCGATGCCGCTCTCAGGATCCGTGCCCTCCGCATCGAGCATTCCCCCCGCATTGCCTTCCGGCGCCGTGGTGTCCAGGCGGTCTTCCACGGTGCTATCGACCGGGGACACGCCTCCGTCAGTCGCGGAGAATCGGTCGCCCTCCCCGCTGTCGGCCAGGCTAGCATCGGGTACGCTTCCGTCGCTCGCTCCGGGAGAACCGGACGTTGCGCAGCCGGAGGCTGAGACCCCCAGGACGATCGATGCCGCGGCCGATCGCCAACTCGAAGTGATGTGTCCGCGATTGCGCATCCTGCGCTCACCGTATCGCCATTCCGCTGTCGAGCGGTACACGGCCTGCGGTGTGAGCCACACGGTCAAAATCTGTCTTATGTGTTGTTTGGTGGATTGCGATCCAGAGCGTGGTCAGGCTTGCGCGCGGTGCTGGTAAGACCAATGTTTGCCGAGGAGGTTGCCCATGAGCCCGATCCGAGTCGCCGCCGTTGCGCTGAGCGTGCTCGCTGCTCCGGCCTGCAACAGCGAACGGTTGCAGGAGTGCACGCGGTTTGCTGCGTCCATCCAGCCAATCTACGAGGGAACACCCAGCGCGGCGACTGTCGACCGCGTCAGTGCCGAACTCGCGGCCATGAAGTTTGAGGACCAGCCACTTGGCATCTATGCCAAGAACTACCAGCAGTCGCTCACGGTCCTATCGAGCACTTTGCGACTCAAGGAAGGGCCATCCGCTCCGGATGGTACCGACGACGTCATCAAGCAGAAGCTCAAGCAGGCACGCACCGATCGCGAAGACATTCAGCGCTATTGCCAGCCCTGAACCGCGTCTGCGTCGAGCGACCTTGAGCCTACGGGCGCAGGACGAGCTCAAGAAACAACGTCCCTCCCTCGTAGCTTTGTCCTCCAACGAAAAATGGCTCGTCCACGCTGGCGGTCACATCGAGGAGCTTGAGAAAGGCTTCCTGGCGTGGTTCTGCGATCTCGGCTCGCATCCGAAATCGTCGGTCGGCCCCGCTCCCCTTACTCTCTACGAGCGTGATCTTCAGCGTCCGCCCGTTGACCAGTCCGAGCGCAGCCGGCTTGCCGGACTCGAGCGGCAGCCGTCTATGGTCGAGCAATCGATACACATTGTAGCGGACGAACGGTTCGTCCCGCATGTGTTGCTCGATCTCGCGAAGCCTCGGATCGATGAACCCGCCGCCGTCAGTGTGTTGGGCGTGGATCACTCCAATCTCAATGGAAGGCGTGGGTGTCCCAGCGTTTGCGAGAGGAGCGGACAGCCCCATCGCAATCCCAATCGCGCCCAACGTCATCAAACATCCGCGTCGCGTCATTTGGCGTTCCGATCCTCGTCGATCCAGATGACCACGCTCGACGCGCCGGTCGATTTTGCAGCGTTTGCGGCAGCGGCACCGAGAGGAATCTCGAACACGGAGATTGCGTGGGATACGGCATCGATATCGTTGACTTCAACGCCGCGCGCCGGGCCGGCGAGCAGCACGGCTCCCGGATCCAGCGACGGCTCCACAGAGGGCGCACTGGTTGGAGCGTGCAGCGCCACCGGGGACGTGGCGACGCTGCGTGGCAAGTCCGAGCGGAAGTAGAGAGCCATGCAAGCGGCAATTGCGAGACCGGACCCAATGGATATCGCGACTGCTCTAACTCGCTGGCGGTCCGAGCGCCGGCGCAACGAGGGAATCGTGGAAGTCGTAGCGGCACCGACCTCGATTCTACCCATGACCGATTCGGTGATCGAAGGGGACGCCGCGAGGCGCGCAGCAGTGGCCTCTCGCACCCAGGCGCCCACGCGGGAAGCCTGCCACTGCTCGACGAACTGCCGCGCGTCGTCACTGGATTCCAAGAGGACCGCCACGCGATCGCGCACTTCGTCCGGAACCTCGTTGTCGGTCCACGCCATGAGCTCGATTTGTGTCTCGCGTGAGAGCCTCATTCGTCGGCTCCCGGCGCGTCGGGCTCGTTCGCGCGAACCGAAGTGCGAGCACCGACTTGCTCGCTGTAGCAGTCCGCGAGGGCCCGCTGGAGTTTTTGGCGCGCGTGAAAGAGGCGGCTCATGATGGTTCCCTTGGAAACGCCTGCGGCCTCGGCCATCTCATCGTAACTCAGTCCGTCTATTTCGCGCATGATGATGGCGGCACGGTGGTAGCTCGGCAGAAGCTCGAGCGCATGTTGGATTCGCGACGCGATTTCTCGCCGGCGCACGACGTCGACCGGGTTGGCGCCCTCCATCCGGCTGACAAACGGCGTATCCAAGTCCTCGTCCTGGTCGGCGTTGTCCAGATCCACATCGGATGCAGTTCGCCGATGACTGGGGCGCCGAAGGAAATCGATGCCGAGGTTGGTGATGATGCGGTAGAGCCACGTGAAGAAGGTCGAATCCCGGTTGAAGTGGTCCAAATGCTTGTAGACGCGCAAAAACGCCTCTTGCGCGAGTTCACGGGCGTCGTTCTCGTCGTGGACAATGGCCAGGGCCAACATGACCGCCCGTCGCTCGTATCGCTCGACAAGCTGTCGAAATGCCACCTTGTCTCCACGTTGCGCCCGCTCAATAAGCGCACGGTCTACCTCCGCATCCTGCGCGCGCCTTGCACGCATTTCTTTAGACGTCGGACGCGCCTCGCCATTCAGTTCGATGTCGCGGATGTCGTTCGCGAAGCCAACCGGCTCTCGAGATGCCGCATCGAGCTCGACCGAGGACTTAGAGCTCCCTGGGGCAATGCGAACACTCACGGAAGCGGTACAGTAATCGCACTGCCCCGGAGCCGCAAAGCAAGGTAAGTCTTCGCCGCCGATGTTGTCTTCCGTCCGACTCGTGGTCTTCGATGACGCATCGCGCCTAGAGCCGATCTCGGACAGGCCTTGTGTGCTGGTCGTTGGCAACTTCGATGGCGTTCACGCTGGACACCAGGCCGTCCTTCGCTCAGTGGCGTCGGAAGCCCGCGTCAGCGGACTGGCGGCGGCGGTGCTGACGTTCACGCCCCACCCGGCCGCAGCGGTCAAGCGAGCGCCTCCTGCGCTGCTCACGACGATCGGCCGCCGAGCGTCATTGATGGATGGTGTCGGAATTGAGCGAGTCTACGTCCGCAAGTTCGACGGAGCGTTCGCGGCTTGGCCGGCCGAGAGGTTTGTTCGTGAGCTCGTGGTCGACACGCTTCAGGCTCGCAGGGTCGTCGTGGGGGACGGTTTCCGATTCGGCGCCGGTCGAAGGGGTGATATTCGCCTTCTGGAATCCCTTGGCATCGAGTTGGGGTTCGCCACGCGCACGCACGGAGTCGTCGGTGATCGCATGGGGGCGTTCTCGAGCACGAGGGTGAGATCGGCTATCGCCGAGGGGGACTTGGCGGAGGCGCGGCGGCTGCTCACCCGGCCGCACGCGTTGTCCGGGTTGGTCGTCCATGGAGAGAAGCGAGGGCGAACCATCGGATTTCCAACCGCAAATCTGGCGAGCGTTCCTGAAGCCGTTCCCCCCGACGGCGTGTATGTGTCCGTCGTGACGGAAATCGACGGCCGTGCCACCAACGCGGGAGAGGACGTCGACCGCTCGGCCCGCCTGCTCGGCGGAGCGGTGACCAACATCGGCGTGCGACCCACGGTGGGAGGGGCCACCCGATCCATAGAGACCTACCTTCTGGACCATGACGAAGACCTGTACGGTGCGCATTTGCGATTGCACCTGCTCGGGCGGATCAGGGGAGAAAAAGCCTTCCCTTCGCTGGACGCCCTCAAGCGCCAGATCGCACTCGACGTCGAGGACGCCCGCCGAGTCCTTTCTGTTTTTGACTCTTGCGCTGACGGGGGCTTCGTCCCATGAGTGAGGCGGTGGATCGTTCTGAGCTCGAGCGGCTCGACCGCGATGCCCTGATCGAGCGTGCCATGAGCGTTGGCGTGAGTCGCGCGCGAGTTCTCACCCGCGTCGAACTTGTCGACGAACTCATCCTGCGGGGCCCGGACGAGCCACAGGAGAAGCAGAGGGCCCGAGGGTTCTTTGGGGTGGCTCGTGACCTGCTGGCCAACGTTGTCGAACGGGGGTTGCACCTGCCCGATGCGGCGGAGCGCATTCGCGCATACGGGTCTCTTGCTCCGTCGGCGCGTACGAGGACCCCCTCCGCTCTCCCCACCGTGACGCTCGCCGAGATCTATGCCGCTCAAGGACACGTCGCTAGAGCCATCGATACCATCCAGAGCGTCCTCGTTCGCGAGCCCGACCATGAAGCGGCGCGCGCCTTTCTCGCCAGACTCACCAACATAAGTTATCCGCGCGCGCATTCGTCCTCATCCCGAAACGAGGAGGACGAACTCCCCGGCCCCGCGAAACTTGAACAGGCTCGCGCGACGAGCGAAGACCCCGTCGAGGATGCGTGTGCGCCTGCGCCGCCAACAGCGCATGTCGCGCCATTTCCGCTTGCCGGGGGAGCTCGAGGGGGGCCGCGCAGCGCCCCCCTCGTCGATGGGGGAGCTCGAGGGGGGCCGCGCAGCCCCCCCCTCGTCGATCATACGCTTGAGGGACCCGCGAGCGACGTTGACGAGTGTGTCGCAATTCGTGGCGATCCATGCTCGTTATTCGTCTACTGGGCGCTGCGATTCCGCACGATGGAGCATGTTGTGGGCCGTTGTGCAGGTGCAGAGCCCATCCTGCGCTTATTCGTCGTTACGCCGAGGGTTGAGGGCCCCAAGACCGACCTGCGAGATTGCCCCATCGCTAACTTCGTCGGCGATACGGTCATCCGCGACCTGCCATCCGGCGTCATCGTGCGTGTGGCTGTCGGCTGGAGGTCCAGCTCGGGTGACTTCCATCCAGCGGCGCACTCGGCCGCCTTGGAAACCGCATCTTCCGATCGCTCGACTTGGGGCCTCGATGCGATCTTTCGCTCTACACCTACGGGTCTCAAGCGCGCCGACGGGGACGACCAGGATGCTCCGGCAATCTTCCGGGCTCTCGCGCGCGCTCGTCGATCGGTGGATGCCGGGCGCATCGTATCCTCCGAGGCGTTTCCCCTGGCGGTGGCGACGGCCGAGCGCTGGATTTACGCCCCTGCGGCTTGGTCCGTCCCGACGGAGTGAGAACGTGATTTAGGCGTTGCCCTCAATTCAGCGTTGCTCGAGGCGAGTCTGGTTGCTAGCGACAGGGAGGAGTTTCGGAGATCCGGAGATCGCAAGCGTGCCGCAGGGATCGAAAGTGTTCAACGAGGTGCTCGTCCGTGCGCGGGAACGGAGAGGTGTCGCGCTGATGGGGATATGCAACGTGACACCCGATTCATTCAGCGACGGTGGGTGCTACGAGGATCCACGCTCTGCGCGCGCGCGAGTGAATGAGATTGTTGGCGAAGGGGCCGACATCGTGGACGTCGGCGCGGAGTCGACCCGGCCCGGCGCGGTACCTGTTCCGGCTCGCGAGCAGCTGAGAAGGGCCTTCGACGTGGTACGATACGCGGTCTCGAGGGGGGCATGCGTGTCGATCGACACGTCCAACGCAGAGGTCGCTGAGGCCTGCCTCGACGCCGGCGCAAGCGTCGTTAATGACACGTCCTGCCTGGCGGACAGCGATCTCGCACGGGTCGCTGCGGACCGTCGCGCCGCTCTCGTGCTCATGCACAGCCGTGGCACTCAGGCCGAGATGCGCGGGTTTAGCGACTATCCCGATGCCGGGTATGGCGACATCCTGCGAGATGTCCTCGCGGAATGGGGCGCTGCGGCCGATCGTGCGAGTGCAGCCGGGCTAGAGCGCGGCGCATTGGTCATGGATCCGGGACTGGGATTCGCGAAGAATCGACGACAAAGCCGCGAACTCTTGTCACGGGTCGACGTATTGGTTCGAAACTTGGACGTCCCGGTTCTGGTCGGCGCCAGTCGCAAGTCGTTTCTCTCGGAGTCCGACCCCGAGGCGAGTCCGCGGGCGCGGATCGGCGCTTCGATCGCCGCAGTGCTTCATGCCGTAAGGCATGGCGTGTCCATCGTGCGCATTCACGACGTGCGTGCAACGCGTCAGGCAATCGATTGCGCACGCCATCTCGGGGGGGCCTGAGAGATGCTGGAAGGGTTCTTGCACCTATTTGCGCACCGATCTGTCGGCGCCATCGTCACGGACGCCATCGATATCGTGGTCGTGACATACGTCGTCTACCGCGCCCTTCTCGTTCTGCGCGGCACTCGGGCGATGCAGATGGGCACGGGCATAGGCGTGATCTTTCTCGTGTACGTAATATCCAAGTGGGCTGGACTGATCACGCTGTTCAATCTGCTCAACGCACTCTTGTCGTCCTTCATTCTCATCGTCGTGGTCGTGTTCCAGAACGATATTCGGCGCGGACTCATGCGCGTCGGTGCTCGAGCCTTCTTCGGCGGTTTATCGAGGCAACAGGAGTCGCGCGTCATTGATGAGGTCGTCGCTGCGGCGACGGATCTGGCGCGCCATCGCATAGGTGCCCTCATTGCCTTCGAGCAGGACGCGAATCTGGATGAATTTGTAGTCGGTCAGGGGACCATAATCGATGCGACGGTACAGCGGGAGCTTCTCGTGAGCCTCTTCCTGCCGGACAGTCTCAACAAGCTCCACGATGGTGCAATCATCATCCGAAATCTGCGCGTTGCCAAAGCTGGCGTGTTCTTCCCGATGCCCGACACGAAGGTTCTCGACAAGTCACTGGGATCGCGGCATAGAGCCGCGCTCGGCATCACGGAGGAAACCGATGCGGTCGTCGTTGTAGTGAGCGAGGAGCGAGGGAGCATCAGCTTCTGTTTCAATGGCAACATCGTCACGAATCTCGACGGAACGTCCCTTCGCCAGGCACTCCTCGGGTTGTTCGGCCAGCGTGGTCGAAGTCGTCCTCGAGGGGCCTCACGTCGTTCGTCCACTGTGATGAAGACCTCGACGGGCAGTTTCCGGATATCGCAGATTAATATTCCGGATTCGACTTCGCGGCCGGGAGAAACGCCGCCGGTTTCTTCGAGGTCCGGGAAAGACATGTCGACTCCTCTGTCGTCATCGCGCGGAGACGGGAAGGGCCGTGTCGACGGCGAAAGGGAGCCCGTGCCCCGCGCGCGTCCGATGACCTCTGCCAAGCCTATCGAGACGCCGCCGGCTGCTCCCTCTCCCGAGGTCCGACCGCGACCGCGCGAGGATTGACGACATGGACCTCGGCTATCAGCTTCGTTCACTCCTGGTGGAGAACCTCAATCTCAAGGTCTTGTCGTTCGGGTTTGCTCTCGTCCTGTATTCCATGGTGCACGGTTCGCAGGACGCCCAGCGCTCTCTCCTGCTCAGCGTCGTCACTCTTACGCCGCACGACGACAACCGGGTTCTGATGACCCCCATACCGCCGCAGATTCACGTGACGGTTCGGGGGCCGCGTCAGACTCTCGACGACCTGCGAGCGGACGACATTGGTAGCGTGCAAATCGACCTGCGCAACGGCAAGGAGACGCACGTCACCTTCTTGCCGTCGATGGTTCCGGTACCGCCAGGCGTCAACGTGGAACAGATTGACCCTCCCGCGATCGACCTGGCATGGGAGGACGTCGTGGTCCGCGAGGTCGAGGTCGAGGTAGGTGTCGTCGGTGCTCCGGCTCCCGGGTTCGTGCTCAAGGGCGCGCCGATGGTCGAGCCGAAGTCCGTTCGGGCACGTGGACCGAGCAGTGAGGTAGCGGTTGTCCAGCGGGCGAGACTGGATCCATTCGACGTGACCGGTCTGACCGAAGGCAAGTTCACGCGGCTGCTCGCGCTCAACCGTCCCGTGGGTCGTGTGACCTTCGACGTACCGAACGTGGCCGCGACGATTGATGTGGCGAGGCAAATGGTGGAACGGTCCTTCCCACGGGTTCCGGTGGCGCTCATCGGTCGCACCGGGGTCAAGGCGCAGCCCCCTGAGGTTGACGTTCGTCTCGCGTGTCCGCCGGATGTCGTGCGATCGCTCCGCGCCGAGCAGATCATCCCGCGCGTGCAGGTATCCGATACTGCCGACCACGGGGCCGAAGCTCTTCCCGTGCAGCTACCCGTCGATCAGTGTGACGTGCACATGACGCCCACAACCATCATTGTGCGCTGGTGATTGTCGCGGCAGTGACGCGGCGCTCGTCCTTCTCGACTCGACCGTCTCGAAGCGTAATCACTCGCGGCATGCTCGCGGCGAGCGACTGGTTGTGGGTCACTACGACGATCGTGGTGCCTCGCTGCCGGTTGATGGTGAAGAGCAGATCGTGAATCTGACCACTCGTTGTCGAGTCGAGATTGCCCGTCGGTTCGTCTGCCAAGAGCAGTTTCGGTTCGAGGAGTAGCGCGCGGGCGAGTGCGACGCGTTGCTGCTCGCCACCCGAGAGCTCGCCAGGTCGATGCATGGCCCGTTGGAGGAGACCGACCTCCTCGAGCAGAGCGGTGGCGCGGATCTCGCTCTCCCGCTTCGAACGTCCCTGGACGAGGGCCGGCATCATCACGTTTTCGAGGGCGTTGAATTCGGGGAGCAGATGGTGAAACTGAAACACGAACCCGATCGTCCGGTTGCGCAGATCGGCAAGCCTGCCGCCCGGCATCGTCGTCACTTCGTCCGACGCGATGGTGATCGTGCCTTTCGTCGGCACATCGAGAGTGCCGATGCAGTGGAGCAGTGTCGACTTCCCGGCTCCCGACGGGCCGACGATGCCGAGCATTTCGCCATCGCCGATTTCCAAGTTGATCCCTCGCAACACTTCGAGCGTGCGGCCCATGTGTCGAAAGGACTTGTGCACGTTGCGGGCGACTACGAGCGGACTCTGCACGGTGGCCGAGGTCGTAGCACAAGCGGAGGTCATTTTGTTCCGAGCGCTCCCGTCGTCATTCGTACCGCAAGCCATCGACGGGTCGCAGCGCGGCCGCCTGCATGGCGGGAAAGACCGTCGCGATGGCGCAGATGATGAGGGTTGATGCTGCCACAGTGGCATAGTCCCAGGCGCTCACGTTGATCGGAAGTCTATCGATGTAATAGATATCCGGATCGAGGCGCAGCCCGAACCACGCGAGGCCCGCGCACAAGGATACGCCCGTCGACACGCCAATCAACGTGCCAATCCCACCGATGATGACGCCTTCGGTGATGAATGTTCGAAGGATTGCGCCGTCCGACGCGCCCAACGCCTTCAGGATGGCAATCTCCTTCGCCTTTTCGGCCATGAGGAGGAGGAGCGTACAAATGATGCAGAAGCTGGCCACGATGACTTCAATTGACAGGATGAGGAACGTGGCAATCCTCTCGAGCTTGAGTGCGCTGAATAGGTTTTTGTTCATTTCGCGCCAGTCGCGCACTCGAAGGTCGTCGCGCCCAATAGCCGCCGCGACCTTCGGCGTGATCAAGTCAGCATTTTCGGCGTCCCGGACCTTAACGTGGATGGCCGTGATCTCCGATGGCATGGTGAAGTACGCCTGCGCTTCGGACAGCGTCGTATAGACGTGCGTCGCATCGTATTCATACATGCTGCTGTAAAAGATCCCGGCAATTCTGAACTTTCGCGTGCGTGGCATGACTCCCATCGGGCCGAGGTCGCCGAGTGGGGACACGAGCGTGACCTCGTCGCCGACGTACACGTGCAGCGTCTTTCCGAGTTCGCGGCCGATCACGATTCCCGGACGGATCGGGGCATACGCCACGACCGACCGCACGAGCGGGTCGATGTCGTCGTCGATGGGCAGGCTGTCAGGACCCCTGTCGTATTCCTCGCCCGAGGGTCCAATGCCCACGGCCTCGTTCGCTGGAATGTGCTGCATGAGGGCAGGGTTCGACAGGTACTGAAGCTTGTCTGCCGCACGCGACGGCGCCTCGATGTTCTTGCGCAGGTCGATCACGTCACCGATCGTGGTCGTGTCGACTCCGTGGACGATGACGCCCGCCAGGTTCGAAGCGCTCGTCACCATGACCTCGCCCTGGACGATGGGCGTGGCTGCGACGACACCCGGCACGGCGGCCACGTGCTCGAGCACCGCCGCATAGTCGCTCCATGGCGATTGGCTCGTCGTGTCGATGACGATGTGGGCGTTATTGCCAAGTATCTTGCGTTTCAAGTCCGAGCTGAAGCCACCCATGACGCTGATGGCGCTCGACAGCGAGAACGAGGCGAGAGCGACGGCGAAAATGGAGAGTCCACTGATGAGAGTGAGAAAGCCGCTCTTCTTGGCTCGAACGTGGCGCGCGGCCAAGAATGCCGGGAACGGGCCGTTCTCCAGGCGGTCGAGCGCGAGCGGAAGCAGGGCGACGACGAACCCGACGAGGAAGAGCGCGCCGGTCGCGATGGCCGCCGATCGCACTATCAGGTCTCGGAGCGACCATGCGGAACCGTGGAGCGCAGGAAGGCGGGTCGTCCAGAAGGTGAAGACCGCGAAGAGTGCCCCTTGCAGCGCGCACAGGCAGTGGAGAACGCCGCGCACAGTGTTCCGGAGCGAGAAGTCGCGAACGGCCCGCCAGAGAAGAAATGCGACGATCGCCGCGATGGTCGCAGCGCACACGATCGCGACTGGGGCCGAGAGACCGCTCACGTAGCCTCTGGCCGGAGCAGGGGAAACAGGATGACGTCGCGAATCGAGGCGGCCCCCGTGAGAGCCATGACGAGTCGATCGATTCCCATCCCGAACCCGGCCGTCGGCGGCATTCCGTGCTCGAGTGCGCGAATGTAGTCCTCGTCGAAGTCCATCGCCTCTTCGTCCCCCTTTGCCTTCTTCTCGCGCTGGGCGCGAAATCGGGCAGCCTGGTCGTCGGGGTCGTTGAGCTCACTGAAGGCGTTGCACAGCTCTCTCCCGTGGACGAACAGCTCGAATCGATCGGTGAGCTCCGGATGAACGTCATTGCGGCGAGCCAGAGGGGATACTTCGGCAGGGTAGTCCTTGATGAATACCGGAATTGAACGAGCGCGGTCGGCACTGCGGTAGTCGTCGGGAAGGAATGGTTCGGCCAAGTACTCGTAACAGGCGAATAGCCGTTCTCCGTCATTCGGGCACCTGACCATGGTCTTGCGGAATTGGCTCCAGTCGACCTGCTTCCCGCGCGCGGAGCCCTTGGCCCACCCGGAGATCTTCTCGCCGAAATCGTCCCGCAGAAGCCCGACCAAACGTTCCGCGCGCGCCGCCTCCGGGCGCTCCGATTCCACGGCCAGGGCGCCGGCCCACTCGGGGATTGCGAGCGCTTTGGCCGCGTCGACGACGGCGGCGTCCATGGTGACGCGCCCGAACGGCTCGCCAAGCGTGAACGGGCGGGACTGCGTCCACGCCTCGTGGGCTTCAGGCATCGCCTCTGCCAGGCTGGCGTCTATGCCGCGGAGCAGAGTCTCCGAGAAGTCCATCAGATCGTCGTACGTCGCGTACGCTTGGTAGAATTCGAGCATCGTGAACTCGGGGTTGTGTCGTGTGCTGATCCCCTCGTTTCGATAACATCGACCGATCTCGTACACCCGCTCGATTCCACCGACGACGAGCCTCTTCAAATATAGCTCCGGCGCGATTCTCATGAAGAGGCGCATGTCGAGCGTGTTGTGCTGCGTGACGAACGGGCGGGCAGAAGCTCCTCCGACGAGCGTGTGCATTGTCGGGGTCTCGACTTCCAAAAAGCCGTGGGCGTCCAAGATCGCCCGAGTCGCTCGCACGATATGGCTCCTGGCACGAAAAACGTCCATCACGGGCGGATTGGCGACGAGATCAACGTAGCGCTGTCGATACCGGAGCTCTACGTCGACGAGCCCGTGCCACTTCTCGGGAAGCGGGCGGTACGCCTTGGTGATCACGCGGAAGTCCGACACGAGAATCGACAGTTCGCCCCGCTTGGAGGCGGCCAGCGAGCCGAAGGCTTCGACGAAGTCGCCGACATCGGTCTCGCCGAGCCTCTCGTACTGACGGCCGAGCTTCGCCTGATCCAGCATGAGCTGCATCTCACCCGTTCGGGTGCGGATCTTTGCGAAGGTGAGTTTGCCCGTCGAACGCAGGGCCACTAGGCGCCCACACGTGTGCAGCGACCGTCCGCTCGCGAGCTCTGCCACCTTCGCAACGTCGTACTTGCCGTCGGGCAACAGCCCACCCGCCACGCTCCTCCGCACCTCGGCGATGTCGTCAAGGCGCTGCCGGCGGGTGACGTCATTCGAAAACGGATTGCGTCCGTCTCGCCGCATCGCCTCAGCCTTGTTTCGGCGCGCGTCGATGATGGGGGAGCTTGAGGGGGGCGGCGAAGCGCCCCCCTCGTCGATGAGCGCGCGCTCGGACGTCACGGCCTGGGCGCTTTCGGCGTTCGCTCTCGGGGTGGAGTCCTCGGGCATGGTGGTGGTCATCTTTCCACGTCGAGCGGTGTCCTACGGAGCGTCGGCATCGTCCGTGACGCCACCTTTCCGCAGCGTCCCGCCCGCGGCTGCGAGCAGATACGACTCGATGAATGCGTCGAGTTCGCCGTCGAGGACCGCATCGACGTTGCCGTTCTGGTGGCTCGTGCGAAGGTCTTTCACCAGACGATAGGGCTGGAGTACGTAGCTTCGGATCTGGTTGCCCCAGGCGATTTGGGACTTGTTGGCTGCCTGGACGGCGGCCTGTTCTTCGCGCTTGTCGAGCTCGATCTCGTACAATTTCGCCTTTAGCATCTTGAGCGCCATTCGGCGATTCTGATGCTGCGAGCGCTCGGCGCGGCACACGATGACGATGCCCGTCGGCAAATGCTTCATGCGCACGGCGGTTTCGACCTTGTTGACGTTCTGACCGCCCTTGCCTCCAGCGCGCATCGTCGTCGTCTCGAGTTCCTCGTCCTTCACTTGAATGTCAATCTCGTCTTCGATGTCTGGGGTGACCTCGACGGCAGTAAACGAGGTCTGCCTCCGGGCGTTGCCGTCGAACGGCGATATTCGGACGAGGCGATGCACGCCGGTCTCGCTTCGCATGTAGCCGAACGCGTGGTCGCCCTGGACGCTGAAACTTGCGCCGTCAATCCCCGCTTCGTCGCCCTCTTGGTAGTCGAGTATTTCGGTCTTGTAGCCGCGCCGCTCGCACCATCGCATGTACATTCGGAGCAGCATCTGAGCCCAGTCTTTTGCGTCGGTGCCGCCGGTGCCGGGATGGATGCTGACGATGGCCCCAGCGTGGTCGACCGGCCCGGAGAGCATTCGTTCGAGTTCCGCCTCCCGGACTCGGCGTTCAAGCACGCTCACCTGAGCAGTCGCCTCGGCAACGGTCGCGTCGTCGCCCTCGGAGGCACCGAGCTCCAGGAGGACGGTCGCATCTTCGAGGTCGCGCCAGAGCTTCTCGAACGCGGCGATGCGCTGCTCAAGCGCGACGCGCTTGCGGTTGACTCCCTGGGCCTTCTTCTGGTCGTCCCAGAATCCGGGCGCGAGCGACTCCCCCTCGAGCTTCTCTATGTTCGCCTTGAGTTTGGGGAGGTCAAAGATGCCCCCTTAGCACCATGAGGCGCCGCTGGAGGTCGGCCAGTCGTTCGCGGGATTCGCTCAGCATGTCTGCGGGAGCGAGAAGGACTAACGGCGACGGGGACTCGGGTCAAGCTGGGCTTGGACTTGGAAGGCCCGACGCGACCCTCATGGGGCACGACATGAGCGCTGGGAAGGCGACAAATCGATTGCGGTGCGCGGGGCAGACGGGGCAGACTCACCAGGCGATGGATTCAAGAAGCATTGGTTTCGTACCGTTAGGAATGTTCGTGGGCGCGATTGTGACGGTGTCGTGCACGACCACCACCACGGTGATCTGCCCCACGGGCAAGGCGAATTGTCCCTGTCGGCCTGCCGACGCCGCGGGAGGCGTGTGCGATGGGACGCTCGTTTGCCTTCCCGCCGAGAACCGCTGCGCCGATCTCACCGGCATCGACCTGGCGACCGACGCCGCCCCCTCGAGCGGCGATGACCAGTCGAGCTCGCAGGAAGATTCGTCGACGTCCGACGATTCGACGGGTTTGCAGCAGGCGGATGACGCCTCGGAGCCCGACACCGCGCCAGCCGTCGATTCGAGTGAGCCCGACAACTCGTCCCCGCCCGTGGACAGTGGCGGCGGCGGATCCGATAGCGGTGGCGGTGGCGGGTCCGACAGTGGCGGTGATGGTTCCGAGGGCGGAAACCCCGGCGGGAATCTCATCACGAACGGGGACTTCTCGCAGGGCATGAACTACTGGCATGTCGAGCAGGGATCCAACAAGTCGGGCTATCCGAGCGCTGCCACTCCCTATTTGTGTGTGACGCTGAGCAATGGCCCCACGTACATCGTCGGCTGGGACCCAACACTCACTGGAAATCCTCCACTAGACCTTCCGCAAGGCGCGACGTACACGCTCTCGTACAAGGCGTGGACGACCGGAATGGAAGTGGATGTCGAGGCCAAAGTCGGCATGACCGGGCAACCTTATACCCCCGATCTCGACGTCGCCAACCCGAAGGACAGCGTTCAAGCGTCGCAGGTGTTCAACCACACGTTTACAATGGCGACGACTGATTCCTCTGCGGGCATTGCATTCGTCTTCACCGGGACGACTTCGAATTCAGGAATCGACGTCTGCTTCGATGATGTGAGTCTAGTGCAGCAGTAGTCTCAACGGGAATGGTGAGCGCGTTGCATCGTCCCCTTGCGCGCTTGTCCCCAGCCTTCGCCTCCGCCCTATTCGTTGGTCTCGCGCCGGGCGCCTGCCAACCTCGGGCGCCCGCGACATTCCACATTTCTGGAGCCGCTGCGTCGGCGACCGAGTGGACGGGCGGCCAGCCATCGCCGGTCCCGTCGGCCGTCGAGGCGTCGTCCGTGGTGGACGGCGGGAGCCACAGACCGTGGGTGCTCCACATCGGCGATTCGTTCGTCGAGGCGTTCTTCGCGCAGAACCTGGCGCCCAGGTTCAAAGCGGCCGGGGCGCGCTACGTCGTGCAGGCGGAGACGGCCACGTACACGACGACGTGGGCCTCGAGCGAGCAGCTTGAATCGTGGCTCGACGACCACCCGTCTCTAGTGCTCATTACGCTCGGTGCCAATGAAGTCACTCTGCCGGTGCCCGAAATGCGCGCTCGCGCCGTGGAGCGCCTCGTTCAGCGTGTTTCGGCGGCCGCGACGTCATGTGTTTGGATCACGCCGCTTACGTGGAAAGGGGATACCGGGATTCTGCAAGTGATCCATGACCACTGCAGCCCGTGTCTCTTCTTCGACAGCGATGCCGTGGTAGGCGAACTCTCCGCGAACGAACGTCAGCCCGATCGCATCCATCCGAGTCCGCGAGGGGGCGCACGGTGGGCAGCGGCCTTCTGGGACTGGCTTGAGGATCATCGCGATCGGCGCGGAGCTCCGTGGTCGCTCACGAGCTTCGAGCGCCGGCTGTAGCGGGCGGTGGAGAAGGTTGCGGTCGCCGCCGCGGCGTTGTAAAAGGACACTGCCATGAAACGCCCGATGATTGCCTCGTGGGCGCACCTTGCGGCGCCGGTGTTGGTCGTTCTTTCGGGCGGTTGTGCGAGCGCGGGTCAGTACGTCTGGATTCAGGAACTCCCGTCTCAGGCCTCGACTGACAAAGACTTCGTCATTCAAGATGGAGACGGCCTCGACATTCGTGTTTTTGGTCAAGAGGCCATGTCGACGCACGCGCGCGTTCGCCCCGACGGGCGCATCGCCATTCCGGTCGTCGGCGATGTTGTGGTGCGCGGAAAGCGCCCCAAGGACGTCAAGGCCGAGCTCGAAGCCCGGCTCAAGGATTACGTCAATACGCCCAGCGTGACGGTGACGGTCTCCGAATTTCCGCCCTTCAACGTGGTCGTCCTCGGGGAGTTCGGCCACACGGGGGTATTCCCGATCGACCGACGCACACGCCTCGCCGACGTCGTAGCGGTGGCGGGCGGCCTTACGGACTATGCAGCGCGCGATCGACTCTTCGTCGTCCGGGCCGCGACCCCGACGCCGCTACGTGTACGGTTTACGTATCAGGACATCACGCGCGGAAATCCGCGCGTGGCGGCTTTCGTTCTTCAGCCAGGAGATCTGATCGTGGCCGAGTGACCACTCCGGCCCGCTCGACCCCCCTGCGCCCATGTTGCCTTTCGTTCTAGCGGCCGAAGCGGGCACGCTCGAACTCTCCGACCGGGTGGGAGCGGACGTGCGTGCGGGAACCGGCATACAGGGGTCGGCGTACGATGCGAGTGATCTCGCCAGCGCGCGCGTTACCATGAGTGAACGCCGCTGGAACATCAGCGCCGGGTACAGCCCGTCATTCAGTCTGAGCGGTGGCGATCACCTGCCGGCGACAGGGTACGTTCTTCAAGCCGAAAATGTAGGTGCCTCCTGGCACGACCGGCGTCTCACGCTGTCTCTTGTGGAGACGGGGTCCTATGGCTGGCAGACGACGGCTGGGCTCGTTCCCCAGCCAGGTGTCCTCACCCAAGCCCAACCAATCCAGGGCCTGCCGGCGAACCTGACGACGATCCAAGTGGTAACTCTCGGCTCGTCGGCGGGTGTGGCGTACAGGCCATCGAGGCGCTGGACCCTCGGTGTCAGTCTGGGGGAGTCGATTTTCGGTGGAGCGCGCGAAGTGGACCGCACGGTCGCGCCTCTGACGGCCGGGCTCTATGGGGCGGCTTCTGCGTCGTTTGCGATGTCGCGAGTTGACAGTGCGTTCATGCGCATCACAGGGTACCGGTCGTGGACGCACTCGGGTCCGTGCCTCGTGCCGAATGCGACGACCCCGAATGCGCCTGGAGTGCTCGCGACGTGTGCGCCGGATTCCTATCTCGGTGCTGCGTACATCGGCGAGCAGCACAGATTCTCTCAGCACTCGACCGGGAACGCGGATGTTGGATTCGCGATCGCCGAGAGCCGATTGTTGAGTGGAGATCCTTACACGACGGGCGTGTACCCGGTTGCGGACGTCGGCTACATCATGGATTTCGGGGCGAGGGCGGCTCGCGTGTCCCTGCGCTTCGATCTCCAGCTCGCTCCGATCGTTGATCAACGGACTGGAGCCGTGGAGTACGCGGCGCGAGGGACGGGAACCGCCCGATGGCTCCTCCCATCGCGGACGACACTCGCTTGGGCGGTTGGCGCTCTCCAATCCCTCGGCGGCGCAGAAGAATCTCCCGGTAGCGTCCTCTACACGTCAGGAACCGTGGAGGTGCCGATGGGAAAATTCTTCGCGCTCAGCGCAATGGCCTCCTATTTCCTGGAAGACCAGGAGGGAGGTCCGACGACCACGTCAGTTGCGGTCTTTGTCGGAGCTACGGTTCACACGCTTCCTGTTCGATTCCAGCTGTGAACGGCTCCGCTTCCGTTAATGCATTCCAAATCTAGAACCCGGGGAGCGGGTTCTTCTTCCGCTCATCCGGTGCCGCGGCCGCCTTCGGGGCGGCGGGCGCACCCCCGGTGGCGGGCGGCGGGGCGCCGGTGTCCGCGTCGAGAATGATGAACTGGACGCGGCGATTGCGTCCGCGATTCGCAGCCGACGTGTTCGGAACGAGCGGCTTCTCTTGGCCATAGCCACGTGCGATGAGGCGGTCGGCAACCACCCCGTGCTGCACCAGCCACAGACGCACCGCCTCGGCGCGCTGTTCGCTGAGAGTCTTGTTGTGGTCAGGCGTGCCGCTGTTGTCGGTGTGTCCCTGGACCTCTACGTGCCTGGTTGGCAGATCGCGGATCATCGAATCGGCAATCTCAGTCAGGAGGCCGAACGACTCGGGCAAGATGACGGCGCTATCGAGCGCGAACTGGATCTGCTGTTTGATCGTGATCTCGTGTCCGCGCACCTCGACGTTCGATCGTTGCGGCTTCGGTCGGAGAAGCAATTCGACGGTGCTCTCTTGACGAGCCCTGACGTCGACCGGCGTCACGAGGACGAGATATCCACTCGCGATGACCGTGATCTCCGCGGAGCCTGGAGCCACGCCGCCGAACGTGGCCCCGCCGCTCGGGTCGCTGTTCAGCCGGAGATCCTTGCGCTGGGCATCGGAGAGCGAAACCTGGACACCCGCGACGGGTTGACCGGTGAGAGCATCGCGGACGTGGGCAACGATCGAGCCGACCCGAGGCAGCGCCTCGAGTGGGCAATCGACGTTGATGGTTCCCAGCGCGGGAGGAACGCTCGCAACGCAGGAGCCCGGTTTGAAGCCATCGGCCTTGACGTCGAGCGCATACTCTCCTGAGGCCACGTCATCGCCAAACTTGCCGTCCGATGCCGTGGCAAGCGGTGAAAGGTCCGGGCGATCGTGGTACGTCACCACGGCGTCGGCGATCGGGGTGAGGACGTCCTTCTCGTGAACGAACCCGACGATTCGAGCGAGGGCTTTCTGCATCGTCTTCTCGATGACCCGCGTCTGAACGACGGGCGGATGCTCCCACGTGTCCACAGCCCAGCCTGCGCCAAGGTAGAGCGTCCACGGTGGAACTGGCTGGAGCTCCTCGACGAAGTCGTTCGTTCCCCCAATTCCAATGTCGAACGCGGCGAGCAGCGAGAATCCCCGACGCCATGGGTAGAACCGCCCACCGAGAGTCAGCGTAGCCGGGACGATGGTGTCCTTCGCCAAACAATTGTCGCTGCTCGGGTTGTTCGGCTGACATGCGTAGCCCTGCCGGTTGTATGCGGCCAGGATGCGCGTCTCGACAAACGGACGAACCGCTCCGTCGGCCGCGAATGCCTCGCCGCCGAGATAGAAATCGACGTGGTCCGTCCGGTTGACTCCGAGTCCATAGCGCTCGATACGCGTCACGGGAGTCCCCCTCGCAGCCTCGGTGCTCGTCAGGACGTCACCCGTATTGTCGAGCGCGTAGACGACGTTTGCGCTGAAACGAAGGGGAACCGGGGACTCGAGTCCCCGCAGATCCAGCGTCGCGATTCCTCCGAAGTTCGCGCTCGTTCCGCCGCCGTCGAGCCCCACGGAGCCCGTGCCGTTGATGAGCCAGAGCTCCGTGAACAGGCCGAGGTTGAGCACCTTGCCCACGGGGGCGCCGTACTTGATTCCGAGAACGGTGTCGCCAAGAACCTGAAGGAGCGCTGGTTTGCTCGCCGTGTCGCTGTTCGCATACGCGGTGATGGCGGCGTAGGCGTCGAATGTCCCCGAACCGATCTTGAAGAGCGAAGCGCCAAGGGAAAGCGTGCCGCCGGTGTGATCGAGCGTGTCGCTCGTGATGGGTGCTCCGCCTGCGGGGTTCGGACACGGATAGCTGCTCGAGCAGAGAAACGACGCGGAAAACCAGTTGCTGACAAAGCCGAGGCGGAACTGCCCGGGTGCGCTCGATTGCGCGTGCTGTGTCTTGAGCAAGCCCACCGCTCCTACGAGCGTGCTCGATTCGCCGAGCATGCGGTCTCGCAGCGCCCAGTCCGCAGCGCTTACGGTTTCATCGTCCGGCGGAGGGGGACTCGCATCCGAGGATGCTTGGAACGCGATGGCAGGCGCAGGAGCCAGTGCGCTTCCTGGCGCGGGAGCGGCTCCCGGAACGGGAGCGGTCTGCGGCGAGGGTGCGGGAGCCATCGGCGCGGGCGCGACAACCGGTGGTGGCGCGGTCATGGGCGCCGGTGGAGCGGCCGGTGCGGGCGCGGCCACCGGTGCTGGTGCGGCCACCGGTGCGGGTGGGGTCACTCTAGCCGGCGGTATCGCAGGCGCGGACGCAGCCCCGCCGACCGTGATGCCGGTCTGCGCGAGGGCTGGAGACGGAGTGGATGCCAGGCTTCCGATCACGCCCGCGGCGAACAAGGAAGCACGAAATGCTGAGCAAAGTTTCATGGCGAGTCTCTAACCCCTAGTGGTGGCCAACTTCCCAAACCGTTCTTATCATCATCGACCGGTAGAACTCCAACACACTTTGGTCTCATCTCCCTTGCCTCATGTCCCAACGCGGTCGCATTCTCATCGTGGACGACGAATCCAACGCCCGCGCCGCCCTCGGAGAGATCCTGAGGGAAGAGGGCTATGCGACCGAAACGGCCGCTGACGGTTTCAAAGCGCTCGGAAAAATCGAAGAATTCGCTCCGGATGTCATCCTGACTGATCTGAAAATGCCCGGGCTCGACGGCATCGCCTTCATGGACAAGGCCCGCGCGGCCTCCCCGCGCACGGTATTTGTCGTCATGACAGCGTTCGGGTCGATATCTAGTGCCGTGGAGGCCATGAAACGAGGCGCTGAAAACTACTTGCTTAAGCCGCTTGACCCGGAAGCGCTGGGTGCGGTCGTCGAACGAGCGATGGAGAAGGCGCACCTCGTACAGGAAACGTGGCGCCTGCGCGATCGACTCCGAGATCGCAACGCCCTCGGGCATGTGGTCTCGAACGACCCCAAAATGCGCGCCGTCCTAGACCTGGTCGGCCAGGTTGGCGCAAGCAAGGCGACTGTGCTCGTCACAGGGGAGAGCGGCACGGGAAAGGAGCTCATCGCCGAGGCCATCCACCTTGCCAGCGCGCGATCCAAGGCCCCGCTCGTCCGTCTGCATTGCGCCGCCCTGACAGAGTCTCTTCTCGAGAGCGAGCTATTCGGGCACGAACGGGGCGCATTCACGGGTGCGGTGGCCCGCCGAGAGGGACGTTTTCGGCAAGCGGATGGAGGTACGCTTTTCCTGGACGAAATCGCCGAAATCCCCCTGTCCACGCAGGTGAAGCTTCTTCGTTTCCTTCAGGAGCGGACGTTCGAGCGCGTGGGGGGAAACGAGACACTGCGTGTGGACGTTCGCGTGATCGCAGCGACGAATCGGAATCTTGCCGCGGAAATCAGCAAGGGTACGTTCCGGGAAGATCTCTTCTATCGCCTCAACGTGGTCGCGGTGGAACTCCCGCCGCTCCGAGAACGACGCGGCGACATTCCAGCGCTCGCGAGCTTCTTTTTGCGTCGCTACGCGGACGAGAACGGGAAGGTGATCGAGACGTTCTCGGACGAGGTGCTCACAACGCTTCTCCAATATCAGTGGCCGGGCAACGTTCGCGAGCTCGAGAACGTGGTCGAGCGAGCGGTCGTCGTGTGCGAAGCGTCGCAAATCGAGACGAAGCACCTGCCGTCGAGTGTCGTTCCGCTTGCAGGCAACGATGGCGTGCCTGAGATCCCTGGATCGACCATTGCCGACATCGAACGCTACGCCATCCTCCGGACGCTGGAGGCTTGCGGCGGATCGACTTCCAAGGCGGCGGGGATTTTGGGCGTCAGCCCGCGGAAAATCCAATACAAGCTTCACGAGTACGGAAAGGGCGAGGAGACCAAGTCGTGACCGACGTGGTGCTGAGAACGACCGGCTTGGTGAAGACGTTTCGGAAGGCGATGACGGGCAGCGCGGTCGAAGCCGTGCGAGGCGTATCGTTCGAGGTGTACCGGGGCGAAACGTTTGGCTTCTTGGGACCGAATGGTGCGGGCAAGACGACGACCATCAAGTCTCTCGTCGGCCTCATCACCCCGACCGCGGGCACCATCGAGATCCTCGGCGTGCGAGCCCCCAATGCCCCCATCATGGCTCGCGTCGGATTTCTGCCTGAAAATCCCTATGTCTATCCCTACCTGACACCGCGCGAATTCGTGGTGCTTGCGGCACGACTGTCCGGGGTGCCCCGAGCATCCCTAAATCAGCGTGTCGTGGACGTGATCGAACGGGTGGGCATCGGCAGGGCGATCGATCGCACGGTGCGTGTTCTGTCCAAGGGGATGTTGCAGCGCCTTGCGCTGGCAGCGACGCTGGTGCACGAGCCGGAGATCCTCATCCTCGATGAGCCGATGAGCGGACTCGATCCCGTCGGACGCAAGGATGTCCGCGACATCATCCTGCAAGAGAAGCGTCGTGGTCGGACGGTCTTCTTTTCGAGCCACATTCTGACCGATGTCGAGGTGCTGTGCGATCGCGTGTGCATCTTGCGGCAAGGGGAGGTCGCCCTGGGAGGGGCGCTGAGCGAACTCTTGACGGAACAGACTCGTCGGCGCGAGGTCACTCTCGGAGGTGTCAGTAAGGAATTCGAAATTGAATTGGCGTCGATCGCTCAGATCACGCGTGGTTCGCCTGGGATGCTGGTGCTCGAAGTGGACGGTGACGCGGCGCTGCGCGACGTCGTCGAGCGCGCGTTTGCCGCGGGCGCCCGGCTCGAGAGCGTGATGCCCAAACGGGAGAATCTCGAAGCTTTGTTTGTCCGTCGGGCGTTTTGAGAAGGTCAGTCCATCGAAGGAATTTCCTTCGACGCGGGTGCTGCCGGGGTCGGTGGCGGGCTCGGCGAAGGCGCGGTGCTTCTCGAGGGCAAGTTGGTGACGTTGGGGTCCTCTTCGATGATCTTGAACTCCACGCGACGATTGGCCGCGCGTCCGGCGTCCGTGTCATTCGACTGAATCGGTCGCGTCAGACCGTAGCCTTCACTTTCGAGACGTCCCGACTCGATGCCGTGGTCGATCAGCCATGTACGCACGCTTGCGGCACGGCGCTTGGACAGATCGAGGTTGTAATCAGCCGCCCCATGGCTGTCGGTGTGGCCCTCGATTCGCATCCTCTTGATTCCCGGGTTCGCTTTGAGAAGCTGGGCGATCTCGCCGAGCATGGGGAAGCTGTCAGGCAAGATCGTCGCTGACGCGGTCGCAAAGTGGACCTGTTGCAGGATGCGCACGTTCGCCCCTTCGAGCTGTATGAACTTCGGGCAGCCGTTCTTTTTCGGGTCTGGATCGGGCTGTCCAGGCACCTTCGGGCACGCATCCTTGGTATCGGGGATTCCGTCGGAATCAGCGTCGATCTCGGGGCAACCGTCCTGGTCGTCGATGCCGTCCTTGTCTTCGGGCTCGTTCGGACACTTGTCGAACTTATCGGGAATGCCATCGCCGTCGCTGTCGCGGGGCGCGGGGCACCCGTCCATCGGGTCGGGGTCCTTGTGGTCTTCGGGCTCGAGGGGGCAGGCGTCGAGGTCGTCGGGGATGCCATCGCCGTCGCTGTCCTTCATCGAATCCCGGGTCCTCTCCGAGGCCACAACGCGGCGAGCGGGCGAGGAAGGTTCACGGTCTTCGAGCATGAAGTATGTACCAATGAGCGCGACGAGGCGCAGGTCAGGTGCACCGTAGCCATCGAGAAGCCGAGTGCCGCCGGCCGCTCCAGCAAACCAGTGATCGCCACCCCAGTTGATCGGGAGCTTCATCCGCCCCTCGACATTCCACTCGAGCGGCGTGTTCTCGGCCGTAAAGATGGTGTTTCCGACGATGTGGTCGTTCGTCAGGCCGGTCTGGCCGAACACGCTCAGGCCGATTCGATACTTGTCATGTGCGAGCGGCCAGAATCCTCCTAGCGCCCAGCGCCATTCTGCGCCGATCCCAAGTCCCTCGGCAGGTCCACCGATGCCTCCCGGGTTGTTCACCGAGTTGTCGGGCCGAAAGTCGACGCCCGTGTTGAAGACGAGGATCGGGAGAGATGGAAGCCGGTACTCGAAGGTCACCATTGGCATCGCCGCCGCAGATCCGTCCCCGCCGAAGTTCGTCGACGAACCGCTGCCGGTCGGTAGCCACACGCTGAGCTGTCCGCCGACGGCGTACCGCTCGCCATGCAAGAAGACGTACCGGGCGTCCAGCCGCGCGTCTCCGACGGCTGGACCGTCCGTCGAATAGAACGTGCTGCCAGGGGGAGCGTTGGCACCGGTCCCGAAGGCGGAGCCGCCAAAGTTCTGAGCGTTCCCGGTTTCCACCCAGCTGACGGGCATCGTGATGCCGAGCGTCAGGTCGTGGAGCAGTTCGAAGCCGGCCGACGCGTAGGTCGTAAGTTGGGTCGTGATCGCGTTGGCCGGCGACGAGCTCTTGACGCCAGGATCGGTCGTCAGATTTGCGATGCGCAGCGGGTTGAGCGAGAACCCGAGAGCCAGCTGAGCGTAGACAACGTCCTTCTCCCGTGATGCAGGTCGAAACAGCACGAGACCATCGTCCGGGGCTCCTGGGATCTCGAGCCGGTCGAGATGAAACGTATGCTGCTGGGCTTCAGCGGAGCGCGGGATGCTCGCCATGGAGACTCCCAGCAGGACGGCTGCGGGCCACGAGACAGGGATCCGGAGTTTCATTCGTCTTCGCTTCCGCCCAATTGGGCACGGTCCGGTACGGCGGGCAGGGCTGGCACGTTTGCTGCGAAGCTAGGCTGAGCCGGAGATGCTAGCAAAACGCGAAAATCGTTGAAGGTTTCTTCGTGCGCTACTTTTGCGCGGCGCGCCTCGTGCTATCAAATCTTTCGGCCATCGCTTGACCGGCGCGCCCCGCGGTGCTTCTCTACGTCCTCCCTTGTCATGACAAAGCGCACCTATCAGCCTCACAACGTTCGCCGAATCCGCACGCACGGGTTTCGCGCCCGTATGGCGACGCGCGGGGGCCGAAAGGTCTTGCAGAATCGCCGCCGCAAGGGCCGCTTGCGCTTGGTGCCCACGATCTACAAAAAGTAGTGTCGTTTGGACTCGGGCCTGACCGTCGGCTAAGACGTCATAACGAATTCGTCGAGGAGCAGGAAAACAGTAGGCGTGTTGGAACGCCGCATTTTACGCTGCTCGTCGCAGCGCACGCGCCGCCGCCGCGGCTGCCGCGCATAGGTCTCGTGGTGTCGCGCAAGACAGGGAATGCCGTCCTTCGAAATCGAGTCAGGCGACTTTGCCGGGAGTGCTTTCGCTTGTGGCCGGATCTCTTGCCTCGCGGGGTCGATCTCATCGTCGTGGCGCGGCAGGGGGCGCACGAGCTCACGCTCGACGAGGTGCGCGCCGAATGGGCTGTCGTGGAGCGGTTGCTCCGCCGTAGGGCAGCCGAGTCCCTGGCGCGACAGGGTTCCGCGACGCACTGTGGCAGGTCCTAGCACCATGCTCGTCCGAGGCATCATCGCGCTCATCGAGCTCTACCAGGCAACGCTGTCCAGGCTGCTCGTGGCGGCGTTTGGGCGAGTGTGCCGTTTCGAACCCTCGTGCTCCCGTTACGCGGTGGAGTGCCTACGAACGCATGGCGTTCTACGCGGCGGCTTGCTTTCCCTCGTGCGCCTGTGTAAGTGCCACCCGTTTCATACTGGCGGCTACGACCCACCTCCTGGTCCAGCCCGTCTGCCTGCGATCGAGGGAGCCGCCGCAGTACTAGCGGGCGGTCACTCCGAAAGAAGAACAGGAGAGGTGGGCTAAGGACTCATGGATCGCAGCTCGATAGTGCGTTGGGTACTGACCGCCATGATCCTCGTGGGCGGCTACATGTTCTTCTTCGGTCGATCGACGGGCGAGAGCTCTCAGCGACTGCCACCCGAGACCTACGTCAGTGCACCGGGTTTCGCCCCGGACCTCATTGACGTGGTGGCGGGGGCGCCCGCCCCATCGGCACCAGCTGCCGGCGAGACGTGCACCATTCGTGGCCACAGATTCGAGGCCGACCTGAGCACCCGGGGCGCGGGCTTGACTCACTTTCGTCTGACCGATGGGCGCTACTCGCACAAGGACGGGGCCGGAAATGATTCCGCGGACATGTCGACGACGCCGGACATCGAGCGTTGGCGGAATCTCCGCACGCTTTTCCGAGCGCCCGGTCTGCCCCCTGCCGGCGATGACCAGGTCCGATACGATCGATTCGACTGGGACCTGGAGCGAGTCGCCGGGGGGTGCGAGTTTTCGTACGCGGACGATGTGGTGCGCATCGCCAAGAAGGTGAGCCCGGGGGAACGCCCCTTCGAGCTCAACGTCGAGACGACCCTGACGAACCTCTCCGACGTTCCGAGGCGGCACGCGACGTCGGTCGAGATATTCGCGTACCGCACGAACGAGCAAGTCAAAGGGAAGTGGGGCCGAGTCGCGCCGTTCCAGACCAATCTCGAATGCGCGCGCGGCGGCGACGTGAAGCGCCTGGGCAAGGATGCGAGCGAATTCAAGAACGACTGGTTCTCCGAGCCGCTCGTCGATCGCTACGCCGCCATCACGAACTACTATTTTGCGCAGGCACTTGTGCCGCTCGAGGCCGCTGCGGGGGCCGACGGTGCCAAGCCATCGTGCGACCTGCTAAGCGAGCATTGGTTCGGCGAAGGTCAGAAACCCGACGACGATAAGGCGGGGGATGTCTACAAAGCGCGCCTGTCCTATCCGTCTCGAACGCTTGCCCCGAACGAGACCGCCACGTATCGCCAGATTGCGTTCTTCGGTCCAAAGGAGCGCGACATTCTCGCCGACGCCGGGGGAAAATGGCCTGGACTTGGCAACTTGATCGATCTCGGCAGATTCTCCTTCGTCGCGAAGTTCCTCGTGACGGTCATCACCTGGATCCATGCTCATGTCACGGGCGGAAGCTGGGGTCTGGCTATCATCGTTCTCACGGTTCTCGTGCGCGTCGTCCTGTTCCCGCTTACGTGGAAACAGATCCAGAGCACCCTCGCGATGCGACGGCTGAAGCCGGAGATCGATCTCCTGAACATTCGGTTCAAAGACGATGCCCAGGCGAAGAACCTCGCGATGATGGAGCTCTGGCGCAAGCACAAGGTCAACCCGCTCGGGGGGTGCGTTCCGGCGCTCGTACAAATGCCGATCTGGTTCGCGCTCTACGCGACACTGCAGACGGCGGTGGAGTTCTACAACACGCGCTTTCTATGGTTCTCCGACCTGTCGGCGCCCGACAAGTACTTCATTTTGCCTGTCGTGCTGGGCGCGACCATGATCATCCAGCAGCGCCTCATTCCGCAGCAGGGGATGGATCCCATGCAGCAGAAGATGATGATGTGGATGATGCCCGGCATCTTCACGTTCATGATGCTTTTCCTTCCGGCCGCGCTGGGGGTGTACATGCTTACGAACAGCGCGCTCGGCATCAGTCAGCAGCTCGCACTCGAGAAATTCGCGCCCGCGCCCAAGGCGCCCGTGGAGAATGCGGATCGCGCGGTGCGCGGTTCGGGTCAACATCGCAAAGGCAATGAACCGGCTACGACCGGATCGTCACGAAAGGGAAACGCTCGTGTCTGAGGAGCGGCAGTCGAACGCGCAACCGATGCAAGCCGTGTCAGAGGCCGAAGAGAACGCGGTCCTCGCGGCAGCGCCCAGCGCTGCGGTGGAGGGTTCGAAGGCTGATCGCTCGCCGCCGAGGGTCGACGAGTCGACCCTCGATGACCGGGCGCTGCGGGCCCTGAATTTCGTGCGGATCCTCGTGCAGAAGATGTTCATGAATGCCGATGTGAACGTCGCCCCCAACGACGGTGAGGGGTCGCCAGACGAGATTCGAATCGAAATCGAAGGCCCCGACGCTGGGCGGATCATCGGCAAGAAGGGGAACGTGCTGGACGCCATCCAGTACCTGACCGCGCGCGTCGCGGTGCGTCCCGGAGAGCCGCGACGCCACGTGACGGTGGATGCCGAAGGATACCGAGCGCGACACGAGGACCAATTGTCGCAGATGGCCAAGCGTCTTGCTCAGCGGGTGGCGACCGAGGGCAAGGTCATCACGTTCGATCCGATGAATGCGCGCGAACGCCGGATTGTGCACACGGCCCTGCGTGACGTAAAGGGCGTGCGAACGGAGAGCATGGGAGAAGAGCCCGAGCGCCGCGTGCAAATAATCCCCGACAAGTCGGTGGTTTAGCGACCAGCGCCGACGACCCCTCGGCGATCGACGGGACCGTCGAGCGGCGGGTGCTGCATACGACCCAGGAGACCGACCCGAACGTGTGCCGGGAATGCGCCGCGTGCCCGCGTGGGATCGTCGCTGCCTACAGTCACGACAAAGGCTGAGACGGGGGCGAGCCACGCGGCAGCCTGCTCGATGGTCTGCGTTGCCACGACGAATAGGTGTCGACCGGGTGGGGGGATCCACGGTGGGACGCTGTCGTGCGCAAGAGCGACCGCGTGATCGCGCCCTTCGAAGATGTGGGCCGAGAAGGCAACCGTGTCGCGCCATCGAGCGGCTTCGTGACCCTCGTTGCGCGAAAGCGCTCCGCGTGGAATCCGAGACTGGAATTCAGTGAGCTCGGTGTGCAATGCGGCGGCGAACCGGCGAGCGCGACCCCCATCTCCTTCGACCATGGCCACTCGAGGGCTGAGGCACCCTCGCTGATCGAAGGGGACGATGTCCGCGGCCAAGTTGCGAGCTGATTGGTCACAATCGGCTGCGCGACTGACGAACGCGGCGCCCATCCCCGTTCCATGGGCGCGAACGACAACTCCTGGGCGGACTCTCTGGCGCACGGCGGCAATCGTTTCGTCACGTCCATAGACGTGCACTTCGCCCGAGGGCAGCTCGTCGACGTCCAAGTCCGCCGTGACCACGATCGCCGGGTCCTTCGCCGTCTCCACGATCGCCCGAGCGAGCCATGGATCGCGGCGCGATGGTCGAACCGTCACTCGAGGCGCAGCGGCGCGCGCGAGAACGATTGCGCGCAGGGGTGCCACGAAGACGTTGGCCGCGAGTACGACGTGCACGCGATCGGTTGTGGGGGTCATGACGACTAGCTCGCGCAGTTCAGGCTCCGTCGCGTCGTGCTCGAGCGATTCGAATCCCAGAATGACGCCGGGGCGCGTCAGTCCTGTCGATGCCATCAGGTCTGCGACCAGGCGTTCGCGCTCCTCGTAGACCCGCCGCGCGGCGGCGATGAGATTGTGGACGGCCGACCGGCGCTCGTCCGTAGACGCGGTCATGAGGATGCCCGAGGTGTGCCGAGGAGTTCGTCGAGCGCGATCGAGCAGCCGCGCGCGGGGGCTCCCGAACGCCTGCCGAGAAGCTCGAATCCTCCATCCACGCGTCGGACGCGATCCTGAGCCAGCACCGCAAACGCGCTGTCGACGTTGGCAAGATCCTCGACCCGGGCTATTCCCTCGACGCCCTGGCTCACGGGCCGGAGCGTCTCCGGATCGACCGGTACCACTCGTGCCCACGGAGGCTCTACGTAGACGCCGGGTCTGGCGTGGGAATCGACGAGTGTGGCTTCCCAAAACTGACTGGAGAGCTCCGTCATGCCGTATTCTGCGATGACTGCGCGGGGGTCGACGGCACAGGTCTTCGCAACGGCGTGGCGGAGCGCGTCGGGGGACACTTCGCGAGACCTTCCTTTGTAGCCGCCCGTTTGCATGACACGGCTTCGCGGAGGAAGGGATAGCTGTTCGTCGCCGAGCGAGTCGACGAGGTGCACAAGCGCGAAGCTCGTCGCGAGGAGCACCACCGGTTGGGTAGGTGACAGTGCCGAAATGCGAGCGCGAAGGCCGTCCAGGTCGATCGCTCCGCATCGCACGAAGAACGTCTCGTCGGAGGGCACAGGACGTCCCCACGCGCGAACGAACTCGTTGCACATGAACGCGAGGGAGGAATCGGGCGCGTCCTCGTCGGACGGCCCCAGCACGAGGACGTCGATGGGCGGGGCAAGGTCCCTCGCCAGCATGAATCTCCCAAACGTGCGTGCTGCCGCGGCGTACGTGCGCGGATCGCGCATGCGATGAGCGCCCCGTGCTCCGACTGTCGTTCCGCTCGTGCGAAACGTTGCTTTCGCTTCGCCATCCGCGAAGGCAAACACCCGCGCAATCTTGAAGGCCTCGGTCGGTACCGCTGGCAACTCGCTGGCTCGCTCAATGGCCCTAGGATCGATTCCGCGGGAATCGCAAAGACGGGCATAGCCAGGGACGTTCTTGGTCTGGTAGCGAGCGATGTCGCGCGCGAGGTCTTCGAAGGATTCGGGTGCGACCGATTGCCGGGCAAATGCCTCGATGATGGCGCGGACCCGAGCATGAAGTGCGTCGCTGGCGTCGCGATCCGTCATAGAACGTCGCAGATCGCATCGGCAAACGCTCCGAGGAGATCTTCGTCGATGTTGAGAGGAGGCGTCAGTGTGAGAACGTCACCGTCCACGCCGCCGGTGAGAACGATCCATCCGCGATCGAGGAGCCTGCCCATGACCGCGAGGGCGCGCGCCGATCCCCCTTCGACCTCGATTCCTATCATCAGGCCACACCCGCGAACGTCGCGCACCCCCTTGCCATCGGTTCGGTTGCGCAGCATTGCCATCCATCGAGCCCCAACGGCACTGCTGCGCAGGGCGAGCTGCTCGGCGTCGAGCGCATCGAGCATCGCGCAGGCCGCAGCGCAGGCGAGGGGCGCGCCAAAGTGCGTCGCAGTATGAATCGTCGCACCGCCGTGATCTCCCCAGCCAGCCATGGCTTCGGCGCTTCCGACGCACGCGCTGATGGGGAGGCCGGCGCCTAGTCCCTTGCCTAGACATAGGAGATCCGGGACGACGCCGACTCGAACGCTAGCGAGCAGCGCTCCGCTGCGTCCGAGTCCGGTCCAGATCTCGTCGCATATGAGAAGGGCCTTCGATCGGTCGCACGCTCCGCGCACCTCAGGAAGCCACGCGGCCGGGGGAACCACACAACCCCCCCGTCCGAGAACAGGTTCCATCAGCACGGCCCCGATCGAACCGTCGTGCAGGGCATCGTCCAAGGCGGTCAGGGCCGGCATCAGATCGGAGGCGGTGCCCGGGAACGGAATGAAGCGAACGGGAATGCCGAGCTGTTCGAGGAACGGCAGGCGAAAGCTCGCCTTGAAGCCGCACGCGGCGAGCGGGCCGTGCGAGAGCCCGTGATAGGCACCGACGCAGGCCACCACGCCGGAACGTCCTGTCGAAAGAACTGCGGACTTGAGGGCCGCGGTGATAGCGTCCGCCCCCGTCGCTCCAAGGAGCACGCGCGCTCCCGAAGACGGATACAGGCTGACCAGACGCTCGCACAGGTCAACCTTCGGTTCTGAGGCGTAGACATCACCGAGAGCGAGCCAAAGCCGGTCGCTCTGCGCGTCGACGGCGCGGCGGATTCGTGGCGATGAGTGACCGAGGAGCAGAGCGCCAAACCCGGCCGCCAAGTCTACGTAGCGATTGCCGTCGACGTCGGTGACGTTGACGCCCTCTCCGGCCGAAAAGACAATGGGAGCGAAATCGTGGCCGCTCTCGAGCGCACGCGCCTGACGTCGGAGGCTGACCGCAGGTGACTCTGCCGCGGAGAGACGGTTCGCGAGTTGCCTCGATCTCGGGCCCGGTGGCCGAACGACCACCAACGGAAAGCATTGCCCAGGCTGCATTCTCGGCAACTCTCGCTCGTCGGCCTCAGACAAGTACCCGGTTTCGTCCAGCGTGCTTGGCCTCGTAGAGCTTCTCATCCGCGCGCTTGATGAGGTCCATGCTCGTGCGATCACTCTCCAGCAAAATTGCACCGCCGATGGACATGGTCACGCGGATCACTTCACCCTGAAAGATAAAGCGACTCTGCTCGATACGCTCGCGCAAGCCTTCTGCGAGCGCATGCGCTCCCTCGAGATTCGTCTCCGGAAGGATGATTGCGAACTCCTCGCCGCCATACCGGGCGAGGACTTCATCGCGACGAATTCGCTGCTGAATGAGCCTGGCGACGTCCTTGAGGACGTAGTCGCCTGCGAGGTGTCCGTGCAGGTCGTTGATCTTCTTGAAGTGGTCGATGTCGAGCATCAGAAAGCTCAGGTCGCGAACGTGCCGACGAGCGCGCATGAGCTCCTTGTCGAGGGACTCGAGCAGGTAGCGCTTTACGTGCACCTGGGTGAGCCCGTCGATGATTGTCATCCGATAGATTTCTTCGTGGTACTGGGCTTCCACGTCTTCACCGCTCAAGAACTTGAAAATTGTCGGGCCTATCTTGATGCGGTCTCCGTTGCCGAGCCGAGCTTCGCGCACGATCTGCTCGTCGTTGATGTACGAGCCATTGGTGGAGCCGTCATCAACGCACCACCAAGCGCCGCCCTTCTGCTCGAGGTGAGCGTGGCGACGCGACACACTATCGCCCTCGAGCACAATGGTGTTCTCTGCACCACGGCCAACGCGCACTGGGCTGTCCTCAAGCACGAATCGCCGACCGAGCAGGGTCGGCTCCTTCGTGTAGATCACAACCAGGCAGGCGTTGCCCTTCGCGAGCCCGTCCGGCCCTACGAGGGGTTTCTGCACGATGGCTGTGACTCGAGTTTTCTCCTCCGACTCGCTCACGTGCGCAGCCTCGTGCTCGTTCGGTGACGCGACGCGAACATCTTGTGGTAGACCTCACCACCCGCGCCTCTGTCCCTCGTATTGTGACATTTTAGGATATTGCTCACGACACCCTTGGTCAAGGCGATCCTAGCCGGCTTAGGCGTTCGACAAGCTTCGTTCCTAGAGTGAGCGAGTAGTCGATCAAAGCAACGCCAGGGAGGCTTGGCGTGAGATAGCGCGACCTTTCCAGATGAATGGCACACTTGGCCGTAGCAAGCCATAGATCCACCCCTGACTGCCTTTCCGCGTCAGCAAGGCCCCGCACCAGGCAGGCGCCCGAGCGGAGCGGACCGTGGTCCGGGTCACGGATCATCGCCCGGACGTTGAGGCCGCGGGCCTCCAGAAAGCGCAGCACGCGATGGGGACGAGCGGATGCACACACGAGGCCGACGCGAGTGCCAGCGAGGTCGCCCCAGGGAACAATGCGCCCGCCAGACCAGACGCCGCGAGAGTGCGCGTCGGCTGGCCACGATCCCTCAAGAGAGGGGTCGACAGCATCGATGCGTGGATCCGTGATGGCGACCAAAGCGTCGCTGACTGAGCGCAGCGCGCTGATCGGTGCTCGAAGGTCTCCCAAGGGGGGAACGGCTCGGGTCCGTCCCCACGGTTCGTGCGCGTCGACGGCCAGCAAGGCCAGAGACGCTCGGACGGGCGCCGTCTGGGCCACGCCGTCTAGAACGATCACCTCGGAGCGGTGAGCCGCGTACGCGACGGCTTCCGTGCGTCGAGGTGCGACAACGACGATGACACCGGCACCCGCCAATTCGCGGGCGGCCAGGATCGCTTCGTCGCCAACGTCGTCCAGGGTGTCCTCATGCCTCACCGCGCGCGCGTGTCCAGGGCGAGCGCGATAGGCGTGTCCAACCAGTGCGACACGCGCTCCGGAGGACGCCAGCGCTTGTGCGCACGCAATGGCCAGCGGTGTCTTGCCCGAGCCGCCGAGAGTAGCGCCGCCGATGGCGACCACATGCGTGCCATCGAATCCCTCGAGACGTCGGACGAGTGCACGGCTCGCATGCCGCGCCCACATCGGTGCGAGAGCACGCCCCATCGGCCCTGCAACCTTCCCGCGCTCGAGTGTCGACGCAAGGGCCACGAGAGACAGAGAGACCGCACGCCGTCCTGGGGACCACATAGAGACAGCAGCCTAGGCTCGATTGAGCCACGAAGCGTGTGAGACAGCGGTACCGCGATGCTGCGTCGGTCAGGGACCGACGCAGGGGTGGATTGTGGGCCCACGTCACGTCTTGAAAGAGTGCTGACCCGCGTTCTCTCGCGGGTGCAGCTATCGCCCAAACGGCGACAATTCGTGGTTGGCAACGCCTGCCCAACTTGGCGCTCAGCACACGCGCCGCGTATTATCTATATGCATCCGAAGACGCCGGTACTGAGCAAGCCATGAAGGCGCCCGTGAAAATATTTGATGACGCGAAAGCTGACGCCGGTTCGGCGGGCAGCGACGCAGAGGCCCAGCAGTTTCAGCTGGGGGATGCAGAGCGTCAGCGCTGCGTGGATTGTGGCACAACGGCGCCGGAGACTGAAACTGCGTACACGTTGATCAGTCCTCGGCATCGATGGAGACTGATGAAGGTGGTCGACGCCTCAGGCCAACAGGTGGTCGAGTGGCGCTGCGCCAAATGCTGGGCGAGGCATCGGGCCAAGACGAAATCCTCGACGTGATGTTGGCATGCCGTCACAACGAAGCTGCGCTGTTGTCGGCGGCTCTGCCAGGGTCTGGTGTTGCGCAACGGTCCTGGAAAGGTGCGTCGCCTCCGTGCGCATGTGGGTAGAATCGGGTGCCATCCACCGCACGCTTCCCAGACGCTCGATAGTCTGATCCACTCCTTGTCGGCTGTGGGCTGCGGGTGGGTGTAGTTTGGAAGTGCATGGCCTCATGAGCGTGACACCTTCTCAGGCCGAACCGGGCGCCAAGTACCGCCTCCTGTTGGAGCTCGGTCGTGGTGGCATGGGTGTTGTCCAACTGGCGATGACGCAGGGGCCTCAGGGCTTCGTCAAGCTCGTGGTCTTGAAGATGCTCAAGCCGGAGCTTCTCAGTCACCCTGAGGCGAAGAGGATGTTTCTGGAGGAAGCGCGAATTTCGGCGCGTTTGTCTCATCCAAACTTGGTGCAGGTATACGAAGTCATCGAGTACGCGGGTGTGCCGACGCTGGTCATGGAATACCTCGAAGGCAAACCTCTCGCGCTCGTGGCCGACCGGGCTCCTCTCGACTTGTGGTCCTACCTCCACGTTCTCGAACGGGTTCTTACGGGGCTGCATGCAGCTCACGAGCTTCGAGACTACGACGGCCTGTCTCTCAATCTGGTCCACCGAGACGTCTCGCCCCAAAACGTCTTCTTGTCGTTCGATGGACAAGTCAAGATCTTGGATTTTGGCATCGCCAAGGCCGCCCATTCCGAGATCCAGACGGACTATGGAGAGCTCAAGGGGCGTATACGCTACATGGCCCCCGAGCAACTCATGGGCAAGGACGTGGATCGCCGCGCCGATCTGTTTGCCGTGGGCGTCATCCTATGGGAGGTGCTGACGGGGCGACGCATGTGGGCTGGCCTTGGCGATGCCGAAGTGATGCGCCGACTGCTCGAGGGGAACGTTCCCCCTCTTCCATCCGCGCTGGATGTTCCGGCCGGCATCGTAGACGTGTGTCGAAAGGCGCTCGCACCAGCCCGAGAAGATCGCTACGCGACCGCTCAGGCGTTTCAACGAGACTTGCAGGCCCGCATCAGTGTGCCGCCACTCGGGGACCCGCACGAGCGGCTATGCGCCCACCTCAAAGAGCGATTCGGCGAGGAACTGAAGGCCACGCATCGAGTCGTCCAGGCGCACATCGAGGCCGCAAAGCACGACTCGATGGGCGAACCTCGGGAGTGGTCGACGACGCTGGTCGGCCGGCGTCGTCCCCTGCATGCGCTGGCCACCTCGCGTGCTTGGTGGATCTGGGCTGCCGTCTTGGGATGCGTGGCTCTGTCGGGCGTATTCATGCACTTCGCCAGATTTCGGATTTCGCCTCCCGGCGAGAAGCGAGCCGTGCGCGAGGCCACTCCGAAAAGCTGTGATGCCGGCTCCAAGTGGTGCGGGGGTCGATGTGTGAAGCTCGACAACCCGGAAACGGGATGTGCAGGTATGGACTGCACCCCGTGCTTCGTTCCGAACGCCACGGCTCGATGCAATAGCCAGAACGAATGCGACATCGCCATCTGCAACTCCGACTATCGCGATTGCGATGGGGATCGTCGCAACGGGTGCGAGGTCGAGGTTCGGACGGATCCCGACAACTGCGGGGCGTGCGGCAATTCATGTCCGCCCTTGCCGCACGCCGACCGCGCGTGCGGGGACGTCTGCACGCTCTGGAGATGCGATCCAGGGTTTCGCGACTGCAACGAGCTAATGGCCGACGGATGCGAAGTGCGCACGTCGGACGATCCCAAGAATTGTGGTCATTGCGGACAATCGTGTCCCAATGGTTTCAAGTGTCGGGGGGAGCGCTGTGTCCACTAGCGCGTGGAGATGTCTTCCGGTCGGTCCAGAAACTCGGTGAGTCTTCGGCGCTCGTCCGCGGTGAGCACCTCACCGAGCCAGCTGATCATCGATCTCGGATCCGTGAAGAGTCGCCGCTCAGGATTTCCGCCTTCGCGGATGACTCGGGAGAACTGCAGGAACGCGCTGGGCGAGTCGGAGCTGGCCAGGCCGGCGCTTCGCTCGATGCGGACATTGTTGCGCACGAGGTTGGCCACGATGGCGTCCGCAGTGTCGCTCGACATGAGCCTACAGGCGCGCCAGTCCGTCGCGGCCACGACGCGCACCGAGTCCGGAACGCGATGGATCTGCCGCGCCATGTCCGCGAAGAGTTCAGCAACCTCTGTCACGCCGCCGTAGCCCGCTCCGATTCGGACCTCGAGCAAGCGTCCTACGTTGATGACCACTGTGTTTACCGCACCAATCATCAACCATGCTCCCTGGCGTGAGAACGTTAAGGAACGGTTGGGTGGACGCTTGCTTGACACTCTACTGCGTTTTCTGGTCGAGAATCCAGGCGTCGGGTTTCACAGCCAGAATACCGACTGGACGGTCTAGCGCGGCGCCGTAGGCACGATTGTGTGGCCTTGTGACCTCAAGTCGGTTTTCGGGAATCGCTTGCGCACGGCCAGCTTAGGATACAGTCGCGATCGTGTGGAACGCACATCGAGGGACTACGCCAGTCGACAAATCTCAAATTGGACGGCGGGTGGGGGCTCAGCTCATCGCGATCTTCGCTCTCTTCTCGACCGCCGTGGTGTTCGGTGGACACGCTTACTATCGCAGCGAGACGGCGCGCATAGCCGATGCCAAGTACGAGGATTTGGCAGCGATAGCCGCGCTCAAGGGGAGCCAAATAGATTCCTGGCGACAGGGTGTCGTGACCGACGCAAGGCGCACGAGCAAGGGGCCGTATTTCCGCCGAGGGCTCGCAATCTATGTACGCAATCCCGAGACGCCCGGTGTCGAGACGGACTTGCGTGAGCGACTGCAATTCGAGTTGCAATCGGAGCGCTACTCGGACGTCTTCGTGTTCGATCCATCTGGGCGCGTGCTTCTATCCGCACGGCCCGACCGCGGGCCTCCAGATGACGCGACGCTGGTGACTGTCAAGGCAGCGGCGAACAGCAGGGACGCAGTTATCGGCGAATTGCATCGCGATGGCGGGACCATCGTGATCGACACGGCGGCACCAGTTCTCGACCTGGACGGCCACACGATCGCTGTTTTCGTGCTGCGGACCGACGCTCAGACGTTTCTGTACCCGCTGATCGCATCGTGGCCTACGTCGAGCCGCAGCGCCGAGACGCTGCTCGTCCGCCGCGATGGCTCGGATGCACTCTTCCTCAACGAGTTGCGCCACGCGCGGGGAACTGCGCTGGTGCTTCGGGATCCTCTGACGCGCGTAGAGCGCCCGGCGGTGGCCGCGGTGGTCGGCGTGAGGGGACGATTTGCCGGTCGCGACTACCGCAACGTCGATGTTCTGGCAGAGCTGCTGCCGATTCCCAATTCTCCTTGGTTTCTCGTGGCCAAGGTGGATCGGTCGGAGTTTCTCGCCGACGCGAAATCGCGCGCGGTAGTCAGCATTCTCGCGGTGATGATCCTCGTGATCCTCGTCGGTGGCTCGACTGCATTTGCGTACCAGCACATCCGCAATGACGAACGTCGACGCGCCTCGGCGCTTCAGGCGGCGCGCCTGCGCATATTGGAGTTGGCCACCACCGACGCGTCGATCGACGACCTGCTTCGAACGACTCTCGACGAGGCGGGACGCCTCACGGAAAGTCCCCTCGGATTCTTCCATTTCGTGGCCGCCGATCAGAAGACCGTCAGCTTCCAGGTTTGGTCGACGCGAACCGAAAATGAGTTTTGCAAGGCGCAGGGAAAGGGGCTCCACTATGGCGTCGAGGAAGCTGGCGTCTGGGCGGACTGTCTGCGCCAGCGCCGTCCAGTGGTTCACAATGACTACGCGGCGCTGCCGAATCGCAAAGGCTTTCCTGAGGGACACGCGGTTCTTCGC
>Ga0326728_10001835_pt1 | contig 73297 bp, 57 predicted proteins | sample MB3enrmetagenome_FD_207602 | JGI IMG/M metagenome (GOLD analysis project Ga0326728, IMG submission 207602) | Lab enriched peat soil microbial communities from McLean, Ithaca, NY, United States - MB31MN | ecosystem: Environmental > Terrestrial > Soil > Wetlands > Peat | place: USA: New York...
CTTGGCAGGAAGCCTAACCGACCTTGGTCTTATTGATGAGTATCGACTTTACCTCCACCCCATCGTACTTGGTCGCGGCAAGCCATTCTTCTCCGGCCCTCGCCCGCCGCTCCGTCTTGTGACCAGCGATCTAATTGGCGAGGACGTGATTAGGTTGACGTACGTTCCCGCTTAATCGCCCGACTCGCCCGACGGATTGCGCCGGGCTGTCAGGTCCGCTTTGGGTCACGTCCAGGCATTCCACCTTGCGCGCCAATCTTCCCCCGCAGCGCAAAAAATTACCCGCGCCGATTCTTCTTGCCGTTTGATAATGATCCTTGGAAAATCATCGAGGCGCCAATTTCTGCGCGTGCTCCTGCCGACGAAATGCGGCCAAAATTCTGGTGGCTTTTCGCTTGGGCTCACCGGTCGATATGATCTCGGGTACGCTGCGAGCGGGTAGCGCAGAGTCTCGCTGTTCAGAGACTCTGCGGCTTTTCGTTTCAAGATGGGCTTGGCGGCGGTATAATCCCCGGGCATGTCACGGCTGCGGCGGTTGGTTTTGTCGGGCCGGCAGGCTGGCGCAGGGCGAGTGCAGCCCTGCGGGAAATGGTAACACGGGGAAATGGTTCCACGAAACGGTTCCAGGAACCATTTCTGTGGAACCATTTCTGTTTCTTAGATCGTCCAGTTGGAGCTCGATTTACTCCCCGAACAGATCGGGGTGGCTCTGTTCCAGCAGGGTAGCGCAGAGTTGGGCGCGGTTTGCCCTACTCTGCGGTTCGTAAATTGGTAATGGCATTGTGAGGATGTTGTGAAAAGATAAAAGCCGCAGAGTAGTTCCAAAAGGCGGAACAACTCTGCGCTACCCTGCTGCTTTTCAAAGGGAAGAGGCGGAAAATTCACTCAGCGAACAACGCGCGTAGGCTTTCTGTGAAAGGCGCCCGCGCCACGCCGCGCTCGGTGATGATGGCGGTAATGTAGCGATGTGGGGTTACGTCGAAGGCCGGATGCCGCGCGGGAACCTCCGCGGGCGCGATGGCCACGCCCGCAAGGTGGGTGACTTCGGCGGAGGAGCGCTCCTCGATGGGAATCTGCTCGCCCGAAGCCAGGCTCATGTCGATAGTCGAAAGCGGCGCGGCCACGTAAAAAGGAATGCCGTTCTCGTGCGCCAGCACGGCGAGGGTGTAGGTTCCAATCTTGTTTGCCGTATCGCCGTTGGAGGCAATGCGGTCCGCCCCCACAATCACCGCGCGTATCTCTCCCTGCTTCATGAAGTGCCCCGCCATGCTGTCGGTGATGATGGTGACCGGAATCTGGTCCTTGGCCAGTTCCCAGGCGGTCAGGCGCGCGCCTTGCAGGAAGGGCCGCGTCTCATCGGCAAAAACCTGTAGCTTTTTCCCCGCCCCCACCGCGGCGCGAATCACGCCCAGCGCTGTACCATAGCCGCCTGTTGCCAGCGCCCCGGCATTGCAGTGCGTGAGGACCGTTCCCGCCTCCGGCATCAGGTCCGCGCCGTGCCGGCCCATGGCTTCATTGATGGCGATGTCTTCCGCCAGGATGCGCTTGGCCTCTTCCTCCAAGCCTACGCGCACCAGGGTGAGCACCTGGGCATCCGTGTGGTGGCAGGATAGAGATTTCTTGAAGACGTCGCGCATGCGGTTGATCGCCCAGAACAGATTGACGGCCGTGGGCCGGGTCTTGGCAAGGGTCGCAGCGATGACTTCGAATTCCGCACGCAATTCAGCGGCGTTCTTAGCTGCCGAGTTCTTGACGCCCACAGCGATGCCCATCGCCGCAGCCACGCCAATCGCCGGCGCGCCACGAATCACCATGGAGCGAATCGCTTCCGCCACCTCGCGATAGTCCGTGTAAGTGCGATATATCTCCTCCCCAGGCAAGCGCGTCTGGTCGATCATGCGCACGCCTTGCTCAGTCCATTCGATGGTTTTGAACATGTAGCCTCTACAGTTTGACGGCGACGTTCAGGGTTGCCATGAAATGACAAGTTACCACAAGGTTCGGTTTCTCAACAGCCTTGCTGGCAGCAGTTACTTCGCAATAGTGCTATCCCTCCTCTGAATCCCGGAACGCCGCGTCCAAGATCGCCAGAATCCGGTTCAGCCATTCGCGATGCTCGGGCTTCATTAAGACCGAACGCAGGCAGGTGACAGTTTCCTGATCTGAAGAAGCCGTCGTGAAAAGCACTTCACCGGAGAGAGTTTCGTCCGCCAGCGCTCGCTCCTCTCGACGATTGAGTTTGGGCAACTCCTTTGCCAACCGGGACCGCTTCCGGCGGGCCCTCTCTTTCAGAGTTGCATGCAAAGCCTTGCGCCGGTTTGGTAGCGAAGGGCCCGCCGCTTGACCTTGCGGCTTTTCGAGCGAGGGGAAAAACCTCACAGGCATTCGGGCCACCGCGAGGTGCAAACCACGCTTGGCGGCTGCCGAGAATATTCGCTGAGTCCGTTCCGAAGCGAGGCGGGCAGAGGCGGCGCGCGGCGCCCAGACGACAATATCCAACTCGGGAGGGAAAGGCACCAACCATCGGGAATCGGCGGCGAGCCGTTGCGCCAGGCTGACCGCGGCTTCCCGGCAGGCCTCCAGCTCGGCGGCGAACTCACCCCCGCGGACGAGGGGCAGCAATTTTTGGGTGGCCCACAGCGCCACGGCGGAAGCCCCGGGGCGAGAGCACTCCAAGCTGATTTCACCCAGATGGAGCTCCGATGAAGTGAAGTAGGTGTAGGCGCAATCATGTTTGTAAAGCGCCCCCACACTCGGATCGCGAAACAGCACACACCCGCACCCGTAAGGTTGCAAGCCGTGCTTGTGAGGATCAATGACAATTGAGTCGGCCTGGCCGATCTGGTCAAAGGCCGCGCGGGTTTCTTCCGGCAGATTTCGGGCGAGGGTGAAGTAGCCGCCGTAGGCTGCATCCACGTGCAAGCGGAAGCCGTGTTGGGCGCGCAGACGAAGAATCTCCGGCAAGGGGTCAACGGAGCCCGTTCCGGTGGTTCCCAGAGTGGCCACGACGCAACCGATGTCTCCCTCCGCCAGCCTTTCCGCCAGAGCCTGAGCGTCGATCCGTGCCCGAAGGTCGCAGGGCAATTCCACGAACGGCAATCCCAGCACGCTGCTGAGGCGGCGATGAGCGTAATGGGCCTGCGCGGAGGCGGCGATCTTCTTTCCCGGATGAAGTCGCCCCGCTACCCATAGGGCCTCCAGGTTCGCCATGGTGCCGCCGCCGGTGAGATGACCCAGGTGGGTCTGCCAGCCGAACATGGCGGCGATCTCCGCGACTGCCTCCTTCTCCATGGCCGAGCTGGCGCGCCCGCCGTCCAGCGCATGGTTGTTGGGATTGATCCAAGTGGCCAAAGCATACGCGGCGCGGGCAATGGGATGAGGTGGTTTGAGCATCTGGCCGGCATAAAAGGGATGGAAATACGGGTAATTGTCCCGCAGGCGAACGGCAACTTGCTGCATCACCTCGGTCATCCGCTCTTGGCCCGGCGCCTGCCCCTCGAGGGCGGGGAGTGAGGCAAAACCCTCTTCCAATACCCGGAGCGCCGCCGGTAGAATCTCGAGTGTCCCCTTTTCTAGCTGCATCTCGACCTCCGGGAGAATCTATAATATAAATATTACCAAGGCACGGAGCAGATCGCCCTCGCGCGCACTGCGGGGCTATTGTAAACGAATTTCGCCCCGCGGGCGCACGGCCATGCCATTTGGAAACCGCCCCCCGCCTTGGCAAACGCCCGTAGGGGAGGCGAAGAACAGCTTTGCGCTCTAAGTAATTCATGCTAATGTGGGAGCGATTTTTTGGTCTGCGGGATCCGGACCACCATCCTACGGAGTTGGTTCTTTCCGCAGATTTGCGCCTCGCTTGATTGGTCATGTGTGCCGGACTTCATAGAGAGGACGATTCAAATCATGCCATCTTCAATTCGACAGGCTTTACAATGTCTGATCCTTCTCCTCGGTGTCGGCTGCCTGCTAACCTGGGGGCAGACGTTTCAGGGTGGCTTTACAGGGACCGTCATGGATCCCAGCGGGGCCGTCGTGCCGGGCGCCCTTGTGACGATTACGGAAAAAGATAAGGGTTTTTCGCGCAGCGTCACTACCGCCAACGACGGCAGTTATGAGATTCCTCTCCTCCCGCCGGGGCGGTATGTCCTTCGCGCCCAGAAGGAGGGCTTCAATAAACTCGAGCGCGGCCCCCTGACGCTCCTCGTAAATCAGCACCTACGCGAGGACCTCGCGCTGACCTTGGGAGGCGCAGTAGATACTGTCTTGGTGGAAGCTTATCCGGGCACGGTGGAGAGTCAAACCTCTTCCGTAGGAACCACCATCGACGAGCAGAAGGTTAACGACGTTCCGCTGAACGGGCGGAATTTCTTGGAACTGGCGTTACTGGTGCCCGGCGTATCTCCCGGAACCGCGGGCAGCCCGGTCAGCACGCGGGGTGGCGGTGGTTCCATTAACGTCAACGGAATGCGCGACTCGATGAATTCCTATTGGCTGGATGGCTTGGATGACACTTCGGTGGGCGTCGCCCAATATACCGTCGCTCCCCCGCTGGACTCCGTGCAGGAGTTCCGCATGGAGACCGGAGTCTACGAGGCCAAATTCGGCGCCCACGCCGGGGCCGAAGTCAACATGGTGACCAAATCCGGGACGAATGACGTCCACGGCAGCATTTACGAGTACGTGCGCAACACGGCCTTCGACGCGCGCAATTTCTTTGACCCTTCCGTGGCCCCCATGCACCGCAACCAGTTCGGCGCGACGCTCGGCGGGCCGATCGCGCTTCCGGGCATCTATGACGGGCACGACCATTCATTCTTCTTCTTTGCCTACGAGGGCACGCGTGAGCACCGCGATTTTTACGACAATTTCCTGGTGCCTTCCGTCTCGGACCGTCAAGGCAACTTTGCCGACCTCTTGAATCCCGCTTGTTCCAGCCAGACAGTGCTGCTCAACCCTCTGGCGCTATTGCAGGGGTCGGTGCAGCCCTTTACGGCCATCAACCAGGTCTTGCCGCAGGCGGACCCCGCGGGGCAGGGCTTGGTAAACCAGTACCAGTACTACAAACCGAACATTACGAGCGCCTCTTGTGGCGGCGCCAATTACAGGGCGCTGGTCGACCGGCAGGTCAATACTGATACGCTGACTGGGCGCGTTGACCATCAGTTCGACACCAAGAACTCACTGTTCGTACGGTACAGTCTCAATTTTGATCACGAGTTCTGGCCGTCGGGCACGCTTCCGGAAAGCACCACGACTCTTCCTGGATATGGCAGATTCTCCCACGATTCCTACCAGATGGCGGGTCTCGATTGGACACACATCTTCAGTCCCAAGCTGGTCAACGAGTTTAAGCTGGGGTATAACCGTTGGCAGCTTCGGCAGGACAATGAGGACCTAGGCAACAACTTGGCCGCAACCCTCGGGATCATGGGCGTCAACAAAATTGGCGGGGTTTCGGCTGGCGTCCCGGACATGACCTTTTCAGGGTATGCCAGCATGGGTGGTGACCCGGCTGTGCCGGAGACCGGCGCGGTGAATACCTTCCAGATTGGCGATACGCTGACGCATGTTCTGGGAACCCACACGTTAAGCTATGGAGTGGACGTGCGCCTGGTCCGGCGAGGCAATTTCACTGTGGATAGCAACTACCGCGGAGCATTTGACTTCAGTGGATCCGTGACCGGCGGCTTGGGTCAGTTGAGCTTGCAGGATCAGTTGGGGCTCGCCGGGTTATTAGGACTCCCTTGTGCGGCAACCGGCAAATGCCAGTTCGGGAACAGCGTTGCAGACGCTTTGCTGGGCCTTCCCGAATATTGGCTGAACGGATTCCAGGAGTACATCTCCGGGGCGTTCGGCGAATACGATTTCTTCGTTCAGGATGATTGGCGGGTGCGACCCCATCTGACCCTCAACCTCGGTTTGCGCTATGAGTATAAGAGCCTGGTGACGGAAAAGGACAACGACTTTTCCAACTTCGACTTCAACAATGGGGAACTGATGGTGGCAGGAACAAACGCCGCAACCCTATGGAGCTTCAACCCCAGCCCCAATCCTTACACCGGCCAGCTTCAAATCAACCCGGCCCCTTGTACATCTCAGAGTATTCCGCCTTGTAGCCAGCCAACCATCAACTTGGGTAGCACAGCACGAAACCGCGCGCTGCAATATCCCGATCGAAAGAATTTTGAGCCGCGCATCGGCCTCGCTTGGCAGCCTTTCAAGAATTCCCAGACGGTTCTGCGTGGGGGCTACGGAATCTTCTTTGACCAGACCTTTGGCGACGTTTATTTCCAGAAGGCCGCCAATCCCCCCTTCGCCCACCTCGAGGAGGGCAACATCGGGGAGGCCTTGGCATTAATCGGGATGGGCACCTATTTCCCCGGCAGCGGCCAAATCATTCAAAACTCTCTCTCCAACATTGGAGGCACGACTTACCCTGCCATGAGTCCCTTCCAGCTTAACTTCCAAAACGCTTTCATCCAGGAGTGGAGCGCCGATGTGCAGCGGCAGATTGGCAGAACCTGGCTCATCGATATTGGCTACGTGGGGACCCGTGGGTTGCACTTGGTGCAGGAGACCGATCCCAATCAGCCTCTGAATATGACGGACGTCAGCAAGTCGTCGCCGGCCGTCCAAGCCTCCACCCTGGCGGCGTGCGAAGCGGGCAGTTGTCTGTCGCCGATTCCCTATCTCGGCAATTTCGCCTACACGCAATCCGCGGGAAGTTCCATCTACCACGCCTTGCAAGCCAAGGTCGAGCGGCGATTCTCGAAGGGGCTCTCCATCCTGGCCTCTTACACGTACTCGAAGTCGATCGACACCGCATCCGGTCCCTTCAGCGATACACGCAATGCCAACTTCCCACAGAACTCTTACGACGTGGCGACAGAAAAAGCAGTGTCGGATTTCAACTTTCCCCAACGGCTGTCCCTGGCTTACATTTGGAACATGCCTTTCGGGTCGACCACGGCGAAGCTCCAAAGCCAACGCCTTAACTACCTGATTCAGGGCTGGGAGGTGGGCAGCGTGCTCACCGTCGAATCGGGCCCGCCTTTTACTCCGGTCGTGAGCGGAAACGTCAGCGGTGCAGATGAGATCAATAACGACACGGTGCAGTCTGGGGTGCCGATTGATACGGATCGTCCCAATGTGGCAAGCCGGAATTTCTACCCCGGCCAGCGAACCCCGCAGCAGTGGGTGCTGCCTTCAGCCTTCAGCACGCCCAGTCCGTTTACTTTCGGCGATGCCGGGCGGAACATCCTGCGTGGTCCGGGATTGGGAAGCTGCGATTTTTCCGTTCTCCGCAACTTCCGCTTGGGCGAATCCACCAAGGTCCAGTTTCGCGCGGAGATGTTCAATATCTTCAACCGCCCTAACTTCGATATCCCCCAAAACACTGTGAATGCTCCCAGCTTCGGCCAGATCTTCAATACAGTCCAGCCAGTCGCCGGACTAGCTTCCGGCGGACCGGGCGAGCCACGGGAACTCCAATTAGGTTTGTGGTTGATTTGGTAGGCGATGCGGAATCGGGAGATCGGGTGAGCAGTCAGCAGAATCTCTGGATGCATCACCTGTTCACCAGATCTCCCGATCACCAGATCACCCGATTGATCCGATCACGGCAAATCCGCAAAAGGCAGCAGTAGCGGCGGCTCGGCCAGGAAAGGGAGGTGGGCGATTTCCTTTAGGGCACGGGTCACATGCTTTTCCTTGGTGGGCTCGAGGCTCATGACAAAGGGCAGGTGCTGCTTCCGGCACTCGGGTTCTTGCAGAACAGAGTCGATGTTGATGCGATGGCGGCCCAGGATGGTGCACACGCGCCCCAGGATGCCAGGCCGGTCATGCACCACGAGCCGCAGATAAGTGGCGGCGACGTTCTCGTCAGGCGTGGCAACTCGGGACGGGTGCCAGTGCTCGTATCCGAAGGGGGTCGAGCGCGTGCCGCCCGCGGCCATCGAGCGCGCAATCTGTACCACGTCGGAGAGCACCGCGACGCCCGTAGGTTCACCCCCCGCGCCGCGGCCAGTGATGCTGGTATTACCGCCTTTGTTGCCCACGAGCAGTACGCCGTTGGTAGCGCCTATCACGCCGGCCAGGCGCGAGGAGGCGGGGATCATCATGGGCCGGACGAATACCTCCAGGCGATTGCCAGCGCGACGCCGTGCCCCGGCGATCAGACGCAGCGTGTGGTTCAGCCGATGCGCGTAAGCAAAATCCACGGCGTCGATGCGCGTAATACCCTGCACGGGGATGTCCCGAACCCGCACCGCTTGGCCAAAACACAGCATGGCCAGAATGGCGATCTTGTAGCTCGCATCGTTACCTTCGACGTCGAAGGTGGGATCAGGCTCGGCGTACCCTTTTTCCTGGGCTTCGGCCAAGGCTTCGGCGAACGAACAACCGCGCCGCTCCATCTCGGTTAGGATGTAGTTGGTGGTGCCGTTCAGGATGCCGTAGACCGCGGTGAAGTTCTCGCCGGCCAGCCCTTCACGCACTGCGTGCAGCACTGGCGTTCCGCCTGCGACGCAAGCTTCGATTCCCAAACCCACGTGGTGGGCGCGGCTGCGCTCCACCAACTCCACGCCATATTCCGCCACTAGTTGCTTGTTAGCCGTCACCAAATGCTTGCCCGCTTCCAGCGCTGCAAAGGCAATGGCGCGGGCGGTGGACAGAACCCCCACCAACTCGACGACGATGTTGACTTCCGGATCGCGGATGACCTGTTTCCAGTCGGAAGTGATCCTGACGGGGCGGCGCAACCAGGAGAGATCCCGCTTGTGCACGCTGCGGGAACAGACAACCTTGAGCTGGAGATCGCATCCGAGCCGCCGCTGGATTTCAGCCTGGTGCTCGGCCAGAACTTGTAGGGTGCCCGTGCCGACAGTTCCTAACCCGATCACCCCCAAGCCCAGGGAATGCTCTGAGCGCTCGGGGTCGGCGAAGCGAATTCGGGGTGGAGGGCTCATGGGTGTGATCGCCTCGAGAAGGGACAAGCTTATACACTATGCACTTCGCCACTGAGCGCTTGATGGAACTCGCCGAGGCCGCGGGCGCGGCCCCGGCGATGCCTTGCGGTAGTTACTTCTTGGGCGCGCCCTTCTTGGCAACGGGTTTCTTTGCCGCAGGGGCGGGTTTCATGCCCATCGGTTTCCTGGCAACGGGCTTCTGTTCTCCCAGCAACACGTTCAGGTCGTCGGAGTTGTAAGGGAAGAAGCGCTGCGAGGTCTGGCCCGTGGTGCTCAGGCTAACGTCCACGCGGCGGTTGTTCGCCATGCGGAAAGCAACAAGATTGTGCTCCACGCGCGCGCGATCCTCCGCCGTGGCATTGGGGTTCTGGGTGTTCAGGTCTTCGACCTCTTTGTCGGTGAGGTTCTTTTCCTTTCCGAGGGCTTCGGTTTGAATCCTCTCGGCAGGAATTCCGTGTTCGACCAAATAGTTCTTCACCAAGTCGGCGCGGCGTTGTGACAGCGCCTTGTTGAACTCCACCGAGCCACGGAGGTCAGCGTGCGCTTGCAGAATCAAGTTGGCCTCCGGCCGAATCGTCAGGTATTGTTTGAAATTGGTGACAATTTCTGCCATGCGCTGTTCCTGGCTGGGCGGCAACCCCTCCAGGGGAGCCTTCACGGTTGGCAGGTTAGTGGGGAAGTAAATGCTGTTGAAGGTAAGTTTGGTTTCGAGTGTGGCCTCGCTCACGACGGCCTGTTGCAAGTCAATCGAGCCCGTAATGTGCAAGGTGGCGGTGCGCGTCTCAGACCCGCCGCAAGCGTTGCTGGCGTGCAGGGTGTAAGTGACGGTCTCGTCAATCGGCCCCACCGAAGTCTTCATGGGAGTGATCGGAAGGTCGCGATTGCCGCTCGCGCTGACTGAACCGAGGGGATCCACGGAGATGGAGTCGGCGTTCGTGGCCGACCAGGTCACTGTGGCGCTTCCCTGTTGGTCAACTTTATCGCCGATCTTGTGGTAACGAATCTCGGCCGGCGACACACTCAGCGAGGCGGGAATCGCGTTGTTGACGTTGACGGTGGCGTCGGAACTGTATACTCCACCCGGCCCGGCGGCCGTGAATTTATAACTCGTGGTCTGCTTGGGCTGGACCGTCTGATCGCCGGAGGCGGCCACCGCCGCGCCATTGAGTTCGGTTTGCGGGGCGCCATCGGAAGACCAAGTCAGGCGTGCAGAATCGCCGCAATTGACCTGCGCCGGAGAAGCAGAAAACTGGCCGGTGACCTTCTGGACCGCCACCTCGGCGCTGGCCGTGCCGGCTTTAAACCGTGGCAGCGACTTCAACTGGTCCCCGCGCGGCCAATCGACGGTCTTGCGCACCCCCTTGTAAGCATCAATTACGACTCGCTTGTTGGCTGGCACATCCACGCTGGTGGTCCAAGCGTCATGACTAGCGGACTCCACCGTCAAGTCATATTTGCCCGGGGGCACGACCAATTCCTGCTTCCAAACAAACTCGTTGTTGAATTCGTCGCCGTGCCCAACAAAAAATACCGCAGGGTCTTTGCCGTTCAGCAGCACCGCAGCGCGATCGGCGCGTTCGAGGGTAATGCATCCCCAGGGCCCCGAAATGGTTCCCGGGATCGCTTGCATCGTGACCTCGATCACTGTCGTTTTATGCGCCACGATCGTGACGTTGCGCGTTTCCGGCTTATAGCCGTAGTTGTACAAATCAATTTTGTGATCTCCCGCAGAAAGAGTAACGTGGTGACCTCGCGCTTCCGCGACGGGTTTACCGTCGGCATAGATGAATGCTTCGCGCGGATTAGCGTGCACAACGAGCTTCCCAGTCTGTGCCATGACAGGCTGCACACAAATCAGCAGCACGACAATCATGGAGAGGGAGAAGCTGAGTTGACGGATACGCATGTGAGTTCCCTCCATTAAATTTTGGTGCGACTTCTCGCGATTCAAATCCGTGTACTTGGGACACGCATTGTATCACACCGCCAGTGGTCTCTAATAAAGAAATTGCTCAGTGCCTCCTTCAGGCATAGACTGGAAAGTTATCATCCACAAAGGGTCATCTACGCCTGGCTTATCCCAGGTTTGGAAGGGCGGGGCTTTAGCCCCACCTTCCTCTTTATTCCCCGACCAAAGGCCGGGAACCGCGATTTCGGCGGTCACCACTCAAACTCCATGCGCGTCCGGCGGACCGAGAACTCCACGTAAGGTGCCACTTGCAATTTACGCAAATGATGCGCTTGGTCGGTATAAGCCAGGAGGAACGTCAGGTTGTTTTCGCCGACCGGAGTAAAATACGGCTCGGGAAGATAAAAATCTGTTTGCGGGCCTATCGTGATGTAGCGTCCTACAAATTTTCCATTGAGAAAAATCAAAGCATCGCAGTCGGCATCGAAGATAAGCTTCCAAGGTATTTTCCAAGCCTCCTCGAGGGTGGGCGGCGTGAATTTCGCGCGGCACCACGTGAAGGCTGGGACCAGGGTCGGGCTTCCCCCGCCGCCGAGGAACGACGCGGGGGTCCAAACGCCGGCTTCCGGGTTAATTTCCCGTCCTCGCATCAGCGCGGCATAGCGCTGGATTTGCCAACTCTCCAGACCCTTGGCCGACGCGAAATCAGCGCCAATGCCCGCCGATTCGAGTCCTTTCAACTCGCCCAAATTCTCGCCAAAATTCGGGGCGCCGAAGAGTTCATAGGAGATTTCCACGAGGTTGGCGCCAGGCTGAGCATATTTCGCCAGGGGGAAATCAATCAACTTCTCGTTATTGGAGGCCTCTGCCACGAACTTGCCGTTGACGAAAACTTTCTTCGCGTCGTCGGCCCGCGTGGAGACGAACATTTTAGGCTCGCCGTTGAATGTGAATGGAGCGCGGTACTTGACGTAACCATAAGGCACTGACCCCAGATCTTCGAGCGCGTGCAAAGGACTGGTGAGCCACTCGCCGGTTCCCGGATCAAATTTTTCCACATATGTGTCGCCCTCGCTCAGATTGATGGGCTGGAAGGGCAAGGCCGGAGTGGTCACTTGTACCCGCGCCAGGTGCCAGGGCCGGTCATAATGGAAGTCCGTCAGGTTGCCATCCAGCCGGCACTTTACGGGTAGCGGCGGGAGCATCACGGCAACCTCGTGCTGTCCGGGGAGGAACTCCAAATCCACCCAGGCGCGGCTCTTGAGGGTGCCCGATCCCACCAGGGCATACGCGTCGGTCAGGATGGGAGCCACCACCGTTTTCCTTGCCTCGGAGCCGGGGACGATCTGGGGTGGAAACTCCCAGAGGAAGGTGCGCAGAGCTTTGTCGCGCGGCACGACGAAGATCTGAAGGTGGTCACGGTACAGCAGCATTTTTTCTGTGGTCTCAACCTGTACCGCCAGAACCGAGGTTTCGAATTCCGGATCCCAATAACGATAGAAAGTGTCGCCTTCCAGCCTTGGTTCGTCCACGGTGGCCAGGCCCATCTCCAATGTCCGCCCGGGCAGGTCGTACAAGATCAGGAAGTCCCGATCAAGATTGACCCCGTGGGCCAACATTTCCCCCGTCGAGTAACACAGCCTCCCCCCACTGATCGGAATCTGTACGGGCAGCATCTTCATCTCGCGCGGCGCCAGTTCCAATTCGCCTTGGCGGGGAGCAAAGATGAAGCGCTTGCTCGGGCTGTGGGAATCCGTAAAGGTCATCTTGTAGCGCTGGGGGGCGTTGGCGTTTTCGCGGACAAACAAAACCGCGCTGGGACCGTTGGTGCGTTCACTCACACTAACGTTGGCATTGGTGCATTGCACGCCGGGCAGAGCCACTGCGCGGGTCAATACGCTGCCGAATGCGCTGAGGGACTGGCCAATGCCTCGTACGGCATAGTACTTGTCCCACAGGCCGCCGGGCTCGCGGATCGGCGCGGCATAGTCATAAGTGGTGGTCAGCTTCTTGGCGGCCCAATCGAAATTGGTGCCGCCGAAGCCCATGTAATAACTGAAGGACGTCACCCCTAATTCCAAGGCGGTCTTGGTGAGCATGTTGATCTGCGCGGCGTCCACGCCATCCTGACTCACCGAAAGCAGACCGCCGAATTCGCTGAACCATCCGCCTTGGAGTTCCGTAATCGCCAAGGGTGAGGCGGGTTCTTCAAGGCGCAACTTTTCCAGCGCCGGGGGGAGTTCCGCCAGAATCTTCCAACGCGGATAAAAATTGCATGTGTCCATGATCCGCGCCATGTCCGGGTCGCTATTCTCGCGCGCCTGCTTGGTCCAACAAGTGATCACGGGCACGCTGATGCCGGCGCTCCACACCATCTTGGCCAGGGCGCGAATGTACTCGCGCTTGGCGTCATCAGGCATGGGCACGCTGAAGTCGTACTCATTTTCCACCTGCACCATGATGATCGGGCCGCCCAACGTCACTTGGTTCTGCATGATGATGGGGAGAACTTCCGAGTACCAGTGCTGCGAGGTTCGCAGGCTTTCCGCATTGGCGGTGCGAAGCGGGAACCGCTTGGCCGCCACCCAGGAAGGAAATCCCCCTCGTTCCCATTCCGCGCAGACATAAGGGCCTGGACGGACGATCATCATGAAACCCATCTCGTGAACGAGTTTGACGAATTCCTCAAACTCCGACAGGTCCACTTTGCCTTCTTGCGGTTCGTGATAATTCCAGAAGACGTAGGTCTCGACGGTGTTGAATCCGGCCACCTTGAATTTCTGCAAGCGATCGCGCCAGAGCGCCTTGGGGCAGCGCGGGTAATGAAATGCGCCGCTCACCACCAGCGTATCCTTGCCGTTGATGGTGAAACACTTCGCGTCGTAGCGAATGATTTGCGGATTCTCAAATTGCACTTGGCCGCCGGGCAGCACGGCCCCCAAAGCCTCTAACCCACCCTTCCGCCGAGGGTCGAGGCGCGCCGCCAAAGGCGCGGTGACGGCGGTCAAAAGGAAATTACGGCGCGATGATTTCATCCCATGAACTCCTTCCGGCGCAGGAGCGGCCCGCGCTCCACCGGAGGTGAAATCGTGCTACATGCAATGCCCCCGAAGAGCTTGAAGTATAGAAGTGTGGGGGCGCACCTGCAACCCTGCCGCCTTCTCGGTAGTGGTACAGTTTGACGTAGCAGCGGCTTTATCCGTCAGCCGACGGACCATTTGGCGAGGTAAACTCGCCGCTACGACATCAAACTGGCGGGAACTCGGCATGGAACGGCGCGCCGCTTCCAGCTTTACGTAGAGGGTCGGGTGTTTGCGGCGGGACTCTTCGCGCATCCGCTCGAAGTCCTCCCGCCCCTTCTGGAGGTACGCATCCACCATTTGCTGGTGCGCCAGGTAGAACGCGATGGCGCCGTACGCTTGCTCCAAACTGAGTGCTGGCGGTGGCACAGGCACTCATGCCTGTGCCCTCCACATGAGAGGCATCAGTCTTGGGCACAGGCAAGAGTGCCTGTGTCACCCACGACGAACCAACGGTCTTTCTCGCGGTCACAGACCTTGCGAGCATGCAAGCATCGCGTGTATGATCTCATCATCTTCACCCGAGGCTGCAAATCGGGTCGAAGCAGAGCCCCAGGGCAACAATAACCAGGAGAGAGACATGCGATCCCTAATGGTGTGGTTCCTTCTTTTGCTGTGCGCATCACCCGTTTTGGCCCAGGATTGGGCGCGCGCCCAGGTGGAAAAGTCCCCGCGACATCGTGAATGGGTCACCATTAAGCACGATGGCCGCGCGGTCGAGACCTTTGTTGTCTACCCCGAGGCAAAGGACAAGACACCCGTAGTGCTCATCATTCATGAGATTTTCGGGATGACGGATTGGGTGCAGGATTTGGCTGACCAAGTGGCGGAAGCCGGTTACATCGCGGTCGCTCCCGACTTGCTTTCGGGCATGGGGCCGAATGGCGGCCGGAGCAGCGCCTTCCCACAGGGTCAGGGAGGCATGGGAAGTCCTGCGGTCGAGGCCGTAAGCCATCTTAATCCTGACCAGATCACCGCGGACCTCAACGCAGTCACGGACTACGCCAACAAGATTCCGGCCTCCAACGGCAAGCTGTTCGTAGCAGGTTTCTGCTGGGGCGGGGGCCAGAACTTCCGCTTTGCAACGCATCGGGCGGACCTTGCCGCCGCCTTCGTGTTTTACGGGGGGCCGCCGGCCAAAGAGGCCATGGCGAACATCACCGCGCCCGTGTACGGTTTCTACGCGGGAAATGACGCCCGCATCGATGCCACGATTCCGGATACTCGCGAGCAGATGAAGGCGGCGGGAAAAACCTACGACCCGGTCATCTACGAGGGCGCCGGGCACGGTTTCATGCGCGCGGGGGAGGCTCCAGACGCGAGCGATGCTAATCGCCAGGCCCGCATTGATGCTTGGGCGCGCTGGAAGAAGCTCCTGGGGAACAGTCAATAGGGGCGACGGTATTGCGCACGAACTGTGCAGGGCGAGGGGCGCGAATCCTCAAAGAACTCCAGCCGAGGGGTTAGGGGTATGGCGATATTCAGAAAGTGGGCAAGCGCGCAATGGTGGATTCTCCTGCTGGCGGGCGGGGCGATGATCATCGCCTTGCCGCTGTACGTTGGCCGATCCGCGCGGGCCGATCAACCCAATTCCCCAAATGCTCGTGCGATCCACCTGGGTCGAGTTCGCCCCGATGCGCTTTACGCGTTGACCGTTTGGGTTAAAGACCCCGGCCAAATTCAGGGCAGTGACGCCGTGCTGGTGACGGTGGAAGACGCGCGCGGAAAAGTTGAATCCAAATGGCTACACACCGCTGACCTCGATTTTTATCTTACTCTCCGCCCTCGGGCCGCGGGTCAAGTCAACATTACGCTATCAGCGCCAGCGCCAGTGCACATGCCGGATGTAGGGGCAACGTTGCGCCCCGTTCCGCAGGTAGCAGCTCCCCAGGTGGCCCACGGCGCCGGTGTGCAACCCGGCGCGATCGCCTCGGCGCCCAACAGTACCTGGCAAACTGCCCAGCCCTTTGAGTTTGGGCAAACCATTTATGGCAGCGACGATGAAAGGCCCTACGCTCCCTCCCCCAGTGAAGATGCCTATCAAGCCATGCTCAAGGGGTTTCAGTGGTTCAAATTCACCTATCACGGGGCACAACCGCGACTCGCCTATTTTGTCCTGAATGTCACTGACCGCGACGTGCCGCTGGATGTGGACATCTTCCGGCTGGGCAAGGACGCGGACGGGCAGCAAGATGTTGTGCCTTTTAACGATGGGGAATTTGTTTATCAGATTGAAGCAACGCAGAATTATCCCGGGCTCTATAAGTTCCGCACGCGCACGCTGCAACCCGGCCACGAGTATTACGTGCGCATCGCCGCCAACCACCCGGCGTTCCAACTTCACACTTATGACTATGCCGTGCCGCCTTACACTGACCCGCACCAGGCCGTGCGCGCCGGCATGGACTTTCTCATCAATATGGGTGATACGTGGCTCTCCAACACCCCGCGGCGTGGCGCTGTCGCCTTGCGGACGGTCATGCAGCACTCGGAAACTCAACTGTGCATCGCGTGTCATCCATCGCAATTCACCATGCGCGGATATCTGACGGCCATCCACAACGGTTATGCACCCACGCAACGCCCGGCGCTGGAGTTTATCGCCGATCGCCTTTACAACAACGCCCGGCCCCTGTATGGCGAGCCCAATACCAACTGGGTGCGCGTCATTTACACGGCCCGCACGGTGGCGAGCCGTATCCCCTTGATCATGCACTCGCTCGAACAGAATGTGACGCACGACGCGCCACGGCCGCACTTCGATACTCCCTACGCCGAATTCCTGAAGATTCACTACAAAGGTGTGACCGTTATGCCGGGCAACGAGGCCGACGGCTGTGAACCGGACGTGAGCCCCTTCGAGATCGCCACGCAGAGCTGGGAGACATTCGATCTGGTTTACCGCCAGACGAACGACCCGCAGTGGCTCGGGGAACGCGACAACGTGCTGCGCCTCGCCCTGGCGCGAGAGCCCGAGAATATGATCGACTTGAATTGGAAGATTCAGCTCCTGGCGACGGTGGATCGCACCCGGTACGCTGCGCAAATCGACAAGCTGATTGACCAGCTTTATAGCTATGAAACTCCCGAGGGGGCGTGGCCGTATCCGTTTGACAAGCAAGCCAAGCCTGCGGATTTTATTTCCTATAATGCCGTATATGCCCTGGCGCTGGCCGGAAGGCGCCCCGAGACCGATGAGCGCATGGCGCGCGCGGTACACGCCATGCTGGCGGCGCAGCGGCCGGAAGGCAGTTGGGAAGGCGACCCCGTCTATCAAGGCTTTAACACGCCCTTCCGGGCGACGCAGTTTGCCGTGATGTCCCTGTCCACGCTTTACCCGGGAGCAACCCAGGGCAAGAACTGGGACGCGGGGTATCCTCGGCCGCCCGCGAAACTTGCCACCCGTAACTTGCCGTTGCTCCTTGCCCAACTTGATCAATTCTGGGACCTGGCGCCCGAGTCTACGCTGCGCGCGATCTGGCAAGTGCTGGCGAAGAGCGATCAACCGCTGGCCCGCGAAGCAGCGGCCCGCGCCCTCGGGCACATGGCGGACCCCGGGGCGATGCCGGTTTTGATTCAAGCCCTGGGCGATCCCAGCAAGATGGTGCAGACCAGCGCCGCTTACGCGCTCCGTATGGTCTTGTCGCGACGGCAAGACGCCGCTCCCGCCGGTCGCAAGCTCTTGATTGCCGCGCTCAAGTCACCCGACGCGCGCACTCGTTGGGGCGCTACCCGCCTTTTCAACCAACATTTCAAGGAACTCACTGGCGATGCGGATTTGCTCGCCGCCCTGGAAGGCGATTTGAACGATTCTGTTCCGTTCGTGCGTTTTCAAGCAGCCTCCGGCTTATGGCGCTGGTACTACTGGCAGGTGGACCAACCACCGGTGCGCTGGAGTACTCTCGAAGCGTTGGCCTCGCGCCTCAACATCGAAACGGATCCCATGGTGCGTCGCGGCCTCCAGGAGAGCATCTACGATTTACTTGATGAGAATACTGGGTATCTGGAAGCCTGGGTGCGAGCCGCCGCGAAGGATGAGGACAAGAACCGCATCGGGGACGGGTATGAGGCAGTAGTGCGCGACCAGGCCCAGGTGTTGGCCAAGGTGCTGCGCGAGGGCACTCCCTTGGGGCGTGAAGGTATCCTGAATGCTCTGTGGGATTTTCACATTCGCCACTACGCCTTGCCCCCGCTCAAGGCTGACACCGTTTCCATCGGTCTGCCTGCCGTCCTCACCAAGTACGTCAGTGGCGTGCCTGACCTGCACCTTGCGGGTTATGAGTATCCGCCTTACCGCGAGGCGGTGAACTTCAAATATGACGTTCGCAACGGCTTTTTCCAAACACGCATTGGCAATGACAGCGACCTCATCCACTTCTTCAAGAGTTCCGGGCCTGAGCTGGAAGCTGCCCTCTTAGCCTGCCTCCAGGCCGCTGGCGACTCCATGAAGATCGAAGTGCTGAAAGCGGGAAGCACGCTCAGCGGCGCCGGCGGCGAACGCTTCACCCTCGCCGCGCTCAAACTCGCGGAGGATCCGAGCGCTGAGGTGCGGCAGACGGTTCGGTACGTTTATGAGGATGGTCAACGAGGAATCCTAAACCTTGACGCCCCTTCCGTACCTGACCCCCAGTTGGTGAAGCAGGTCGTCGAAATCCTCAAGCAAGGTAACCCGGACAGTCAGGCCGTGGTGCTCCCGCTTCTCGCGGCACTCCCTGACAACTCTCCCTGGGAACAGGAAGCGGAGGTCCTGGAGGCGCTGCGGTCCTTGCTCCAGCGCCAACCCCGCCCGCCCAATTACGCGCGAGTCCTCAATGCGGCATCATCTTTCCAAAGTCTCATGCGGGAGCCGGCGCTGCGGGGACAGGTTCTGGTGGGGCTAGACGATCCTAGTCCCGAGGTCCAGCGCGCCGCCTTGCGCGTTTCCTTGGAGCATTTTCTGAGTAACCCGGAAACCGCTCCCCTGGTAAAGACCGCTTTTGCAAACTTGTCCAGCTCCGCCCGCGGCATCCTTATCGAAGAGGTGGGAAACCCCAAGTTCATGCGCAGGCATCTTGGCGTTGCGGGTGGCGCCGTATCGCAGGATCAGCAGTACTTTCTGGGGAAGAATGTTGCATATCAAAATGTGCCGGACTTTCTGGAAAACCCCATCGTGCTCAACACGGTCCTAGTACTTGCTTGATTTAATTAGCGTACGTAACTGGGTACAGGTTGCGCTTTGATTTCAACGACTTAAAAATACGCGAATTAATCCAAGCAAGTACTAGCCACTTTGCGCGACCCCGACGCCAACGCGCGCGCCGCTGCGCTCGATGTCCTGCGCAAGGTGAAGGATGTTGAGCAACGGCCGGACTTCCGCGCCACGCTGGTCGAATTGCAGAAAGACAACAATCCGCGCCTGAAACTTATCGCCACAAGTGTCCTGGAAGGGAAAAAGCTCGGTGAGGCCCTCAAGGATGTGCAACCCGGCTCCGTCCTGGACTTCAATTACTTCGTGATCAAGATTGAACCCATTCTGGCCACGCCCGGAGCGGACGGGAAGGCTTGCGTATTTTGCCATGCCAGTCATGTGATCTTCAAACTCCAGCCGCCCAACGCCGAGGGCGTATTTTCTCCGCAGGACAGCGAGGAAAATTACAAATATGCCATGCGCGTTGTGGACATCAATGACCCGACGCATAGCCTGATTTTGATCAAGCCCACACGGCCTACCGACAGCGCGGGCAACGTCGGCGATTATCTGGCCACCCACAACGGTGGCCAGCGCTGGCCCGGGAATGAATCAAGCTGGCAATTCCGGACGATTCTGCAATGGATTCGGGGCAGCCAGCTCAATGCTGCGGTAGCATCAAAGTAAAGTCATAAAAAGCACCGCTTATCTCGGCGGCTTTCTACCGCTTTGACGGAGGCATGGGCAATCGATGAGCATCGCCCCGAGGTAGATGGTTTCCGCAACCCGGCTGGCGTCTGCGCCGGACAATAAGTTATCGAATCCTTTCCGGCATCGCGTTTCCGCACACTCTTTTTCCGAAAACGGACAACCACTCCGATGCACCTCTTAAGGAGGCATTGCATTTTCAATAAGGTAGAGACGATTTTGCATGGCACTCTACGTGCTCTGCCGCAGTGCAAGAGGAGCAGGAATCATGCTCTCTGACCTGCGCTATGCCCTACGCACGTTGCGGAAGAATCCCGGGTTCGCCTTGATCGCCATTTTGTCACTGGCCTTGGGGATCGGGGCCAACGCCGCCGTTTTCAGCCTGGCAGAATTCTTGCTTCTGCGGCCCCTGCCCGTTCCCCGCGCCTCCGAAATCGTTGTTGTCCAGGCACAGGTGCGCGGGGAGAGCACCGGCTTATTCCAGCAAGCCGGTTTGTCCTACCCGGATTTTATTGACCTGCAAAGGAAGAGCAAATCCTTCGCAGGGCTGACTGCATCGCAATATTTCCCGCTCGGCATCGCCCACGACAGGAATACGCTGCCCAAGATGAAATACAGCGCGCTGGTGAGCGGGAATTTCTTTGACGTGCTGGGTGTGCGTCCGCAACTCGGGCGTGGCTTCCGCGCTGATGAGGACAAAGTGCCGGGTCGTGATGCGGTCGTCGTGCTCGGCCATGATTTTTGGGAAATCGAATTTGCGTCGAGCCCCGACATTGTCGGGAAGAGCATTTTCCTCAATGGCCTCCCCTTTACGGTGGTGGGAGTGGCGCCGGAACCCTTCCGGGGGCCGATCGTTTGGATGCGCGCCGACCTGTATGTTCCGCTGGCGATGGAGCCCGCCCTGGCAGGCGGGTCGCAGCAGAACGAACTCGAAATGCGCGGGCTCCGAGTGATGAGGGTTCAGGGACGGCTGAAGCCGGGGGTCAGCGTTCGGCAAGCATCGGCCGAGGCCAGGGTTATTAGCCAGCAACTTGCTCAAGCCTACCCCGAGACAAATCGCACCTGCTCGTTAGAAGTTGGGACGTACTGGCAAACCCAGATCGAGCAGTATTCGACGCCTGCCGTGGCGTTCCTTTTCATGATGGTGCTGGCCGGGGTGGTGTTGCTGATCGCTTGCGCCAACATCATGAACCTCATGCTGAGCCGCGCCTCCGCCCGATCGCGCGAGATCGCCCTGCGGCTGGCGGTGGGAGCGGGACGGGGCCGGCTGATCCGCCTCCTGTTGACGGAGAGCCTGGTGATCGCGATTTTGGGCGGAGGACTGGGACTTCTGATCGCCCAAGCGGCCGCGGCTCTCTTCTCCCGATTCCGCATCCCCAGCGACATTCCTCTCGTGCTCGACTTTCGGGTCGACTCACAGGTGCTGCTGTTCGCACTGCTGGTTTCCGTGGCCAGTGCCATCCTGTTTGGACTCGCGCCGGCGCTCCAGAGCACCAAGCCGGATTTGGTTGCGGCCTTGAAGTCCACCGCGGTCACGGGAGGCAAGCAACGGCGATTCCTAGGAAGGAATGCGCTGGTGATTGCGCAGGTGGCGGGTTCGCTTTTCCTGCTGGTCTTCGCCACGCAGATTTTTCGCGGGGCGTCGATTCTTCTTTCCGCGCCGCTGGGTTTCCGCATCGACCACGTCCTCACCGCCGGTTTTAACCCCACGCTGGCCCGCGAGTCGATGGAGCAGAGCAAGGAATTCTACCGGCAGTTGCTCGATCAGGCTCGGACCCTCGCCGGCGTGAAGTCCGCAGCTCTCTCGCAAGCCTTACCGATGATGGAATCGCCGGCACAGTCACAGTTGGGCGGATTTGGTGCGACGCGGGTCGTCCCCGAGGGTGTCCAGTTGCCCACCGGGACGGAGGCGGTCAGCTTGTTCTCGGACACCGTCAGCGAGGGCTACTTCCAGACCATCGGCGTGCCCATTGTCGCGGGCCGCGAGTTCCTGCTGACCGACCGGGCGGACACCCCGCCGGTGGTGATTGTCAATGAACAGTTCGCCCGCAAATATTATCCCAATCAAGGCGCCATCGGGAAACGCCTGCGATTGAATGGCGCGGTGGGTCCCTTCGCTGAGATCGTCGGGGTGGCGAAGCAGAGCACGTACCTGAACCCTCTCGAACCGCCTCTCGAGTACATTTACCTGCCCATGGCCCAGAACCCTTCCGCCGCGATGACCCTGATGCTTGAAACCGAGGGGCCTCCCGCCAACGAGGCCGGCCCGTTGCGCGACCTGGTCCGGCGGCTGGATTCGAACCAACCGATTTTCGCCGTCCGGTCCCTCCAGGAGGTCTATGACCTGACGGTGAAACAACGCATGGATATCATTCGCCAAATCATCGGGGGGTTGGGTTTCCTGGGCTTGGCGCTGGCGTTGGTAGGACTCTACGGGTTGATGACGTACTCGGTGAGCCTGCGGTATCGCGAGATCGGGATCCGCATGGCGATTGGGGCGGCCCCCGCAAACGTGGTTAGAATGGTGCTGAAGCAGGGGATGATCTTGGCCGGTAGTGGAGTCGTTATCGGCTTGGTCCTCAGTCTTGCCGCGTCTCGGCCACTCGGCAACCTGGTGCAAGGCCGCGGCTTCAACATGCCTCTGGTCGCGCTGGTCACCCTCGCCCTTCTGGCCATGGCCGCCCTGGGAGCGTATATTCCCGCTCGCCGGGCATCGCAAGTCGATCCCAACACTGTCCTGCGGCAGGAGTAAGCTTGAATGGTCGGCCAAATCCCCCGTTGGCGGTCGCTCGCCGATCGGAACCGGTCAATCACCACTCGAACTTACCAGAATGCCGCATCAGAAATGTAGAAGCCCCAGGTGTGGTTTACCAGATGGGTCAGTTCGTGCTGACGGGTGGGTGCAGGCGGGCGATTTCGGGTTGGCGAACGATTTGGGAAGGCGTGACCAGTTCAATTTCTGCCCGTTCCAACTCCGGCAGGAATTTCGCCAGCGCGGCAATCGTTGTAGCGTGCGGGTGCCCGATGGCCAGCGCCACGCCATCTTGCTCCACCTTGTGGCGGAATTTTCGCAACTGCTCCAGCGTATAGGGGACAGTCTCCGTATCATCCAAAAACACCGCCCGATAAAACGCCGGCAAGTGCTGGCGTCGAGCCGCCTCCAGCGCTGTACTTGCGGCCGTAGTGCGGCTGTCGATGAAATAAAGCCGCTGGTCTGCCAGAACCTTCATGACCTCCGCCATCAGGGCTACATCCCGGGTGGCGCGCGAACCCATGTGGTTGTTCACACCCGCCACATAGGGAACGGAAGCCAGATCATTCAGGACTACCCTCCGCACCTCCCCCGCGTTCATGCCGACGAGAATGGCCCCTTCCCCGGGGGACGCATGCGCACCGGGCTCCGGTTCCATGGGCAGGTGCAGCATGACCTCATGCCCGCTACGGTGAGCTTCCTGAGCAGTTTTTTGAGTGTACGGCAAGTAAGGCAACACGGAAAAAGTGAGAGGATAATCGAGCGCTTCGAGCTTGTGCTCAGCTTCCAGGTCGCGGCCCATGTCGTCGATCACGATGGCCGCGCGCAGCAGCCGAGGCACTTCCCGCAGATGGATTTGGATGATGCGCTGCCGGTGCCGCGTGATCTGGAGGTTGACCGCATTCAGTCCGCCTCCGGCGCTTGCCGCCGAGGTCGCTAAGTCCAGTTTGTCCTTGTCGGACTCTTGCTGGACGCAAGACAGCACGGCATGGTAAGCGGCTGGAGTGGCGAGCACTTGCAAGGGCATTTCGGCGGGGCTTTGACCACGATGCAAACGGTTAGGATGTTTGATCCAAATCTGGGTGCCCCCGGCGTCCGCCACCGCGTTCTGGAATCGTACCGCCAGCTCGCGGCGGTCTGGTTCACTCAGAGGTTGGGGATGAAACCAATTGCAGGCGCTGGCGGCAAGGATTAATAACAGAAGGAAGGGCAGGAAACTCGAAAATCGAAACTGGAAACTCGAAATTCGAAAATCGAAAATCAAAGCCCGTGAGCTGCTATGGGATTCTCGGATTTCGAAATTCGAGTTTCGCTTTTCCAGTTTCGAGTTTCCAGTTTCGATTTTCGCGCTTCGAATCAAGCGGCCTTGGCCGACGTTGCGGATCGGCTCAGAATCTCGATGGCTTTGCGAAGTTGCAGGTCATCTTTGCCGCCGAATTGCTCAGGCCCTTCGGGCTGGTTTTCTTCATCCGCATTGTCAGCCTCCGCCGTGGCAGGCTGGACCACGCTGGGAGTTACCCCGTTTTCGTTGATGGCCTTGCCATCCGACCCGTAATACTTGGCCACGGAAAGAAGCAGGGCCGAGCCATCGCCGACGGGGATGGGCTTCTGATAGACACCCACACCAAAGCTCCGTTCGCCCACCACTTCGCCGCGTTTATTGCCCAGCATCGCGGAGGCCACCAACTCCGCCGGACCGGCCGTCGACTGGTTGATAAGCACTGCCAAGGGCAACGTGCACACCGGACCGGTAGGATGAACTTCCACATCCTGGCGTGGAAAGCGCTGCCCGGCAAGGTAAGTCACCAGACCTTTATCCAGGAACAGGCTGACGGTATCAACCGCCTCCTGCACATCGCCTCCGGCGCAGTTGCGCATGTCCAGAATGAGTTTGTGAGCGCCTTGCGCTTGGAGTTCCTTGATCTTGGCGGCAATCTCGCGAGCCTTCCCTTTGTTGAAGGTCGCCACGCGCATATACCCGGTTCCGTCCTCCATCATTTTGGTGAAGACCGGTGGGTAATTCAGAACGGCCCGGGTGATTGAAACGCTCTGGGGGTCGACACGCGCCTCACGAACCAGGGTGAGCTTCAGGGTCGTATCCGGTTGCCCCGCCATCGTGCGCTCAAGTTGCACCACGGAAAATTGGCGGGTAGGCACCCCATCAACCTCATCAATCAGGTCGCCCGGCTTGACGTCGGCTTTTTCCGCAGGGCTCCCGGGAAGAACCGCAACCACCGTGACATATCCCATCCGCTTGGAGATGAAGATCCCCACATCCGCCGGTCCTGGGTCAGGGTGTTGCAAGTAATCCTGATACTGCTCGGGAGTGAGGTACGTGCTGTAAGGATCCAGCGACTCGAGCAGGCCCCGGATTGCGCCGTCCGTGACCTTTTTCAGATCCGGATCAGTCACGTATTCCTGCTTGATGCGATTTAGGACTTCACTGTAAACACCCAGGTCGCGATAAGTCTTCTCGGTGGATGTTTCACTCTTCCCCAGCAGTCCTCCTACGACAACGTAGGACATGAGTACGAGGGAGATGGAAATTAGTGTGGCTCGAATACGATTTGTCATCCTGGGTTGGCTCCTTCACCGGGGGCTCATACTGCCCTGATGCCTACAATTATAGCACGCCATTTTCTTTGATGCACAAATGTGAAAGGAAGGTTCTGGCGCGGGGGATTATTCCTTTGGCTTCCGGGACCGAGCAACTGGCTGAAACGAAACGTGTACCATTGGTCAGGGCTTTGCCCGGGAGGTTCCCTTCTTCGGGAGCCGAATCACTGGCCGGGATAACGACTGGCGGTTGCCGCGCCCGGCAAGTTCTGATTTTAGCAAATCGAATTTGCGGCTAACGTTCTTGCCGAGCTTTTGATTGATGAACCTTCTCTTGCCCATGGAAAAGCCGTCCCCGAAGCTGCTACGAAAGCGTGCGATGAAGCAAATGCCCTAGGTTTCCGCTTTCAAGCCAGCGAGATACGCGGAGCTGCGCTCCTCCGTAATGACAGTTCCCGACATGCGATCATGCCAAGTCAGGCTGTCGCTATCCACACAGGCCCAGACGAAACCCAGCAGGAGCGCTGAGAGTGAAACCAGAACTCCGAAGGCGCGCCACAAGGATTCGCGCACGGTGGGATTGCCTCCACGCAAATTGCGGATCTTGCATCCCATCCACAATAGTCCAGGCGTGGCGGAAGCAATGGCCGTAAACACCGCGAAGTAGGTAAAAATGAGAATGACGGCGACAAATCCTAGAACCGCGATGTTGAGCGGAACCAGCGACAACCGCCCGCAAAACTCCCAGAAGATTACCCCAAACACGGCTGCCCCCAGAATCAGCACCAGGGCATCCGTCAAGCCCGCCAGGAAGCGGCGGCCTAAGGGCGCGAGGGGAATCCCCTCGGCCTCCTCCTCTTCCTGAGGCGCTGTCTCGGTGGGCGAGCCAACCAGGATTTCCATGGGAGGGCTTTTTGCCAAGGGCTCGCCCCAGGACATCTCCTCCGCCTCCACGGGAGCAGCGTCGAGCTGCATCGTCTCGTCGTCCGACTTTTCGAATATGAGCGTTTCACTTGACGGGCCGTCCTTGCCGTGGGCCATGGCGGGTTCGCCGATTTCCAAATCCAAGCCCGTATCCCTGTCCTCCGGACTCCCCAGAGCGTCGTCAAGGGAACGATGATCCTCGGGTTTGCCGGTGTCCTCGAAGTCCAGCTCGAGATTCCCCGTGGACTCTGCATCGGGCTGGAAACGAGCCCGCCGCTCGCGATACTTCTCAAGTCTTTCCGACAACTCTTTTCTCCAATCTTGGGGGTGTTCGTCCACGGGCAAGCGGTCAGACACATTCAGGTCTTCTTTGGGGGAAGATACCCGTATGGTCGCCGTCTCAGGTGCTTGTGCCAGTTGCGTTGGTCGCTCGGGTTCAGCGCGGGGTGGATTCTCCCTAGGTGCGGGCAAGGGTTCCGACGGGGAACGGGAAATCGCGGGCGCTTTCTCCGGGAACAAAGAGGCCAGCAAGGAAGGAGGTATCCGCACGGGCTCCGCCTCAGGAGGCGGTATTTGTTGAGTGGGTAGCTCCGGTTCAGCGCGGGGGGAATTCTCCCTAAGTTCGGGCAAAGGTTCCGGTGGGGGGCTGGAAATCGAGGGCGCTCCGTGTGGGAACAAAGAGGTCAGCAAAGAAGAAGACCCCTTGGGTGCGGCTTTCACGAACGAGTAGCCACACTTTTTACATTTCTCAAGTCCAGCGTAGCTGACGAACCCACATTTGGGGCACTTCACTGGGGATAATCAGTCCTTCAGGCAGCGTTTCCCTTATCCTCAGGCATCTTAGCAAAATCACTCGGAAGAACAAAGTGCTTTCGAGTAGAATGACCTTTCTGCGCGCTCATGGACCCCCTTCGTCCCCTTCCCGGAAATGATGGCTTGCGGCTTCCCGCTGCTCTTACGCTCTTTTTTGCACTCACTTGCTCTTTGTACGCGCAGCAGATTCCGGTTTCTTTGCAACCAAAGGGGTCCGGGAAGGAAGTTACCATCCGCGCCGACTCACAGCAAAGGGATAAGGACACTTACCATCTGCGTGGCCACGTTCAAATCGTTTACGAAGAGATGCGCGTGACCGCGGACGAAGCTTCCTTCGACGACACGTCGGGCGACATGATGGCGCGCGGGCACGTGGTGTTTGATGACCCCAAGAGTCATCTGGTAGCAGAGGAAGTCCATTACAACATCCACACCCAGAAGGGATGGTTTAGCAATGGGGAGGGGTATGTTCATCCCAAAGGGAACCCCCGGGCACACGTCCTGAGGACTGAGAGCCCCTTTTACGTTTGGGGCGAAACGGTGGACCGCCTGGACGAGGATACTTACGTGCTGGATCACGGGCGCATGACCACTTGTGATTGCGCGAAAGACGGCTGGTTGCTTTCGGCACGCGAGGCTCGCATCGAGGTTGGCGATAAATTGGTGGCCCACAATGCCGTTTTCCGCTTCCTGGGGATCCCCATTTTTTATTTCCCCATCGTGGCGGATTCGATTGCGCGCGAGCCCCGGCATACCGGTTTCTTACTTCCTCATATCGGCAACTCCACGCAGAAAGGCTACATTATCGGCGACGGTTTTTTCTGGGCGATAAATCCCAGTGCTGATTTGATGTTGGGAGTTGAGGACTACAGCAAACGCGGACTTGCGGAACGGGGAGAATTTCGCGCCAAACCCAGCCAGAACGCCGACTTCACCATCAACTACTTTGGCGTGAACGACACCTACAAGGGCACGACCCTAGTAGCCTCTCCAGTAACGGGCCAGTATGTTACCGAATCGCTGCGCGCGCCCGGCGAGAGTATCCGTGCCTTCGGCAAAGACGACGACATCGGTGATGGCTTTCGCGGCGTTGTCAATGTGGATTATGTCAACACCATGGCCTTCCGCTTAACGTGGTCAGGCACTTATACGGAAGCGGTCAGTTCGGAAGCCTTGCAATCCGGGTTCGTCACCAAGAATTGGGATGCCTACAGCTTTAATGTTTCCGCCGAACGGTATGAGGACTTCCTCTCCACCCAATTGGTTCCGGGGAACGCTGTCATCATCCGCCATCTCCCCAGCTTTCAATTTGGGGGGGAAGACCGGGAAATCGGCGACTCGCCGGTCTACTACTCTTTCGAGACCTCCGTTGACGCCGTGGGCCGCACCACGCCGGGGCTGACGCTCCCCCTGCTGGAGGATCGCCTGGATTTTCATCCCATGCTCCTGCTGCGCCCCAAGGAGTTCTGGCATTTTCGTTTTATCCCCGCAATTGGATTTCGCGCTACGCGTTACGGCGCCAGCTTGGCGCCGAACCACACCCCCGTCGACCGCCTGCTCGCCGAGATTCAGCTTGACCTGCGTCCCCCTTCTTTGGAGAAAGTTTTTGCCAACTCCTATCGGGGATACCGCCTTAAGCATGTGATCGAGCCGGACATTCAGTATCACCTGGTGCGCGCACACGACCCGGAAGATATCCTCGACATCATTCGCTTTGATGCCATGGATATTTTCACGGAGACGAACGAGGTCGAGTATTCCCTGACCAATTCCATTCTGGCGCGGCAAGACGTGCCGGACAACTCGCCCGACGTTCCCCAGGCCAGGGATATCTTTTCCTGGCGAATTTCGCAGAAGTATTATTTTGACCCCACCTTTGGCGGCGCGTTGGTGCCTGGCCAGAACAACGTCTTTGCCTCCACCATCGACCTCACGGGTTTTGCCTTCGAGCACGGCCAGCGCTTTTCACCCATTGATTCCGTGCTGAAGTTCGCCCCCTTTTCAAACTACGATACGGAAATGCGCACCGACATAAATCCCAGCGGCGCCGGCGGCATTCTGGATGCCGGCATTTCTTCCCACGTGAAACACGGGTTGCTCGAATTCGGAGTCACGGACTTTTTTGTCAACCATTCCTCGTACATCGGTTCGCTCCTGCCGTCCGCCACCGCCGGTTTGCCGGCCACTTCATTGCCGCCCTTGACGGCCTTTAACTTGCTCGGCACAACCGCGACTTATGGTGACCCGAACCACCGAGGGCTGAGCGGTGAATTCAGCATCAATTACAACTTTCAGCAGAAGATAAACCAGCATATCCTGACTCGACTCAGCTATAATTTCGGCTGTTTCGCGATCGATGGCGAGTACCAGTATTACGACCTGGGACCGCTGCGGCGGGAGAGCCAGTTCCGCATCGCGCTGTCACTGGCAAATGTTGGTACCTTTGGCAACTTGAAACCGCAACCAGTCGTTTATTAACACTATGCCCTTCCCCATCCACCGTCCGCGGCGATTGCGGCGCACCGAGGCGCTTCGCGGGCTCGTGCGCGAGACGCGCCTGAGCGTTCGCTCCCTCATCTATCCGCTCTTTGTTTGCCCCGGCACGCAGGTTAAGAGTGAAATCACGTCGATGCCGGGTAACTACCGGTGGTCAGTGGACTTGCTCGTGGAGGAGTGCCGGAGCGCCTACGACCTCGGCATCCCTGCCGTGATTTTGTTTGGCATTCCGGAAAGCAAGGATGAAACAGGCACGGGCGCCTATGATCCGGACGGCATCGTGCAACGCGCGGTGCGCGCAGTGAAGAAGGCCTTGCCGGACCTGCTGGTTATCTGCGATGTCTGCTTGGACGAATACACCAGCCACGGCCACTGTGGGCTGATCAAGGGGGGTGAAATCGACAATGATTCCACTCTGCCGCTTTTGGCAAAAACCGCCTTGACCCAGGTCGAAGCGGGCGCCGACATCGTAGCGCCCTCCGACATGATGGATGGCCGCGTGGGCGCCATTCGCCAGGAATTGGATGCCCACGATCACACGCAAGTGCCCATTCTGGCTTATTCCGCGAAGTATACCTCGGCATTTTACGGCCCCTTCCGCGAGGCGGCGGATTCCGCGCCCAAGTTCGGAGACCGCAGGTCCTATCAGATGGACCCCGCCAATCAGCGTGAGGCGATGCGTGAGATCGCACTCGATTTGGAAGAAGGCGCGGACATTATCATGGTCAAACCCGCGCTTCCCTACCTGGATATTATTGCCCTCGCGCGCCGCGAGTTTGATGTTCCCCTTGGCGCATACCAGGTCAGCGGGGAATTCTCGCTCATCGAAGCCGCCGCGCGCTTGGATTGGATTGATCGCGAGCGGATGATTCTGGAAACGTTGACTTCCATCCGCCGCGCCGGGGCTGACATTATCCTCACCTATTACGCCAAGGAGGTGGCCCACCTGCTGGGATGAAGGCGATTCAATATTCAGACTTCAAGATTCAAAATTCAAGGTTAGCAATTCATTCTTCAATAAGGCGATTCGAAATTCATAATCCCGTCTTGAATCTTGAATTTTGAAATTTGAATTTTGAATCCTGTGCATCGAACCCCACAAACCCTTTATCCAGGATGGACTCGGACGCTGCTCTTGCTCCTTTTGGCTTTGGCGGTGCAGCCCGCTGTGGTGCTGTGCGCGGGGCAAGCTCGCCAGGCTGCCAAATTGGGGCCGCCTAGCGCAGGAGCTGCACAGAAGTCTGCGGGTCTCGCCGCCACTCCCAGGCGCGAGCGCGAGGACTCAGCGCTCGATCAGCGGATCGACAATATTCTAGGCAAAAGCGATGCGCAGCGCGGTTCATGGGGCATCCAGGTTGTGGACCTGGAAAGCGGCAAAGTGCTCTACGAGCGCGATGCGAGCCATCTCTTTATCCCTGCCTCCAACATGAAGATGTTCACCACCGCAGCGGCACTGGAGAAACTGGGCCCCGACTACATTTTTTACACGACCGTGGAAAGCGATGCCGCCCCGGATGCGCAGGGGCGCGTGTGGGATCTCTACCTGGTGGGACGGGGCGACCCGAATCTCGGGGTGCGCACGTTCCCTTACACCTATCACGGCCCGCAACAGCCTGCGGACAAGTTTCTGGAGGAATTGGCCGACCAAGTCAAGGCCCGTGGCGTGCGCGAGGTGGTGCGCAAGCTCGTGGCGGACGACAGTTACTTTGTTTGGGAACCCTTCGCGCCCAACTGGGCGGCCGACGATCTCGAGTGGGGCTACGGAGCGCCCGTCTCGGCGCTGGCTTTCAACGACAACCTGCTTACACTGCACGTCAAGCCGGGCAGGAATGCCGGCGACGAGGCTGAGGTCCGCCTGGACCCGGTGACGGATTATTACCTCCTGAGAAATCACATCCAGACGAGTGCAAAAGCCACAGAGAAGAAATACCTTCTGGAGCGCCAACCCGATTCAATGGAACTTGACCTTTGGGGCCAGATTCCCATCGGCGCGGGAGAGGATACCGACACGATTGCCATCGCGAATCCTCCCCTGTTGATGGCGGAACAATTCCGCGCCGCACTCCGAGCGCGGGGGATTGTCGTCGAGGGGCCCATCGAAGTTCACCACCTCTCGCGCTTGGAGGCCGCTTCATTGCCGACCCCCGTTCCCCCGTCAGCGGCTCGCGTCGTGCTGGCGGAGCACGCTTCCCCCCGGCTGAGCGAGGCGATCAAGGTGGTCAACAAGGAAAGCCAAAACCTGCATGCCGAAATGCTGCTGCGCACGCTGGGCCACGTGCAGAATAATCACGGCAGTCTGGCCGGCGGGTTGGAGGCGCTTAACGCGTTTGCCGTACAGCAAGTTGGAATCTTGCCCGGTGAAACCTATTTTTCCGATGGCTCGGGGCTTTCGCGAGAAGACCTGGTGGCGCCGCAGGCCGCGGTAAAATTGCTCCTTTACATGGCGCGCTCGCCGCACTTCCAGGCGTATTTCGATTCTCTGCCCGCATCCGGCATCGACGGCACGCTGTCCCACCACTTTTTAACCGGTGGCTTGAAGGGAAAGATTCGCGCCAAAACCGGCGCGGTGGAGCACGTCAACACGCTCTCCGGTTACATGGACCTGCCCTCGGGGAAACGCCTGGTCTTCTCGATTATGACCAACAATCATCCCCTCGCGGACAAGGCCGGCCAAGCAACGCTCGACGCGATTACCGTGGAGATTTATAGGTGGTTTTCAAAGCAACGGTAGCTTTGCTTCCATTGGATAGATAGAATGAGAGCGATGGCCTCGCGCAAACTTTCGCGAGCTTCGCCCTTGGTCTTTCCCTGCCCATTGGCCCCAGGAATCTCCGGACAGTAAGCGATGTACCATTCGCCGTCACGCTCAAATACAGCCGTATATTCGTTTGCCATGGGACCTCCCGGTGATCTTCCTGCCGACCAATATTATATCCCAGTTCAGCATTGCTCTTCCGGAACCTGCGACGGGATTCGAACCCGCATTATGACAGGAGACCACTGATTCATGAAGATCCGTTTGTAATATTCACGTCAAAAGTGTCAGTTAAAATGTGTTAATGATGCGGAGTACTGAGGAGAGAACAGCACCATGAAAACCGTCACATTATTTGGAAGCTCGCTGCCCGTGGAAGGCAGTAAAGCTTACGTTCAGGCGCAACGCTTGGGCCGGTTGCTGGCGGAAGCGGGCTATGCGGTTTGCAATGGCGGTTATAGTGGCTTGATGGAAGCCTCGGCGCGAGGCGCCCGCGAAGCCGGCGGGCACACCGTCGGCATCACCTGCGTCATCTGGCCACGCCCGGCCAATCCTTTTATTCTCGAAGAGGTCCGCACGCGAAGTTTCCCAGAGCGCCTGATGACCCTCATCGAACGTGGCGACGCTTATATTGTCCTGCCCGGTGGCACAGGCACGCTCGCGGAACTGGCCCTCTGTTGGGAAATGATGAATAAGGGCAGCCTCTCGAGAACCGTGGGCGGGCGCAAGCCGCTTCTGGTAATGGCTCCTTACTGGCAGCCTGTCATCGATTGCCTGCGGCAGGAAGGCCAACTAAACAATGGAGACCCCGGCTGGGTGGCCGCCGCCATGGACATCGTCACGCTCATCAAGACCCCGGAACAGGCGCTGGAGGAGCTACGAATGCGTCTGTAGCTCAGCATCACCCCGACGCTCAGCGCCCACCCTTCCTCGTGTGAGGAGGGGAGTTTTCTTGTTTTCATTCGCCGCCCCGCCCCAGGATCAACCTTGCAAGAATGCCATGCGATGGCAGAACTGCATGGTGGTTCCTCGACTTACTACAAGCAGCCTAAGACGCGGTAGCCGGTGGCCACGTTGCCTTTCACCATCCGGTTGATTCCTTTTATCAGACGCTTCATAATGCCTGTCACCGCCCGCTTTTGGGGCGGAGGGGCTTTATTGTCTCAGGCTGGTATGATTTTCTGGAGGAACTATGCCTCGCATTCTTCGTTGTTCTTTGATACAGGCTTCCAACGCCGCGCCTCCCGAGGCCTCGCTCGAAGCAACCAAGCTAGCCATGATTGAGAAGCACTTGGGTTACATTCACCAAGCGGCAGAAGCCGGAGCGCAGATCGTCTGCTTGCAGGAAATTTTTTACGGTCCCTATTTTTGCGCGGAGCAAACCACCAAGTGGTATGACTTCACGGAGCCGGTGCCCGACGGTCCCACCATTCGCTTGATGCAGGAGGAAGCGCGCCGCCATCACCTGGCCCTGATCGTCCCCATCTATGAACGCGAGCAGGAAGGTGTTTACTACAATACGGCGGCGGTGATTCAAAACGACGGAACCTATCTCGGCAAGTACCGCAAGTCGCATATTCCCCACGTGGCACCCGGCTTTTGGGAGAAATTCTACTTTCGGCCCGGAAACCTGGGGTTCCCGGTCTTTGACCTGGGCTTTGCCAAAATCGGCGTTTACATCTGCTACGACCGGCACTTCCCCGAAGGGGCGCGAGCGTTAGGATTGAACGGGGCGGAAATCGTTTTCAATCCCTCCGCCACGGTGGCCGGCCTGAGCGAATATTTGTGGAAGCTGGAGCAACCCGCGCACGCTGTCGCCAATGGCTACTTCATTGCTGCCATCAACCGCGTGGGAACCGAGGCTCCGTGGAACATCGGCGAATTTTATGGGTCAAGCTATTTCTGCGATCCGCGCGGGCGCATCGTCGCGCAGGCCTCCCGCGACCATGATGAGGTGCTGACCGCCGATCTCGACCTCGACATGATTGGGGAAGTGCGCAAGACCTGGCAATTCTACCGGGACCGGCGTCCGGAAATGTACGACGCTCTGGTAAAAGCGTAGGTTCCGAGGGGCGGAAGCGCGGAATAGTAAATTGTGAATAGTGAATAGTAAATGGTGAATGCGGCGCACACAGCCTGACTTGGTAAAGGGCCTGACTGAACGGTCCTTTTACCATTCATTATTCACTATTTACTATTTACTACTAATAAGCAGGATCGAACGTTTATATGGCCAAAAACGAATTGACGCCCGGCAGCGAAAGCCCCGTGTCCCTGGAACAACGGTTCCCGGAAATCCATCCGGCGCTCGACCCGCACGCCGCCGCCATTGAAGCGAGCCGCTGCCTTTTCTGTTACGACGCCCCGTGCACCGCAGCTTGCCCCACCCACATCGATGTGCCGCGCTTCATCAAGAAAATCTCGACCGGCAACTTGCGCGGCTCGGCGCTGACGATCTTGAAATCCAACGTGCTGGGGCTGAGCTGCGCGCGTGTGTGTCCGGTGGATGTTTTGTGCGAGGGCGCGTGCGTGATGGTGCGCGAAAACTATAAGCCCATCGAAATCGGCCGCCTCCAGCGCTTCGCCATGGACCGGTTTTATGAGAACCCCGACCCCGCCTGGAGTACGCCGTCCCCCATTACTCACACCGAGAAAGTGGGTTGCGTGGGCGGCGGCCCCGCGTCACTCGCCTGCGCTGCCGAACTGCGCCGGCGGGGTTACGCCGTCACCGTGATGGACAATCGCCCGCTTCCGGGCGGACTCAATACTTACGGCGTGGCCGAATATAAACTCCGCCCGCAAGACAGCCTGCGGGAAGTGGAAATGATCCGCGCGCAGGGCGTGGAGTTTCGCCAGGCGCTGGTGGGCGAGGCGGTGAGCTTGGAAGAAATTGAGAAGGAATTTGCCCTCATTTTTCTCGGCATGGGTTTGGGCACCATGCAGCGCCTGGGCATTCCTGGCGAATCTCTGCACCGTGTGATTGACGCGCTGCGCTTCATCGAACGTTACAAGACGTCGCCGGACTTCCAAGTAAGCGGGCGCGTGGTGGTGATCGGCGGCGGCAACACGGCCATCGACGCCGCCAACGCCGCTCGACGCCTGGGCGCGGAAGAGGTCCACCTTTTCTACCGCCGCTCCGAGCGCGAAATGCCCGCCTTCAAATCCGAGTACGATCGCTCCAAGGTGGAAGGCGTAAGTTTCCACTGGCTGGCTCAACCCCTGGAAATCATCGGCTTCGAAGGACGCGCGGCGGCGGTGCGATTTGTGGAGACGCGTTTGGGCGCCCCGGACCCCAGCGGACGCGCTGCCGTCATTCCCGTGCCGGGATCGCAATATGAGTTTGCTTGCGACATGGTGATTCCCGCCATCGGCCAGGCACGGCTGACGACGTTGCTGGAAAACACTCGCGGCATTGCCGTGAAGAATGGCCTGATCGTGGTGGACCGCCCCACGGGCCGCACCACCAACCCGCGCTACTTTGCCGGAGGCGATTGCATTAACGGCGGGCGCGAAGTGGTGGACGCGGTGGCCGACGGCAAACGCGCCGCCCGCGGCATGGCGGCCCAATTCGAGGCGGAGCGCGAACCTTGGCCGCAACCCATATCGAGGTCTCCGTGTCCTCCGTGTTTGTAAAGATTCAACACAGAGTACACGGAGGGCCTCAGTGATCTCTGTGTTGAGTCTTTTCTCGCCACAGAGAACACGGAGACACGCGGAGGAGGAAGAATTTCCGCGGGACTTGAAGAAATTGGCGGCATTTAGCACACAGGACTGCGGAAGGTGAAAAGCATGGCTGATCTTTCTACAAACTTCGCCGGCATTCGATGCCCCAATCCCTTCTGGCTGGCTTCCGGCCCGCCCACCAACTGTGGCGACCAGGTGATGCGCGCCTTCGACGCGGGCTGGGGCGGCGCCGTCTGGAAGACTATCGGCGAGCCCGTCGTGAACACCACTTCGCGCTACTCCTCGGTGGATTGGAATAGCCAGCGCATGATGGGGTTCAACAATATCGAGCTCATCTCCGATCGGCCGATTGAGGTGAACCTGCGTGAGATCACGGAGGTGAAAAAGCGCTACCCAAAACACGCCGTCATTGCCTCGCTGATGGTGGAATCGAAGCGCGAAACGTGGCACGACATCGTGAAGCGCTCGGAAGACGCCGGCGCCGACGGTCTGGAACTGAATTTCGGCTGCCCCCATGGCATGAGCGAGCGCGGCATGGGCTCTGCGGTCGGCCAGGTGCCCGATTATTCCTGCATGATCACCGAATGGGTGAAAGAAGCGGCGCACACGCCCGTGCTGGTGAAGCTCACGCCCAATGTCACGGATATTCGCATGGTGGCGCGGGCTGCCAGGCGGGGCGGTGCGGATGGGCTTTCCGCCATCAACACCATCAACTCGATAACCGGCATCGATCTTGACACGCTGACGCCGCGGCCCGACGTGGGCGGTTACTCGTCACACGGGGGCTATTGCGGGCCGGCGGTCAAACCCATCGCCCTGCACTTGGTACAGCAGATTGCTTCCGACCCGGAGGTGGGGATTCCCATCTCCGGCATCGGCGGCATCGCCGGGTGGCGTGAAGCCGCCGAGTTCATCCTGCTGGGCTGTAGCTCCGTGCAGGTGTGTACCGCCGCCATGCACTACGGCTATCGCCTCGTGGAGGACATGATCGATGGCCTCTCGAATTGGATGGATGAGAAGGGTTTCGCCACCCTCACGAGTTTCCGCGGTCTCTCATTGCCGCGCGTTACGGAGTGGAAACACCTGGATTTGAATTACCGCATCGTAGCGCGCATCCATCCCGAGAAATGCATTGGTTGCGACCTCTGCTACATCGCCTGCTGGGATGGTGCTCACCAGTGCATTCACCGCGACGGTTACGCCAAGCCGGAAGCGGCGGAGGCGGCCACCCGCGCCCGCATCGCCGTAACGCCCATCGCCAAGCTCGATTCACATGCGGGACCCGACGGCAAGACTCCGCCGGAGAGAATCCCGCGCGTGGATGAGGACGAATGCGTGGGCTGTAACCTGTGCTGGTTGGTGTGCCCGGTTCCGGGTTCGATCACCATGGAAAAGGTTGAAACCGGAAGGCCATTTGAGTCTTGGGAACAGCGTACGGCACACGCCAAGTAGATGTGTGGAGGTCGGATACCCATGAGCATATTGATAGTGCAGGGCACTGTTGTAACCGCGAAGGAAACCCGCAGGGTCGACATTTTAATCGAGGGTGAGCGCATCAGCGAAGTGGGCCGGGAGCTTGCCGCGCCCATCGATGCCCAGGTGATCAATGCCGGGGGCATGTACGTGATTCCCGGCGGCATCGATGCCCACACGCACCTCGATATGCCCTTTGGCGGCACCATGTCGAGTGACGATTTCGAGACGGGCACGCGCGCCGCGGCGTTCGGCGGCACCACCTCCATCGTCGATTTCGCCATCCAAGCGCGCGGCACCCGCATGCGCGACGCACTCGACACCTGGTGGAAAAAGGCCGAGGGGCGCGCCACCATCGACTACGGCCTGCACATGATTGTCACCGACCTGGCGGGCGCGGGCCTGGAAGACATGGATGACATGGTGCGCGAGGGAGTGGCCAGCTTTAAGCTGTTCATGGCCTATCCCAACGTGCTGATGGTGGATGACGGCACGATTTTCAAGGCGCTCTCGCAGACCGCCAAGAACGGCGCACTGATCTGTATGCACGCCGAAAACGGCAGCGTGATCGACGTGCTTGTGGCGCGGGCGCTGGCCGAGGGAAAGACTGCGCCCATCTACCACGCCCTCACGCGCCCGCCGCAGGCGGAGGCCGAAGCTGTGCACCGCGCCATCGCCATGGCGGAAATTGCCGGCGTGCCGGTTTACATCGTGCACCTTACTTCCGAGGACGCGCTGAACGAGGTGCGCGAGGCGCGCGACCGCGGCGTGCCCGCGTTTGCTGAGACTTGCCCGCAGTACCTCCTGCTTTCCATCGATGAGTTGGCGCGGCCGGGCTTTGAAGGCGCAAAGTACGTTTTCACTCCGCCGCTGCGCCCCAAGGAGCATCAACCCAAACTCTGGGACGGACTCAAGCACGACCACTTGCAGGTGGTTTCCACCGACCATTGCCCCTTCTGCTTCGCCGACCAGAAGATTCTGGGTAAGGATGATTTCACCAAGATTCCCAACGGCGGCCCGGGAATCGAGAATCGGCTGCAACTGATTTATCACCACGGCGTGAATGCGGGAAAAATCACCCTCAATCGCTTCGTGGAAATCACTTCCACCACGCCCGCGCGCATTTTTGGCATGTACCCGCGCAAGGGTGAAATCGCCCCGGGCAGCGACGCCGACTTGGTGATTTGGGATCCCCATGAGGAGCACACACTCAGCGCCAAGACGCATCACATGCGGGTGGACTACTCGATGTTCGAGGGCTTCGAAATCAAAGGCAACGCCCGCACGGTGATTTCGCGCGGGGAAGTGATTGTGGACAACGGCCAGTTCCTCGGCAAGCCCGGCCGCGGCCAATACTTGAAGCGCGCGGCGCGTGGAGGGGCGTGGAAGTGACCGATCCCACACTCTATAACCCAGACTTGGCGCCGATTCCGCAGGAGCGCCGCACTTGGGGCCTGTACAACTACGCGTCGCTGTGGGTGGCGATGTCGGTGTGCATTCCCACTTACATGCTGGCCTCGGGCTTGATTGCCGGCGGCATGAGTTGGTGGCAGGCGATTGGCACCATCCTGTTGGGCAACCTCATCGTGCTCGTCCCCATGCTGCTGAACGCCCACGCCGGGGCGAAATACGGAATCCCCTTCCCGGTGTTCATCCGCGCTTCCTTCGGCGTGCGGGGCGCCAATATTCCCGCGGTTTTGCGCGCCCTGGTGGCTTGCGGCTGGTTCGGCATCCAGACCTGGATTGGCGGGCAAGCGATTTACTCTATGCTAAGGATCTTCTGGCCCGGTGCTGCGCATCTGCCGGGTGGCGTGTGGATCTGCTTTTTCGCTTTCTGGGCGCTGAACATGGTGGTGATTTGGCGCGGCATTGACACCATCAAATTCCTCGAGGGCATCGGCGCGCCCTTCATGCTGGGAATCGGCCTGCTGCTCTTGTGGTGGATCACCCGGCAAGCCGGGGGCCTCGGACCGGTGCTCAGCACGCCCAGCAAGTTTCAATCGAGCGGGGAATTCATGCGCTTCTTTATTCCCTCTCTGACCGGCATGGTAGGCTTCTGGGCCACGGTGGCGCTGAACATTCCCGATTTCACCCGTTACGCCAAGTCGCAAAAGGCCCAGATGCTCGGCCAAGCCCTGGGCCTGCCCACAGCGATGACCCTCTACGCCTTTATCGGCGTGGCCGTCACCTCCGCTTCGGTAGTGCTGTTTGGGCAAGCGATTTGGGACCCGGTGCAACTGCTGGGACGATTCAATCACCCCACCGTCGCACTGATCGCCCTGGTGGCGCTGGTGGTGGCGACGCTCAACACCAACGTGGCGGCCAACGTGGTTTCGCCCTCGAACGATTTTTCCAACCTCCGGCCGAGTCTGATCTCGTTTCGAACCGGCGGCTTGATTACCGGCGTCGTGGGTGTGTGCATGATGCCGTGGAGGCTGCTGAGCGATTTCAGCGCTTACATTTTTGGCTGGCTGGTGGGCTATTCTGGATTGCTGGGGCCGGTGGCCGGCGTGATGATTGCGGATTATTATATTCTGCGCCGCTCACGCCTGAAGTTGGACGACCTTTACGCCCGGAATGGCGCTTACGAATACGATGGCGGGGTGAACTGGCGCGCCGTCACCGCTCTGGGAGTGGGAATCGCCGTGGCGTTGCTGGGTTTGGTGGTTGCGCCTCTGCGCTTTCTTTATGATTACGCGTGGTTTGTGGGGTTCGCGGTGGCCGGGGGACTATACCTCGCTATGATGCAACGCTCAGTGGTGCCGGTAAAGATGCCGGAATTGGAAGGTGAGGGGTAACTCCTGATAGGGACGCGGGAAGCGAAAGAAAAATCAAGAGCGGTTCACACAGAGTTCACAGAGCGAGATATCAACGGAATTCTTGGAACCCTCGACACAGAGGACACAGAGAAGCAGCCAGTGCATTCCAATCTCTCTCCGCGTCCTCTGTGTGTTCTTCTCTGTGATCTCTGTGTGAAACGCTTTTCGGACAATGAGTGCGCGCGTGAGGTTAATACGATGCCAGTATTGGAGGGAGAAGGATGATTACTACTGAATCTGCCGTGGGTTTGGTCGGTTTTTTTATCAACGGGGCGTGGGAGAAGCCACTAGGCCGCGTGACTCTGCCAGTTACCAATCCGGCCACAGGGGCCCTTTTGGCGGAAGTGCCCTGTGCGACTGCGGCTGATGTTGACCGCGCCGTTCGCACCGCCCACGAGGCGTTTCTGAAGTGGCGCGAGGTGCCGGTGGTGGCCCGCGTGCAGGTGCTCTACCACTTCAAGGAGTTAATGGAGCGGTACGCCGGGGACGTGGCCGCCATCCTCACCCGCGAAAACGGCAAGACCACCGAGGACTCCAAAATGGAAGTTCGCCGCGCCATCCAGATGGTGGAAGTGGCCTGCGGCATGCCCAGCCTGATGATGGGCGATTCGCTGAACGATGTGGCGCATGAGATCGACTGCAAGACGATTCGGCAACCCATCGGCGTGTGCGTGGGTATAACGCCCTTCAATTTCCCCGCGATGGTGCCCCTGTGGATGTACCCGTTCGCGATCGCCTGCGGCAACGCCTTCGTGCTCAAGCCCTCTGAAAAAGTTCCGCTCACGCCCACGCGCGTCATCGAGTTGCTGGCGGACTCTGGTTTGTCGGCGGGCGTCCTGAACCTGATACACGGCGGTAAGGAAACGGTGGATGCCCTGCTGCACGATCCTTTGGTGAGGGCGGTATCGTTCGTGGGCTCGACGCCAGTGGCCAAATACATCTACTCCACCTCAGCGGCGGAAGGGAAACGCGTCCAGGCGCTGGGCGGGGCGAAGAATCACCTGGTGGTCATGCCCGACGCCGACATGCCCAAGACCGTGGAGGCCATCATCGGCTCGGCCTTTGGCGCCGCGGGTGAGCGATGCTTGGCGGGCAGCGTTTTGATGCCCGTGGGCGAGGCCGCCGGTCCACTGCTCGATTTGCTGGCCAAACGCACCGCGACCCTGGCGGTAGGAGACGGCTCGCAGGCGGGAATCGAGATGGGACCGCTGGTGACGTCCGATCACTGCAAGCGCGTTGCGGGGTATATCGAAAAGGGCGTCGCCGAAGGGGCCACCCCTCTGGTCGATGGCCGTCGGCACAAGTCCGAAGGCGGCGGGTTTTTCCTCGGGCCCACCATTTTCGACAACGTCACGCCCGACATGACCATCGCCAAAGAAGAAATTTTCGGGCCCGTTCTCTCCGTGATGCGGGTCAAAACGCTGGACGAGGCCATCCAATTGGTGAACCGATCGCCCTTTGGTAACGCTACGTCAATTTTCACCAGCAACGGCAAGTCCGCGCGCGAGTACTCATCGCGAATCGAAGTGGGCATGGTAGGAATCAACGTCGGCGTCGCCGCCCCCATGGCCTTTTTCCCCTTCGCCGGATGGAAAAATTCCTTCTTCGGAGACCTGCACGCCCACGGCAAAGACGCCGTAGCGTTTTACACCGAACAGAAAGTCATCATGAGCCGGTGGTTTTAGGTATTTTGGATTTGCGATTTTGGACTGGTGACAGCGCTAGGGCACGGTTATCCCGAATCCACCCATACCGTCCCGAGCGTCGTTCAACTGATAGTCGGCAAGGCGGATACCATCAATCTTCAGTTCGGTGCGATAGCGCGGCAAATCCTCCCAGTTTGAGAATAGGGTGAGTGGCGTTCCCGGACACACGCGAGAGCGGTAATCGCGCGCTTTAACATCATCCACATCCCGATCCAAGTCCCAATGATAAAAGATGTTGGTGCGAATTGGATTGAGTGCAAGGCCTCCCCCCTCTCCCAACGAACTATACAGGATCATTCCACTGGGCAGTGGAATTTCGTTCCTGCGCACTGGACAGGTTATCTCGTCTGACTTCGCACGCGCTAACAAAAGGGGTGTCTTGAACAGAAAAGAGCACAAAATCACGTCTGGGTCGAAAGGGGAGAACATACATCGCCCCTCGCCCGCCACCGGGAACACGTCGTCCCGAGTGACCAGCCGTTCTGTCTTCCGAGCCTGCATTGGCGCCATGGCAAAGGTCAGGTGGAGGTTGACGGGCGTCGACTTCACGCGCTCGAAGAAATCTCTTTTTAGTGTGATGACGAGGTTAGCATGTTGGTGGTTGGCGAGGAAACGCATGGACGAACCGTGCCAGCCGGAATTCCACTGGGCGCCTCCGTTTGCCTGGATACTCTCCATCACGCCCCCTACCTCGACCATAGAGCCGTCATCCACCCCCGACACGAGCAATGGGATCAGGACGTGCACTTTGTCTTTCTCCGGGAATCCTCCCTCATGAGAGGTTAGAGTCGCAGGATCGAAGGCCAGTTGGACGGACAGTCGCTGTCCTGGTGTTGCCATAGGGTATTTGTGAGCGATGAGTGCGGTGTACGGCGTAACGATAGCGATTAACGGAAATACCGATGCCGCACCGAGTAGCAGCGTGCGGGATTGGGCTGCTCTGCGGCGGGCAAATTGCCATAAAACCACCGCCACGCTTGCGGCAAGGAGAATTAAACCGCCGATCTCGCTGGGAAGCGACTCGACGACTGACACTCCTGGCGCATTCACCTTTCCGAAGAGGGCCGCCGCAAAAATGATACACAGTACCAATCCGAGCACCGTCAGCACAAATTGACCAATTCCCGCTGTGACCGTTGCCAGAGTCAGCACCGGCAGGATCACGAAAATTACCCACAGCAACTGAAGCCAAAGCAGCCCCGCTATGTGCGAACTCAGGGGAAAGCCCGCTGCCATTAGGACGAAGGATTGGAGTATGAAGAGGGGAACGTTGACAAAGACCAACACGAAGAGCAGCTTCGCCACCAGCAATTTCTTCCACTCGTAAGGCCGTGTCACCCAGAATTGCCGGTCGCCAACCAGATTCTCCCCTTGTACGACCCGCACGATAAGAAGGACCCAAGCCACGGTGACAAGCACAGACGCAAGTTGCGACAGCGGCGTGTCCCCAGGTGCTACCTGGTTCCATGCGGCGAGGTGAGCCGATTGGCGCCAGGCATAGGTCACAACTGCCGCCAGGGACAGGACAATCTCCGGCCAATGGTGGCGAACGTCTTTCCGGAAAATGTGAAGGATTTGATTGCTCATCGCACATATCCTCGTGTAGGGCCGAACGGCGGTCGGCCTGGCGAGCCCCGCTCGCTCCTGCCTTAAGCTGAGCGGCCGCGCCCGGCTTTGGCCATGGCCAGAAAAATCGACCGCAAGGACATGGCAGTGAACGTCACATCCCGCGACTTGCCAAACAATTTGCTGATTTCGCCGCGCGTGCGCTCTTCCTCGAAGCGGCTTTCGATAAACCGAGCCACGGCGCCGGAAGCAGCCACCTGCATCCAGCTTTCCGGCCATTTCTCCGGAAGCGCCGGTGGGGCGTCGAAGGTCAATTCCACCTCTCGGAAACGCTCGACCAGCACGGCCATGTCCTCGGAGAACCGCAGCCGCCCTTCCTCCAAGTACCCGACGTGGCTGGCCACATTCTCGATTTCCGCGAGGTCGTGTGAGGCGACGAACATCGTGGCCTCTCCAGCGCGCTCCAGCAAGCCTTCAATCAACTCATCGCGGATCAACGGATCGAGCCCACCAAAGGGCTCATCGAGCACAATCAGCTTGGGGTGATAGGCGAGCAAACTTACCAACGCCGCCTTCATCCTCACTCCGCGCGAGAGTTTGCCGAGTTTGCGGTCGAGCGGCAGGTCGTATTGCTTCGCCAGACCATTCTCCAGGTCTCGATCCCAGGTGCGATAGAACGGTCGCAGGTAAGCAAGGAATTCGCTAACCCGCATCCACATGGGCAACTCCTGGTTCTCGGACACATAGCCAATGGATCGGAACGCCCGGCCCGCAATGTGTCGGGAATCTGTACCTAACACCTCGGCGCGGCCGCTGGTGGCAGGGAAGATATTCATCAGGATTTTGATGGCGGTCGTTTTGCCCGCACCGTTGGGGCCGACGAGCGCATAAATTGCGCCTTCCGGAACCTCGAGGTTGAGGTGATCGACGGCTGTGACGCGATAGAATTTTTTCACGAGATCATGCATGCTGATGGCGCTGGTCATCGCTTGCCCCTTCCTCCCCGGCCGGAGGCCGTCGCCGAGTCATCCGCGCCCGTCAATCGCTTCCAGTGGGCGGAGACTGCGGAAACCACATCCTCCAATTCAATTCCCAGCTTCTTGGCCTCCACCACGAGCTGCTCGATGTCGTTTCCCAGCAGGTTGGTGCGCTCGGCGGCGGTGGATTCCGGCAAAGCGGCCACGACCGTGCCCACTCCGGGCCGCGTTTCCAGCAGGCCCGCTGAAACCAGGTGCACCACGACCTTGTGAGCGGTGTTGGGATTGATTTTCAGTTCCTTGCTGAGGGTTCGCACCGAGGGAAAGACCTCGCCGGGACGCAATTGACCGGCGATGATGGCCTTGGTGGCAGCATAGACAATCTGCTCGTAAAGCGAAATGCCCGAGCGAAAATGGACGCGGAATGGAATCACACGTGTACTATAACAGATAGTACAGAAGGAAAGTCAAGAGACATAATGACCCCCGGCCTCAGGGACTCGCTATTGCGCCCGCTTGGCACCAGCGGGGGCGGCAAGACGTAAGGGCATGTCATGGCATGCCCTGGGCACGCCGTGGCGTGCCCGTACGGAGGCGGGCACCCATGGGCGCCCCTACAAGGGGCAGGGATGTCGGCGTTACGGACTCGTCGTTGGGATGCATCAGGAAAATGTCCTCCGGCCTGAGGCTTCGGTGGATGATGCCCAGCTTGTGCGCGGCGTTCAGTCCTCGCGCCGCCTGCTGGAGAATTTCCGCAACTTCGGGCACGGGCAGCGCACCCCGCCGCGTGAGGGCTTGGCGGAGGGATTCGCCTTCCAGAAATTCCATGGCATTGTAAGGCGTGCCGTCATCGGCTTGGCCGGATTGGTAAATCGTGACGACATTCTGGTGATGAATTCGGCCCGTGGAAGCCGCCTCATTCTGAAAACGCCGCAGGAAGTCAGGGGCGTCCAGCAGTTTGCGGCTCAGGACTTTGAGCGCCACCGGACGGTTGCCCACCAGGACCTGCTCGGTGAGGAAGACCGCACGCATACCCCAAAGCAAGTAGCGCGGACCTGCGGTTTAGGTCCGCGGATTTTTCATCCGGAATCGAGCCTTCCATTTTCAAATCCGCGTGCGCCCATCAGTGGCCAGGAGTCCGCAATCGTTACCAGGAACAAATCGGGGGCTGGCGCAGAGTCCTGTAGTTTGAGGTCTGTCGAGCTCGCGCAGCGAAACTTCGCGGCGAATGGGCTCAGCGGATCGGATCGACGGCCGTCAGAGAAGCGCCGCCGCGCGCGCTATCGTGCTCTGGACATCACCGCACGCAGCATATTGTTGATGCCGGTGGAATAGCCAGCCGGTAGCTTTATAGAAAAGGAATGCACTCGTAGACCATCTTTTTCTAAATGGGTTTTTCCTCATCGCCGGTGGAGCTTTTGGTCGAGCTTATTCAACAGGGCGAGTCCTCTTGCGGCAGACCCTCTGGCGGCGAGAGCGTGAAACCTTAGCTCGGCGTCGTGTTCGGCGAGGGCGACAGTCGCCAACTCGTCGATCAGCTTATTCATGCTGATCCTCCGGCTATGGGCCAGCCGGCGTAGACGTGCGTGTTTCGCTTCTGGTAACCGGATGGTGAGGGTGCTCATGCAAGCTCCTTAAGAAATTCGTGCGGCGACACTGTGCGCAGCCCGGGAAATCGAAGTTGGGCGCGGCGAAAATCGCGCACATTGTTGGCTACGATCACTTCGGCGCCTCCGGCGACGGCCAGTTCAACGATGTGATTGTCTCCCTCGTCCGGCAGGTTGGGCCTCCAGGAAAAGTAGATTTTCACCCACTCGCAGACGCTCAGGAAGGCCGCAAAGAACTCTTGTCGCTCGCGCTCCGAGAGTGGGCACGAACGAAACAGATGCCTTCGGGCGAGCACGTCCTCGTACTCCATAAATAGCGCCTGCCCGATCAGCGGCCTCCACTTGCCTTCCAGGCAGGCACGAATCACCTCGCGGTTGTGTCCGGCTCGCTTGAGCAACGCCCCGGCAAGTACGTTCGTGTCTATCACAGTTCGGCGCAAAGTCTATGATAGCATATATGCTGCCATACGGTCGCTATCGTGGACACGGCGCGCAATCCATTCAGTTGAAACCCGCCAGACCATCGCGGTTCCCCGGAGCAGGCACGCCGGCAGGGCTGGCTCTCCAGGCGGTCCGCGCCGCCGGGCCCCATGCGAACAAAGACTTCGTTGTTCGACAGTTGTCGCGCGCCTTGAGCGCTCGTGACCGCGCACAACTCGCCAAACTAATAAAACACGCCCCAGCCTGGAGCCATGAGATCATACGGCGGCTGAAGACATCGATCTCGTCAGAGCCGTAGGCCCGGGGTACGGGCCCTGCATTGCAAGGTCGTAGATTCTTATTTTTTTAGCAAACCGTTCGCGTTGGTTGCGTTTCTGCCGCGCGGCGCTACTTTACCTCTGGAAGGGGTTGTGTTGCCGGTTGCACCTCAGCCCGAGGGAGGTTAAGATTGGATTATGGGAGAGATCGCAACAAGGCGAATGAACTACCCTCTGACGCGCGCCGCGCGGTGGAGCGCGTTCTGGGCCGAGTCCTTGAACCCGACGCGGAGGTGAGTATCATGGCATTTTCACCCCACGATGCACCCACCGGAGAGGCCCGCCAGAAGCTTGCCCGCCAACTCGAAGATCGCATCACCAGGACGGCCGAATCCGTACGCCGCGTTCCCGATGATGAGCAAGAGGCCGCAATCGACGACGCCCTCAAGCACGTCCGCGCGAAGCCGAAATGAGGATTGTCCTCGATACCATAGGTCCATACCGCCATCGATGGCCAGGCGGACGTGCTCTGCACACTTGATCGGGATTTCTATGAGCCGGAAGTCGTTGCCTTCTGTCGGAAGCGTGGCGTATCTATCCTGGACGACGTAGAATTGCTGCAGAAGTTGGAGCGGACTTGAAAGGCGAGAAATGTATTTAGGTCAGGAACCCGACTTCAACGCCGTGATGACTGACATCCGCGAACTTGAAAAAGCGTTTAACGCGCGAGAATAGCTTGGACGTGTCGGCAAACCTCGGATGCGGCCTGCGTATTACCCCTGACGGTCAAGCCTGGATGACGCGGTACTCGGACGTTTGCCCCGGAACGGCCTGGCAGCGACCGCTCTCCGGCGCGCCCGAGGCGATCGCTCCTGCCTGACGCTGCCGTGCTTGGTATTAGCGATTCCTGTTGCTAAATTCCCATCCCACCAGCGATTTTTGGGGGATGGAAAGGCCCGCGAGAGGATTCGGTCTGAGCCCCCTTATCGTCCCCTGCGGAATCTTGAGAGGATAAGGCGGTCTAAGGTACAGTGGCGAGTGATAAGTGACGAGTGGCGAGCAAGAATTAGGTCCGGCGTCATAAGAACAGTGGCTAGTGATTAGTGGCTAGTGGCGAGAAACACAGTCTGAGGTCAAAAGAGCCAGTGACGTGTGACGAGTGACGAGCAGGCACTTCAATGGCTCGATGACCCGATGGCAAAATGACCCGATCACAAAAGCAGTGGCTAGTGATTAGTGGCGAGTGGCGAGTGAGCGCTTCAATGACTCAATGACACGATGAACAAATGGCTCGATTCCCTTCTCGGGTTGTTCCAATCGAAAATCCAAAATCGAAAATCCAAAATCGTTCGATGACCCGATGGCAAGATGCCCAGATCCCCTGGCCCCTAACCCCGAATCCCTAATTCCGAGCTTCTAACCCCTTCCGCACGGGAAGCAATCCAGCCGGCCATGCCTTCGGCAGCAAGGGAAGAAGCCACGGTCAGTAAACGTCGCCGCGGCGACACCGTGGCTGCCTCGCCGCTGGCGGCTCAGCTTGGCCAATATCCAGGATGGGCGTTTTTCGTTTCAAATCCGGCGCTACTCGCCTGTGGTGGCTCAATTGTAGCGCGGGGCGTTGTTGAGTTGTATAATCCCCTCCGGTTATAGGCTTCGCAGTAGAGCCGCCCTTTAGGGCGGCATGTGCCGGGCTCAAGCCCGGCGCTACGATGATTCGAGCGGAGCTTCTTAATTCGCTCCACGTAAACCAAAAGCAGGTGAATTCCTTTGGCCAACGGCACTCCACTTGGATTTGAATCAAAGCTTTGGGCGGCGGCGGATGCGCTGCGCAATAACATGGACGCAGCCGAGTACAAGCATGTGGTGCTCGGGCTGATCTTCCTCAAATACATCTCCGACGCGTTTGAGGCCAAGCACGCCGAGCTTGAAAAACAAATGAACGAGGGCGCGGACCCGGAAGACGTGGACGAATACCGGGCCGCCAGCATCTTCTGGGTGCCGAAGGAAGCTCGCTGGTCATTTTTGAGAGACAACGCGCCGCAACCGACCATTGGCAAGCTCGTGGACGATGCCATGAGCGCCATCGAGCGCGATAACCCATCGCTGAAGGGTGTGTTGCCCAAAGACTTCGGCCGCCCCGGCCTCGACAAGCAGCGTCTGGGCCAACTCATCAAGCTTGTAAGCGACATCGGTCTTGGGAGCCCTGCCGACCGGGCAAAGGATGTCTTGGGCCGCGTCTATGAGTATTTCCTTGCGCAATTTGCCAGTGCCGAAGGCAAGAAGGGTGGTCAGTTCTACACGCCGTCGTGGGTGGTGCGGGTGCTGGTGGAAATGCTCGCACCCTATAAAGGCCGCGTGTACGATCCCTGCTGCGGTTCGGGCGGGATGTTCGTGAGTAGCGAGAAGTTCATTGAAGCCCACAGCGGCAGAATCGGCGACATCGCCATTTACGGCCAGGAATCCAATTACACCACGTGGCGGCTTGCCAAGATGAACCTTGCCATTCGTGGCATTGACGCGCAGATTGCGCACGGCGACACATTCCACAGTGACCATTATCCTGACCTCAAGGTTGATTATGTACTGGCGAATCCGCCATTCAATGACAGCGACTGGCGCGGTGAATTGCTGAAGGGAGACAAGCGCTGGGCGTACGGAGTGCCGCCGGCGGGCAACGCCAACTTCGCCTGGGTGCAGCATTTCATTTCCCACCTTGCGCCGACGGGGCTCGCGGGCTTTGTGCTGGCCAACGGGTCCATGTCGTCGAATCAGTCAGGCGAGGGTGAAATCCGCAAGAACATTATCGAAGCGGATTTGGTGGACTGCATGGTGGCCTTGCCCGGCCAGCTCTTTTACTCCACGCAGATCCCCGTCTGCCTCTGGTTCCTGGCAAGGCACAAGAGGAATGGGCGCTTCCGCGAGCGGCGCGGCGAAACCCTCTTCATTGACGCGCGCAAGATGGGAACGTTGGTGGACCGCGTCCACCGCGAACTGACCGACGCGGATGTGGAGAAGATCGCCGGGGCATACCACGCGTGGCGCGGGGATCTTAAAGCAGCCAAGTACGCCGACGTGCCCGGCTTCTGCAAGGCCGCCAAGATTGATGATATTCGCAAGCACGGTCACGTGCTCACCCCCGGCCGCTATGTTGGCGCAGAGGCCGCCGAAGAAGATGCCGAACCATTCGAGGATAAGATGAAGCGGCTAACCGCAACGCTGCGCCAGCAGACAGACGACGCAAGGAAGCTCGACGCCGCCATCGCCACCAACCTAAAGGAGCTTGGGTATGGCGGGTGAGTGGAGACCGATCACGCTAGGTGAGGTCTTGTCGTTCGCTAACGGTAAGGCGAGCCCAGAGCGGTCTGCTAGCTTAGGAAGCCCGGTCTATGGCTCAAACGGAATCATCGGATTCGCGGGCGACACCAATGCGCCCGAAAACACAATCGTGATCGGTCGGGTGGGCAGCTACTGTGGCTCGCTTTACCTGAGCAGGGAAAAGTGCTGGGTTACAGATAACGCGATCCGTGCGACGGCACTCGATGAAAACGATGCAAGGTTTCTCTTCTACCTCCTCAGCACGCTCGACCTGAATCGCTGGCGGGCGGGCTCAGGTCAGCCTCTACTGAACCAGACGATTCTTAGCCAGATACCGGCATCGGTTCCGCTACCAGATGAACAACGCGCGATTGCAAACATCCTCGGGACGCTCGACGACAAGATCGAACTAAACCGGCGGTTGAACGAGACGGTGGAAGCGATGGCGCGGGCTCTTTTCAAGTCGTGGTTTGTGGACTTCGACCCCGTCCGCGCCAAGGCCGAAGGCCGCGACCCCGGCCTGCCCAAGCACCTCGCCGACCTGTTCCCGGCTTCGTTCGAGGACTCAGAGTTGGGAGAAATTCCAAGGGGTTGGAAAACCGGCTCGCTCGGAGAGATCGCGGAGAACCCGCGTAGAGGTATTCAGCCCAGCGCCGTTAGTCCATCGACGCCCTACATCGGTCTTGAGCACATGCCACGGCAGTCCATTGCACTTTCGGAATGGGGTGAGGCCGGTTCAGTTGAGAGTAACAAATCCGAATTCAAGCGCGGCGAGATTCTTTTCGGAAAGCTTCGCCCATACTTCCACAAGGTTGGGGTGGCGCCAACCGATGGCGTATGTTCGACCGATATCCTGGTCGCGAGACCCAAGGAGCAGCACTGGTTTGGGTTCGTTTTGGGGCACATGTCTAGCGCAAGCTTTGTTGGATACACAAACGCCGGCTCTACGGGTACGAAGATGCCCCGCACGAACTGGGATGAAATGTCGAGATACCCTTTAGTTCTTCCAATGGATGATGTCGCTGTGCGGTTTAACTGCCTGATTGGGCCACTTGTGGACCGCATCATCATTGGCATCCATGAATCGAAAGGTCTCGTCGCGACCCGCGACAAGCTCTTGCCGAAACTTATCTCGGGTGAACTGCGCGTAGAGAACACCGCGTGTATTGTTGGGGAGAGCACGTAATGTCAGACTTCGACGATGTTGCCCCACATTTCCGACTTGCGACTGAGCGTTGGCCAGAGGCCCCGACACTACTCAATCATTACAAGGCAGTGGCTGAGTGTTACGCGGGGGCGAGTCACGGGTTGATTGCGACCGTAAAATCGTTTATTGAGTGCGTCTGCCTGACAATCCTTGGCGAGTTCGGCAAACCGATGCCGTGTTCGGACCCATCGACCACAGAGTTGCTCGTCGAGGCACTAAAGCCGTTAGGTCTCGAAAATACGCGCGGGGCGAGTAGAGTTGATAAATTGCTATCAGCCCACAATAGGATGGCCGATGCGCTGAGCGATATGCGTAATACGAACGACCCCGTCGCGCATGGAAAAGACGGGTTCCTCGATGCTCTGACAGCAAACGAGTGCCGCGCCTTTCTGATCACGGCGGACACGATACTGGCGTTGTTACTTTTCGCGCACGATGGAATAGAACCAAATCTGCAATACACAAGAGAACCCTACGACCGCTTTGGCCACCTTAACGATCGAATCGACAGAGCTGTTACGCTCGAAGCAATCGTCGAGGATGAGGAAGAAGGTCAGGTATTACTCCTCAAAGTTCGGGCGGCTGGCACGGGCGACGAAATTGAGATAAGGGTGCCGCCCAGCAAGATCCTATATGCACTCGACAGAACAGCCTACGTTGGACTCCTTGTATCATCCCCTGCTCAAGGTGAGGCTCCTCAGCCGACCCCCGAAGCTGTCGCAGCGAGCGAGGCTGCGGAACCAATGCATTCGACTGAGCCTTCACGCCCCACACCAGAAGTAGTTCGTGCGTATGCAGGCATGCTATTGCCCTTGAAGGGCAGTTTTGACCAATACTTGCAGTCACTGGGCTTACCGGTGGGTCATTTGACTCGTGACGGTCCAAACGTCTCGGATTCCTTATTGGCTACCGCAGAACAGCACATGGGTATGGACTGGACGGAACGAGAACCACTCCAAGCCGCGATGAAGGTTGCGCTACGGCGAACTCTGGTCCGTTTCGGAGTTGAGCCCGAACGCGCCGAGGAAGCCGCCTCGCACCTGGTGTCGTGGCTCAAGATTCAGGCTGTCGGACTTGGAGAAGCGACTAGCGAGGTCGGGAAGACATCATGAGTCAGACGTTCAACATCTATTGCGATGAAAGCTGCCATCTGGAACACGACGGCCTGCCCGTTATGGTTTTGGGGGCAGTTTGGTGCCCACTCGACAAAGCCCATGAAATTGCTTCGCAAATTCACGAAATGAAATCGAGGCACGGTTTTCCAAAGGCCTTTGAAATCAAATGGACGAAGGTCTCTCCTGCCAAGCAGGCCTTCTACATGGATGTACTGCATTACTTTTTTGAAGAACCGGATTTGCATTTCCGGGCGTTGGTAGTTGCTGACAAGTCCAAGCTGGACCACGTCGCCCACCACCAGGATCATGACACGTGGTACTACAAGATGTATTTCAACATGTTAAAGACCCTGTTCGCGCCGCACGACAAATACCGAATCTACCTCGATGTTAAGGACACGAGAAGCGCGGAGAAGATCCGCAAGCTGCACGACGTGCTCTGCAACAACATGTATGACTTTAATAAAGAGATTATCACCAGCGTCCAGACAGTGAGGTCGCACGAAGTTGAGCAAATCCAGTTGGCTGATTTGCTGATCGGCGCGGTCGGTTACGCAAACCGCGGGCGCGAAACCAATAGCGCGAAGGTGGCATTGGTGAAACGCATGCAGAGTCGGTCGGGATATACCCTAAGGCTGACGACTCTTCTTCGCGAGGATAAGGTGAATATTTTCCGCTGGGAAGGACGGGAACCCCGGTCATGAATCCTCCGCCAGCGTGGCTGCCAGATATGGCCCCCGTCCGCCCTTGGACAAACGATACTTTTGAGATGCTTTACTCGATCTTCAAAAGAGACCTCAAAGATAACCAAGCCTGTTATGAAGGCAAAACAGTCAGGCTTTTTCCAGGGATGGAGGACGGCAAAGAGCAGACCTTTTGGCACATGACAAGCCGCGATGATAAGGAATCGGGAGATAGACTTCCGGATCTATATCGGTCGGAGCGCTTACCTTGGGCACGCCCAATGATCGATAACGCTAGCCAGATGGAAATCCTTGCTTGGGATTACCAAGAAGGCGACAGGAGAATCAAGACATACGTTTGGCTCCCAAATCTTGATTTTCTAGTGCTGATGAAGAAACTCCCGGACGGAAGGCGATATCTGCTTACGTCTTTCTATGTAGATAATTCGCATACTCGGCGGGGACTAATGAAGAAATTTGAGAGGCGACTGAAATAAGAAGGCCAGCGTAAACGCTGGCCCAACTCCTTCCACACGTGGTGGATGAGCTGACCCTATTGTAATATCGGCGGGTCACCTGTCAAGCTTAATTTATTTTGTTCCGTCCCGGTCCGGCCAGGGAATTATAACCCGATGAAACTAAAGGACATGCTCATTTAAGCGTTTCCCCATGCGCCGAGGATTTACAGAGTCGATTGTAGGAGATGCCGCCCTCGAATGGTTTGAGGGGCTGGGCTATTCCGTTCTTGACGGCCCGGAGATTGCCTATGGGGAGCCTGCGGCCGAGCGGACCGACCCTGAATATCGGGACTTGATCCTGGAAGGCCGCTTGCGCCAGGCACTGGCAAGGCTGAATCCCGACCTCCCGCCGGAAGCCCTCGACGACGCATTCCGAAAGCTCACGCGGATTGACTCTCCTTCGCTCATCACCCGCAATCGCGACCTGCATTCCATGCTCGTGGATGGCGTCAATGTGGAATACGCCCGGCCGGATGGCTCCATCGCTGGCGCACAAGCGTGGTTGGTGGACTTCGACAACCCCGAAAACAACGACTGGCTGGCAGTCAATCAGTTCACCGTGACGGAGGGGCAGCACGCACGCCGCCCCGACGTAGTGATTTTCCTGAACGGCCTGCCCATCGCCGTGATCGAATTGAAGAACGCGACTGACGAGAACGCCACCATTTGGAACGCGTTCAACCAGCTCCAGACGTATAAAGACCAGATCCCTTCTTTCTTTGTCTATAACGAGCTTCTGATAATCTCCGACGGCCTGGAAGCGCGCGTGGGGTCACTCTCGGCGGACCGCGAATGGTTCATGCCCTGGCGGACCGTCGAAGGCGAAGAACTGGCCCCAGCTTCCACCCCGCAATTGGAGGTGCTGATCAAAGGGTTGTTTGAAAAGCGCCGTCTGCTCGACTTCCTCCGCTACTTCATCGTATTCGAGGACTTCGGCAAAGGGGACCCGGTCAAAAAAATTGCCGGCTATCACCAGTTCCACGCCGTGAACAAGGCCGTGCAGACCACCATCAAGGCTACTCGCCCGGCAGGGGACAGGCGCGCCGGGGTGGTGTGGCACACGCAAGGCTCCGGAAAAAGCCTGACCATGGTGTTCTACACAGGGCGCTTGGTGCTCGAACCGGAAATGCAGAACCCGACGATTGTCGTCATTACCGACCGCAACGACCTGGACGATCAGCTTTTGGGGACTTTTTCGCGATGCAGCGAACTCTTGCGACAACCGCCTGAGCAAGCCGAGAATCGCGAACACCTTAGAACGTTGCTCAATGTTTCGTCAGCGGGAATTGTTTTTACCACCATCCAGAAATTCATGCCCATGAAGGCGAACGATTGCCTTTCGGACCGGCATAACATCGTGGTGATCGCCGACGAAGCCCACCGCAGCCAGTACGACTTTATCGACGGCTTCGCAAAGCGCATGCGCGACGCCTTGCCCAACGCCTCATTCATCGGATTTACCGGCACCCCCATCGAGAAGGCCGACGCGAACACGCGCTCGGTTTTTGGCGATTACATCAGCGTTTACGACATCCAGCGGGCCGTGGAAGACAAGGCCACGGTTCCTATCTATTACGAGGGCCGCCTTGCGAACCTGGAACTCGATCAAAACGAAAGGCCGAAAATCGACCCGCAGTTTGAGGAGGTGACCGAAAACGAAGAAGTGGAGCGGCGGGAGAAGCTGAAATCCAAATGGGCGGCGCTGGAGGCGGTGGTGGGCGCGGAGAAACGCCTGAAGCTTATCGCCAAGGACTTGGTGGACCACTTCGAAGCCCGGTTGGAAGTGATGGACGGGAAGGCCATGATCGTCTGCATGAGCCGCCGCATCTGCGTTGAGCTTTACAATGCCATCGTCAAGCTTAGGCCGGAGTGGCACGGTGATGACGATCCGCAGGGTTCGCTCAAGGTAGTAATGACCGGCTCCGCGGCTGACCCGCTGGATTGGCAGCCGCACATTCGCGAAAAAAGCCGGCGCGAAAAACTTGCCCTGCGCTTCAAGGACGCGAACGACCCGTTCAGAGCAGTGATTGTCCGGGATATGTGGCTAACGGGGTTTGATGTGCCGAGCCTCCACACCATGTACCTCGACAAGTACATGCGCGATCATGGCCTGATGCAGGCCATTGCGCGGGTGAATCGAGTTTTCAAGGACAAGCCGGGCGGGCTGGTGGTGGACTACCTGGGCATCGCACAGGAACTGAAGCAGGCCCTCGCCACCTACACGGAGAGCGGCGGCCATGGGCAGGCGGCAGTGCCGCAGGATGAAGCGGTCGAGGCCCTGCTGGATAAGTACGAAGCCTGCTGCGCGCTTTTTGACGGTTTGGATTGGTCGGACTGGACAACCGGAACGCCGGCCCAGAAGTTGAAGCTGTTTGCCAACGCGCAGGAGCACATTTTGCGGCAGCAGGATGGGAAGGAGCGATTCTTCAAGGCTGTAAAAGACCTTTCCAGCGCGTTTGCGCTGGCCGTGCCCCACCCGAAGGCGATGAGTATCCGCGACGACATCGCATTCTTTCAGGAGGTCCGCTCAATTTTAGCGAAGGGAACAGGCCAGCAGCAGCGGGCGGAATTGGACCTGGACCATGCCATTCGGCAAATTGTGTCGAGCGCGGTAGCACCCAAGGGCGTCATCGATATTTTCGAAGCGGCGGGCCTGAAGAAACCCGACATTTCGATCCTGTCGGATGAATTCCTGGCGGAAGTCAGCGGGTTGCCGCAAAAGAACCTGGCCGTCGAGATGTTGCGAAAGCTGCTTAGCAACGAGATCAGGACACGCCTGAAGCGGAATGTGATTCAGTCGCGGCGATTCTCGGAAATGCTCGAAGCCACGATTCGGAAATACCAGAACCGGGCCATCGAAACGGCGAAGGTGATTGAGGAATTAATCGCCATCGCCAAACAGGTGCGCGAAGATGCCGTCCGAGGCGTGGAACTAGGGCTGACGGATGAGGAGATGGCCTTTTATGACGCGCTCGAGGTGAATGATAGCGCCGTCAAGGTCTTGGGTGACGAAACCCTGCGGACCATTGCTCGCGAGTTGGTTAAAACCGTGAGACAGAACACCACCATTGACTGGAACGTGCGCGAGAATGTGCGGGCCCACATTAAAGTTTTGGTGAAACGCATTCTCCGCAAGTACGGATACCCCCCGGACAAGCAGGAAAAAGCGACACAGACCGTTTTAGAGCAGGCGGAAGTGCTGTCGGAGGGTTGGGCGGTGGCATGATGCAGGGCCGAACGCAGGTCGGCCCCACAACGTTTCCCTTGCTCCTGACTCCCACCTCCTAAATCCTGCCCTCCAGCTCTGCTACAATTGCACACGGCTATGCCTGACTCGGACTTGATGCGCCGAACGATCGATCCCTTTTCCCGCGAGGTGCTGGAATTCCCTGCGGTGATCGATCTGCTGCAAGGGTATCTTTCCGGCCCCATCAGCGAGCCGCTGCTGGCACGGGTTGAGCCGCAGACGGATCCGGAGAAGATTCGGCGCGATTTGGAATTGGCACGCGAGGCGCGCGAATACTTGCGCGAGGGCGCTCGGCCGGGCCTGGCGGCGCTGTGCGAGCCCAGCCCGTTGCTCGAAAAATTGCGGGTGGAAGGGCTGGCGCTCGCTGCGCTCGAAATTGTGGCGTTGGTGGAGGTGGCGCGGGCTGGCTTGGATATCTACCGCACGTTTGGCCACGGCGCTGCTCCGCGCGGCGCTCGACACGAGGACGCAGGGAGTCGGGCGGTCGCCACATCGCGCGCAACGGAGGAAAGCGATCGGGGGGGCCGAACGCAGCTCGGCCCTATGGCGCCACGCACTGCGGAGGGGGGCCGAACGCCGTTCGGCCCCACCGCGACGCACCCCGGGGGAGGGAGCCGCGCGGCACTCGGCCCTGCATCGGCGCACCATGGGGAAGGCGGCAGAACTCCGCCCGGTCCTGCACCGACGCAGGCTACGCCGCCTGCGGCGCCGTCGGCCACGCCACGATTGTCGGAACTGGCGCGCGCGCTGCCGGATTTCCGCAGCCTGGTGACGGAATTAGCTGGCAAAATCAATCCCGACGGCACCGTGGACTCTTCCGCGAGTCAAGAGTTGGGGCGCGTTCGCCGGGCCATCGAGCGCGCTAAGTTGGAAATCCAGTCCAGCCTGGAACGCATGCTGCGACGCTATTCCCAGGATACCGTCCTTCAGGACGCCGTGGTGACCATCCGCAACGACCGCTTCGTCATCCCCGTCCGGGTAGAGGAAAAACGGCGTGTGCAGGGCGTGGTACATGGGACGAGTTCCTCCGGCGCTACGGTTTATATCGAGCCGCTCGAAACGCTGGCGCTGAATAATGAACTAGTGGAATTGCAGGACCGCGAGCTCGCGGAAGTCCAACGCATCCTGGGTGAATTCACGGGCAAGCTGCAAGAACGTCGCGAAGACTTGGGCCGTGCGGCAGACATTTTGGCCGAAATCGACTGGTCCTTCGCCAAGGGCGAATTCAGTAGACAATTTGACTGCTGCATTCCGGAGATCGGGGCGGAACGGGCAATTTGTCTGAATGGGGTTCGCCACCCGCTTCTCCAAAGGGCACTGAGGACCAGCGATGATCGCGTTGTGTCACTTGGTCTCGAGCTGAAGACGCCAAAAACGCTGATGATCATCAGCGGACCAAATGCCGGCGGCAAGACGGTAGCCCTGAAAGCGCTGGGCATCGTAGCGCTGATGGCCCAGGCGGGAATTCCCGTGCCCGCCGAGGAAATTAAGCTGCCACTATTCGGGCGCGTGTTGGCGGATATCGGCGATCAGCAATCCATTGCAGCGAACCTCAGCACCTTTTCCGCTCACGTGATGAACATCGAGGCCATGGCCGAAGTGGTTGGGCAAAACGACCTGGTGTTGCTGGATGAAATCGGCGCCAGCACGGAGCCCAGCGAAGGCGCGGCGCTGGCCGTGGCCATTCTCGAACACTTTCGCCAGCGTGGCGCTATGACGGTTGTGACCACCCACCATTCGCGCTTGAAGGCCTACGGCGCAGAAACCGCGGAAGCTGTAAACGCCGCGATGGAGTTCGATGAAGCGACTCTGAAACCCACCTTTCGCCTGCTTGTCGGATTGCCCGGAAAATCGAGCGCCCTAGACATTGCCGCGCGACTGGGCTTGGAATCCAGCATCGTGGAGAAGGCGCGGTCTCTGCTTCATCCGGCCGATGCCGAGACTGCGGCGTTGGTCGCGGGCCTGCACCACCAACGCACCGAGATGGAGAGCAAGCTGGAAGAACTGGAAGTCCAAAAGCGCGACTTGGAAAAACGCCGCGAACAATTGGAGCAGCAATTCCAGCAGGACCGCCGAAACAAGCTGCGTGAACTTGACTCCCGCCTGGAGGACACCTTGCGGCAATACGCGAAGACCTGGGAGCAATCACTGGAGGAGTTGCGCAGGCAAGCCGCGCCTATCAAGGTAGTCACACGCGGCGAGCGGAAAGCCAGCGGCTTGGTGCGGGAGGCGCGTGAGGAGTGGAATACCCAGGTTCTGGAAGCGCTCGGGGAGACTGCGCCTACGCCCCAAGAGCCTCCCCCGGCGCGGCCAATGGCGGTCGGTGACCGTGTGCAGGTGATGAATGTTTCTACCCCGGGTATGCTTACGGCCCTGCTGGAAGACGGCCAAGTGGAAGTAGCGGTGGGGCGACTGAAAATGCGGGTCGGCAGGGAAGAGGTAAGGCCCCTGATGCCGGGAGGCACGACGGCTGCCCAGGCGACGTCCGCCACATCGCGTAACGAAGAAGTTCCGGAGGAGTTCAACGTCATCGGCAATACGGCGGAGGAGGCTCGCGAGCGCGTGGACAAGTTCCTCGACCAAGCTTTTCTGGCTGGACGCTCCCGGCTGCGCATTATTCACGGCCACGGCAAGGGCATCCTGCGCAAGACCCTGCACGAGATGTTCGCTAGTCACCCCCATGTTGAAAAATTCTACTTAGCCCCACCCCAAGAAGGCGGTAGCGGAGCGACGATCGTTGAACTCAGGACTTGACGTTCGGCTGGGAAAGTTCCTTAGGGAAGATTTGGCGTGCGGATCCGGTTCAGACCAGTTCCCAGAGGGCCATTGCAAGTAGCCAAGAAATCCCGGCGGAGGTCATCAGGCAGCAGCTCCCGTGGTAGGCTGATTCCCATCAATACGCTCAGTTCCGTGCGTCTTCACGCAGAGACTGTGGGTGGAACCACGATTTGCTATGAGAGTCGGATCTCAAAAGGAAGGAACTTTAGGCGTTATTAGATCGCTTAGAATTGCGGCGGTGGTTGCCTTTACGGAGGCAGTTACGGACAACTTGGACGAGTTCCTCTGACCTTATGGGCTTATTCAGATACTCTGTTGCCCCAGCATTCATGGCTTCCAAATAGGTGTCCACTTCGCCATACGCGGTAAGAATGATAACCGGAGTTTCGTTCCCAGCGCTGCGAATAGCTTGGAGTAGGTTTAGACCGTCGCAATCAGGCATCCGTAAATCGCAAATGATCAAATCAAAATTGTTGGAACGCACAAATCCAATCGCATCGCAGGGATTTGAGGTGGCCATAACCACAAATTTTTCACCGGACAATATTCGTTGGAGGACGCGCAGGAAATGCGGGTCGTCATCAATAATTAGGATGCGACTGTTGATTTCCTCAGCCACAGACCCCCCCGCCACTGACCTCGCCTCCTGCTCGGAATGTCCGACCGCGTCCCACATTACGCAAATGTCCGTAGAGCGTGATCCTCGTCGAATCCACTCTGAAGCGATTATGAGCACGTAAAGCACCAATTTGAAGGAGATATCATGGTGAATAAGCTGTGGGCTTGGCCACGCGACATTTTGTCCCCGCCGAAAACCACACCTGTTGGGAATTAAGATCCAGGTGTGGGTTCGTTAAGGGGAAATGCGAGGGTGGGTCGTCCCCGCTGAGCGAGGTGCGAGCCGTATTTATGAGAACGAAAGAATATTAGGCCGCTCGCGTGGTGGCGCCGACGGCGTCCTTCTTGCCTAAACGACGACGGATCGTCCGGGGATTAATCTGCAACAGTTGTGCAGCGCGCAGACGATTGCTTCGCGTGTACTGCAATACCGTACGGATCACCGAGTCGTGAATTTCTCGCATCGTGGTTCCAATCGAGAAAGTCAGGGTGAAAGTAGGTTGCATTTCCATGGGTGTAACCTCCTTAAAGGGAGTTGCCGGCCTTGGGCCAGCAACGAGTTCTTTCACGTCGGCTGGACCACGAGCAGTAATGAAAGATTTCATTGTAACCTCCTGCGATATGAAACGAATTTCATACCTGCCCTTTTGTCAGCATTTTGAGTTCCTTTCTGTCCGCCTGGATGTTGTTCAAAGTCAGCGAAAGGATGCCATCCTCCGGACGAAAAGCGGACAAATTGCGTATCCACACACATTTCCATGCGGTTTTTTCCCCAAATTTCGGCTCAGAAAAACTCCATTTTGCCTCCTGGAGGTGAATGCTGGTCCCAATTTCTCTTCCATTATCAATGAGTTCTGGAGCCCGGACATTTTTTCCAGGCTGGCATCAGAGATGCCGAACAAGGAGACCTAAGGCCAGTAAGACACGGGACGCCTCGGGACGGGGAGCATTCATGCCTAGTCATCAATCTAATTTCGATAAATTCTTACATTTCTTCAGCTCGCTCAAGTGTGGGTTATTGTTACTCGGTTTGTTAGGAACATCAGTGATTTTGGGCACCTTTATTCTTCAAAGACCTATGACCCAGGAAGGGCAAATCGAGCAGGTGTACGCTCCCCAGATCGTCCGTCTTTTGAATGCGGCTGGGCTATTCGACATTTTTCACACGTGGTGGTTCATACTTCTCTTAGGCCTTCTGGGAACCAACATCGCGTTGGCGTCCATCGAGCGCTTCCCGCAAGTGTGGCGGCTGTACGTGCGACCGCATTTTCTAGCTGATGCGGTTTTCATCCATGCGCTGCCCTTCCAACGGGAGATTCCCTTAGGTCCGCACACCCCCGAGGAAGCAATGGGACTGGCCTCCCTCAAGTTTAAGAATCTGGGATACCCGCCTCGCCCCGACGTCCTTCCCAAGGGTACGCTTTATGTGGAAAAACATCGGCTGGTACGTCTCGCTCCTTACGTGGTCCATGCAAGCTTGTTGATTATCTTTGCGGGGGCGATTATCGACGGCACGCACGGCTACAGGGGATACATCAGCCTGCGGCCGGGGATGAGTACCGAGGACGTCGAACCTCTAACCATGCCGGGAGCCCGCCGCCACCTCGATTTCACCTTGCGTTGCGATGCGGCGGGGATGGACGCTTACCCGGACGGCTCCCCTCGGCAATACTGGAGCCAGCTCACAGTGTTAGAACACGGCCGCGAGGTGGCGCGGAAGAAAATCTATGTGAACGATCCTCTCACTTACAAAGGAGTGCGGTTTTTCCAGGCAAACTACGCTCCAACGGGGGTGCCCAGCAAGCTCGTCATGGAGGCGAGCTGGGTGGAAAACGGCGCGGAGAAGCACCAAGTGCTTGCCTTGGTTCCGGGGTCGCCGGCGCCGCTGGATGAGCAGGGCGCCAACGTCGAACTGATTGATTTCATTCCCGACTACGTGTTGGAAGGCAACCAAATCGCTTCGCGATCGGACGACCCTCGTAATCCTGCCATTCACCTGCAAGTGGCGCGGCCCGGCAGCGGCGTCACTAACGCCTGGGTATTGGCGAAATCACCGGAATTGAGCCCGCCGAATGACACCGGTATCAATTTCCGCTATGTGAGCGTGGAAATGCAACCCATGACGGGTTTGCAGGTCGCGCGCGAACCCGGGCAATGGCTGATCTGGGCCGGGTGCTTGCTTCTGACCACAGGATTGATGATGGCCTTGTACCTCTCGCACATCCGCATTTGGGGTATTGTGGCGGCGGACCGCAAGGGAAGGCCGGTACTCCTTCTGGGCGGGCAGCCCAGCAAGTACCGCGAGAATTTTGAGCATAGGTTCCACGAATTGGCGGATGAAGTCGAAGCCGCCCTCATGCAAGCGCCCATAGAGAAAAGGGAGGTCGCCCCAGCGGCGTAAGCGGGATAAACCAATATTCCCTGCTATCCGCCGAGGATCCCCAAGCTTGGGCCGTGGACAAAATGTCTTAACGGACAAAATGACATAGTGCCATCACACTCCCAAGTGGGCTCTTCGGGCACTATAAGAAAAAAGAAGGAGCAAATCATGGCGAAAGCGATAACCCACACTACGGAGCGCAACCAGGTGAGCGGCGCAAGTTGGATTTTGCTGGTGGTCGCCGTGGCGTCGTTCACTGTGCTGGCGATCTCTGTGCCGCATCTGATCAGCGATCAGGGGTGGTTTGTGGGGGCGAGAGCTGGCGAGAAATTCTTGTTCGTGGCGCTTATAGCTTATCTTGGCGCCTCGGTGTTGTATGGTTGTTCCGTCGCCTTGCGGCAGGCCGAACTGTTGCAGGGTGCCGTGATGCTCACGCGCGGCGGCCTGTTGCTGCACACGATGGCCATCCTGGCGCGCTGGTCGAGCTCCGGGCACGCGCCCCTCTCGGACATTTATGAGATGGTGCTGGTATTTTCCTGGGCCGTGGTCGCGCTGCACGTTCTGGCGGAATGGAAACTTAAATTGCCCTTCCTGGGAGTTATCACGCTTCCCATTGCCGCCCTGGCGCTCATCCTGATGCAAGTGTTGCCGGGAGAAATCCGTCCGCTGGTGCCGGCATTGCAATCCACCTGGCTGCAAATTCACGTGACGCTGGCGATGTTAAGCTACGCGGGTTTTACGATTTCGTTTGCTGTGGCGCTCCTCTATCTGATCAAAGACGGCGTATCGCCTCGGAATTTCCTGAGCGGGTGCATGGCGCTGGGGCTGGGAGTGTATGCCGCCATTGTCGCCACGAGTATCAATGGCGACATGGCGCTGACGATGACCGCCTGGGATCCCATCGCCAAGGAGAAGGTAATGCTTGCTCCCCGGCAGGCATTGATGGTGCCGCTCGAGACGCTGGGCTGGCCGTTCGTCATCGCCTTGGCGCTGGCAGCCGCCACGCTGGTTCTGAACCTTTTGGCGACCTACTCCGCCCGCCCGGAACGCTGGGATAAAGTCGTGCGCTGGTGCTTCCTGGTGACGCTGGGCGCTCAAGCACTCGCATTGGCGCTCCTGCTCGTAAAGGTGAATGACGGTCCGCATTACCTTTCGGCATATTCCCAGGGCTTTGAGGTGCGTCTGGCTGATAGCCCGTTCCTGCTGGCGGGCATGGCGATGGCATTGTTTGCTTCGCTCGCCTGGAAAGTGTTGGACTGGAAATATGATTCCATTGTCGGCTACCTGCCCAGCCGCGACTCCCTGGACAATTTAATTTACAGAACCGTGGCGATTTCCTTCCCCCTGCTGACGTTCATGATTATCGCCGGCGCCTACTGGGCCAATCGCACCTGGGGCGCGTATTGGAGTTGGGACCCGAAGGAGGATTGGGCGCTCATTACCTGGCTCACCTACGCGGGTTATCTCCACATGCGACTGACCCGCGGCTGGCGCGGCAGGCGCTCGGCTTACTTCGCCATCCTGGGCTTTGGCGTGGTGATGTTTACTTTCTTCGGGGTCACCTACCTGCTGCCCGGATTGCACGCGTATGCGTGAGCGGGAAGGCAGGATTCAGGATTTAGGAGCTAGGATTTAGGAGCTAGGAGTCAGGAGACTACCCGGCTCGGACAAAAAGTCATTGGTGAGTGGTTTCTTTTTGGCCCAAGCCGCCTCCAGGGAGCGCAAGCGCGCTCAGTAATCGGCGGTCAGCTTTCAGCTTACCGCCCTCCTGTCTACCATCTACTATCTACCGGCTACCATCTACTACCCTTGCTCCTGAAAGCGCCCTGACCAATGCAACAGGCCGTCGAAGACTTTGTCAAAGGCTGGTGATTGGAGCGTGCCAAGCCGGTGGAGAGCCTTAACAGTTGGGAACGTGGTAACGCCCTGCACCAGGAAGGCGCCAGGCTTCAGGAAGGGAACAGGTACAGCAATCTCGAAGGGGGAGCCCCGCAAGCTGGTGGTATGCGGTACAACCGTGATGAGGGAGCGGTCCTGATCTCCGAAGGCCACGCTGACGACCAAAGCGGGCCGCGTCTTACCGGCAAAACCGAAGTCGATCAGCCAGACTTCACCGCGCCTGGGGATCGGCATCTTTCTCCTCGAGGGACACAAACAGGGCGGTCGAAGCGGCGCCGATCTCTTCGTCCTCCAGCGGGCCGGAGTCGAAGGGCAGCGAACGCCGCAGAAGCTCCGCGGTGAAGGCGCGTTTCTCTTCCGCTGGCAGTTGTTCGAAGGCCTCTAGCAGGGCTTGAGTGTCACGGCTCATGCCTCAATCATAGCAGGGATTTTCACTCGCGACAAAGGCCATCAGGCAAGACCCTCAAGCTAAACCGGACGCGCTCGCCCGCTTTGTCCTTCGTAGCTGCCTCGCGCTCGCCGCGCCTCATTGCGGTGAGCGGTTCTTTTTTGGGGCCTCGCTGGTCTAAATCAGGAGATCGATCGGGACATGAAAGAAGGTAGCGAGTTTCTTCGCGTGGGCTTTGCTGATGGCGCGCTTCCCGCTCCGTATTTCGGAGACGCGGCCCTTGGAGCCTAAAACGGGCCAAAGATCATGGGGTTCCATGCCTCGCTGTTGCAGCAAGAATGCCAACGTTTTGTGAGGGGGAGAGGGCGCGAGGGGGTAATGCTTTCGGTCGTAGGCCTCAATCAAAATCGCCATCATCTCGAGCAGTGAGACCTCTTCCGCAGTAAGCTCTTCTTCCCCGCGCTCCATCAGCCGTCCCACCTCCGCAACCAGGCGGTCGTATTCTCGCTCGTCCTTGATCGGATGAGGCTGCACCTTCGCCAGGAGCTCGCCGTAAGATACCGGATCCAAAGTCTGCATACTCATGGGAGTTTCCACTTTCCTTCCGTGTATTCCTGATGGGTGAGAATGTGCCGGATGAAGAGCGTTTAGGAACGTTCCCATGACGGGAACTTATTTGCAACGCTTTTCGCCGATCCCCGGGCTGCGTGTCTCATCTCCCGTGTCCCGAATCCCGTGTCCCTTCTGCTGTCCACTGCCTTCTGCCCACCGCCTACTGCCCACTGCCTTCCGCATTCTGTCTCCTGGCTCCTGACACCTGACACCTGATTTCCCGCCCCCCGTTTCCCGTGCCCCGTCTCCCGTCTTCGACGCCGCCCGCCCTTGAAAAATGCTAACGGACAGAAAGAAACGCCGCTGTGACTCCGTGCTTACCTGCTCGAATCTGTTCGCTAAGCATGATAGGCTGTTATGGTGCAATTCGAATGGCATCCGGAGAAGGCGCAAAAGAATCTTATCAAGCATGGGATCTCATTCGACGAGGCGGCTACCGTTTTTGGTGATCCGCTGGCAGTGACTATTGACGATCCGGACCATTCGCAGGAGGAGCGGAGGTTATTGACAACGGGTCTGTCACAGCGCCAGCGATTGATGATCGTCGCGCACACCGACAGAGATGGAGGGGTTAGGATTTTCAGCGCGCGGGACGTAACGCCCGCCGAAAGGAAACAATATGAGTCCGGAGAATGATCGAAGCGAGACCGACGAGATGAGGCCGGAGTACGATCTCCGAGGGGGCGTTCGCGGCAAATACTACCAGCAGTACAGGGAGGGTACAAACGTTGTGCTGCTGGATTCCGATGTGGCGGCGGTGTTCCGCGACTCGGAGTCCGTCAACCAAGCCCTCCGCGTATTGATAAAGGCAGCCAGCCAGCTCGAGGTGGCCACCCCACCGAAGGCCGAGCGAACCTAACCACGGCATGGAGCCGACGCGCGCTACGCGCCGGCCCTTGTTTGTCTTATGCGGCCGCCGCGCCCGCCGCCTTCTTCTTCCTGACTCCTGAATCGTAAATCCTAAATCCTAGCTCCCGTCTCCCGTCTACTGCCTGCCCTTTCACCTTCGGACTCTGGACTTCGGACACCGGACCCGCTCTTGCCCCGCCCGCCCATGAAAAATGCCCGCGGACAGAAAAGCGCTGTCTGTCGCGACCCGCTATAGCTTGCGTTTCAGTGCCGCCGCACCATGCTACCCTTGACTCTGTCACGTCCTTCCAATCCGCACGGTCAGCGGCGCTCTGGTGGCTGTATGTTATAATCTGCTTAATCCCTATGGTTTGAAGACGGTAAATGAAATGAAGGTCTTTATTTCTTCCGTGCATGCAGGACTTGAACCTGAGCGAAAGGCAGTTATCGATGCAATCCTTAACCTGCAGCATGAACCTATCGCGATGGAACACTTTTCGGCGAGTCCGGAACCGCCTCTTGAGGAGTGCTTGTCGCGGGTTGAAGAATCAGACATCCTCATCCTGATCCTTGGCCTGTCCTACGGGTCTATTCATACCGGCACGGGCTTATCCTACACGGAGAACGAGTACCGACACGCGAAGAAGCTTGGCTTGGAGGTATTGGGATTCTGGGTCCAGGGCCTGGAGTCTAAGATCGATGGTGCAAATCCACCGGAATCCGCCGAAAAATATGCGAGATTTGTCGCAGATGTCAAACCCTCAGTGACCCTTAGACCGTTCTCCAATCCTGACCAACTAGCAACTGCGCTCGTAACTGGTATCCACAATTATGAGTCCCGGCACGGAGAGCTAGGCCGAAGATCAAATCTGTTCGCAACCAGGGAAGATTATTTTGCGTCGCAGCTTGACGCTTCGCTTTACCTGAATCAGACATGGGAATTCGTCGGTCGAGAGGACACCCTTGGCAAGTTGGAGGAGTTTGTTACCAGCGATAAGAAGGTTTGTCTGCTGTATGGTTCTGGTGGCATTGGCAAATCAAAAATTCTATATGAGTTCTCGAAGTCATTTGACGAAGAAAAGAGCGGCTGGGACTTGCGCTTCGTCAAGCAGTCGGTCCCTTGGCATGCGGACGCTCCACGCGGGCTGACCGCCCGACCTTGCGTAATTGTTCTTGATGATGCCCAGCGCTACGCTGACCTTGCGCCGCTGTTGGGCCTCTTGCAGTCGGGACAATATGCGGATAGAACCAAAATTATACTTGCCGCCAGGCCTAGCGGTAAGAGTGCGGTCGAGTCCCTTGTCTTCAGGGAAGTTGACGTTTCCGAAGTTGAAACGCTTAAACCCTTGAAGGCGCTCCGGCGTGAGGATGTCCTAAAGCTTGCGCTTCAAGCACTCGATGCGCAAACCACCTGCTATGCGGAGAGGTTGGTCCAGGTTTCTTGGGACTGCCCACTCGTCACAGTTGTTGGGGGACGATTAATTAAAGAAAAGAAACTTCAGCCTGAACAGTTCCCGTCGGACGATGATTTTAGGCGAGAAGTCCTCAGCCGTTTCACGGTTGAAGTAACAAGCGCCCTGCCGGAGCCTCGCGATCTGTGGGACAAGATACTTTCTCTCCTTGCCGCCCTTGAGCCTGTCCGTCCCGAATCGGATGAGTTTCGGACCCAAGCAGCCAAGTTTCTCGGGACTGAACCATGGGACCTGTTCAAGCGGTTTGACACGCTTGAGGAGCACGGGCTGCTCGCTAGGCGCGGTGGGTTGGTTTGGATTAGCCCCGATGTTCTGGCAGACTTCATACTTCAAGAGGCATGTGTAACGAGGAAAAACGAAGACAACCGGTACGCCAAGCGTGTGTTTGAAGAGTTTGCGGGTCGCCACGCCAGAAATCTCCTGCGAAATCTGGCTGAGCTCCAGTGGAGAATTGACCTCGCCGCGAAAAAGCCTCAGTTGTTGGAAACGATTTGGGAGGACATCTTTAGGGAATTTCGCGCGGCGGATTATGCGAGTCGAGTTCATATTCTTACGATTATTGAGCCCGCGGCGGCCCTTCAGCCAATCCAGGCATTGCAACTTGTTAGGGAAGCAACGACTTTGGATTAATTACGGGCATTCCCCCGGAGATACTAGTGTTCGACTTCTCCAAGACAGATGTGCTCAACGCCTTACCCCCAGTCTTACGCAGAGTTGCATATAACCTGGATTACACGGAGGAGGCCTGTCAGAAGCTCTGGGAGTTGGGGCGGGTCGATTCGCGACCCCTCAACCAGTACCCGGACCACGCGATCCGAATCCTGAGTGACCTAGCAGGGTACGAGTATGGCAAGCCGGCCATCGTTAGCGAAAGAGTCTTGAACGCCTCGGAGCGGTGGCTTGATGACCCGAGCTTGCCCGATTACCTACACTCGCCGCTTGATGTGATTGACGAGCTGTTAGCCAAACAAGCCTCGTTCCAGCGTGTCGAGGGCCACTCCTTGCGTCTTGGTTCTGTCCCTCTAAACATTAGGGCAATCGGCGAGCTGCGGACCCGTGCGCTTGCTTGCGTCGGGAGATGCCTTGCGGACTCCCATCCACGGGTTGCTAAAAGAGCGCTCGAAAGCCTTCATAATATCATCGCCCCTCCTGTCCCGCTTTTCGCCAGACAGATAGGGCCGGACGAGTACCAACAATGGAATTCAGAACGGTTGAGAGGAACTGAACTTCTTAAGGACTTTGTCCAACGGACGAAAAGCCAAGCCCTCCTAGCAAATGCGCAACACAAGTTTGGGTGGCTTGCCGAGCACGGAAACCCGCCTGAGGTAGCAAAGTCAGTTCGTGACGCATTGTCCCTAATTCCTGATTCGCTCGACCTCAGGATTATCAGGGCGCTCACCCGGGGCCTTTTTGATCTCGGCCGTGGGGACGTGCAAAATTACGCGAGGCTCCAACAAGAGTTTCTCACCGAGCTTGCAAAGGATTTCTTGGCTCATTTCGAGGGAGGTCCAGCGGTTTCCAAGTTAGAAGAAATTATTGAGGAAATTCACGCCGCTGATATCGAATCGGGACATGGGCAGTTATTTTTCGTGATTGCAAAAGATGGCCCAGATGTAGGCTTAACGCTTGTTGATCACGTCATAAACCATCCGAATTGCCCGCTTGCGGGGTATACCGCCTCATTCATTCAGGCCGTGCGATTGACCAATCCCCAAAAGGGCCTTGCATCGATTAAACGCATTGTACAGACAGGGAGAAGTGAGCTCCAGGGAGGAGTGGCCTTCGCATATGCGTGGTCGGACTGGCTTAACAAGCCCTGCGAGGAAGATTTCGAATTACTTCGGGAGCTTTTGGCGTCCGGGGACGCCCGCACGAAATATCATGCCATGTGCGCGATCAAACGCCTGAAAGATTCAGTTCCAACAGTGCAGGACGGCCAAGGGGACGAGGAAGAAAAGATTGAACTCTGTAAGAGGGGTATCAATTTGCTCTTAGAAACAGACATTGGGGCTGACTCCAACCTGGCAGAAGGACTGTGCGAAGCACTGGACCCGCAATTCGGTATCTCACCTCTTTTGTTGAGCGCGGACCAGGCCGCGACACTACTCAATAAACTTGTTCCCACCTGTGAGATCACCTATCAATCATATCATCAGGGTAAGGTCTTGGAGTTCTTAGCGAATCGAAGGGCAGAGCTTGTCTTTAATTTCCTCATGGATCGCATAACCTTTGCAGTTCGGCAAGGACAAGAAAGGGGCGACTACACTCCAATCCCATTCGGCCTGGATGGCCTGTTCACATCTGTGGAGGGGACCCCATTGCATCTTGAAATTCTACGGAAAATCCGTGATGAGCTTTTAACGGCCACAGGCTTAAGGGCCTACTGGCTCACCGGACTTTTCAAGATGGTTGCAGGCGGATTCGGTGAAGCCACTATCACAGTCATTTCAGAACTCGAGGAGGAACCCAACGAAGCGAAGTATAAGCTGGTAGCGATCCTGCTTGGAGACGCTCCCAACGGTTTCATATTCAGTCGGAAAGAGTTTTGTGCGGGCCTCCTGGAAAGGGCGGCCGGTCAATCGCAAGATTCCTACCAGCGAGTAGCATCCGCGCTAGCAGCCAGCGAGGAGTCCGGTACCTTCGGCGGTACACCGGGTGAACCATCCCCCAAGTATGCCGCCATCTATGAAAAGGCAACCGCCCTTGCTATGGAGTTTAACGCCCGTCCGCTTGTAGCCGACTTTTTCCAACAACTAGCTCAGGGCGCTCAAAATACAATCGAGCGCATGCTGGAGCGGGATGAGGAGTCCTTCCTTGAGTGATTGGGAGAGCGCGCTACGCGCGGTAGCCAGCCTCAACCAAGCATTGATGCTCCATGTTGAGGCACGGATACCCCCCGCCTCGCAATCCTTGTTTGAGTCATTGAACAACTGGTACCATTCCGTGACTAAGAAGGTGGAGTCGATCGAGCTATCAAAAGAGCTGGTGGGGTCCGGTGTCTGGGTACGTTTCGGGGAAATGGGGCAAAATCTTCCCGCTGGGTTGGAGCTGCTCGAAGTTAGAGCTGGTTTCCTCCATATAAACTTAAATGCGAAGGATGCAAATACCTTCTTGCTCTCGACATTCGAGCACCTTGTTAGCTCTGCGAAGAACGTCACCGACGTTTACGCGGTTCTGCTAAATGAGTTGTGGCAATTGAATCTTCGCGGGAATAATAGGAATCTGGAAAGAGTTGCACGTGAAGCGCGCCTGCGGAACAACGTACATCCCTTTTTACCAGTCGCGGACGCATTGAAGCCGCAAGGCACTTGGTTCAGCGTAGCCAATGATGTTCGCAACGCTTGTCAGCATCGCGATTCAACAGGTATCCTGATCACCCGGGTCGGCCGGAACGTGGCCCCTTGTATCGACAAGGATTTGTGCCCCGCCAAGAGTGAGCTCGACCGTTCTTTAAACAACTTTTGTCCGTGGCTTGCCGACCAAGCATATCGATTCATTGAAGCTGCGGGTGCGGCTTTGAGTGCTAATCCACAGTTGTAGCAGGTGGCGGCGCGGACAGTGCCTTTCTGGCCGTGGGCTTTTTCCTGGATGCCCAACCTCCGGTCCATTGTGGCGGCAACGACGGCGCTTGTACGGCAAATCTTTCACCACCAAGACACCAAGACACCAAGACACCAAGAAAGCTCAGAAGAATATTGTCTAGGAAATGGGCCGGGCTGGCGCAGAGCCGCTTTTCAAGCTCTGCGGGTTTTCCGTGCGCAAGGGCCGCGGACAAAGCAGGTCGCGCTAGGTTGGCTTCGCGCGGCTGGCGCCGCTCGCGACTTGCTCAAGGCGTTCGAGCGTATCGGGATATTGGCGAACGAGGAGCACCAGCGCGGCGGCTTGAGGGTTGGGTTGGGCGCGGCCCTGCTCCCACTTTTCGAGGGTTCTCAGGTTGATGCGCAGTTGCCGGGCAAACACGGCTCGTGAGCAACCGAGTTTCTGGCGCGTGCCGCGAATGAGTTTTGCGTCAACTTTCGGCAACGGCGCGGGTTCTACTTTGAAGCTGCGAAGGGTCAGCTTGCCTTCGCAATGGCTCTTCATGGCCGCCATGCCTTCCATCAATTCGCCAAAAAGGTCGCGCTTGGTCACGGTCGCATTCTCCTCGCTCTTCGATCTCCCAGTTTCCGCCGGGATGCCCGGGCCTCCAACTCAGCTTGAATGGCAGCCTTCAAAGCCTTCTTCTCTTTGGGGGAAAGGTCCGAGGCTTCGTTTTTGTCGAATAACGTCATCAACCAGATCTGATGGTCTCGCGCGAAGTCGTAATAGATAATCCGCAAGCCACCCCGGCGGCCTTTCCCGCGCCTCGGGTCGGCCCAACGCATTTTTCGGAAGCCCCCCGTGCCCGGCATCACATCCCCCGCTTGGGGATTGCGGGCAAGCTCGTTTTGCAATGCCTTGTACCCTGCATCGTCGAGATACTGCGCAAGATGACGGGTGAATGCCGGACTTTCGATAAATTCCATTCCTCATGATCATACGCCATTGGCGTATAGATGTACAGGGGGTAGCCACGGACGGTGCCTTTCTGTCCGTGGCTTTTTCCCTTGATGCCCGACCTCCGGTCAATTGTGGTGGCAACGGCGGCGCTCGCGCCCCTATTACAAACATGGATAGCCAGGATATTCAGGATTGTTTTGTTCGGGTCTTATATCCCGTCCATCCTGTCCATCCCTGTGAATAAAGCGGGTGGACACGGAGAGTGCCTTTCTCTCCGTGGCCTTTTCCCCTGATGCCCAATCTTGGCTCAATGGTGGCGGCGACGGGGGGGGGCAACCCCAAGGTGTTAGGTGTCCGGTGTCAGGTGTCAGGGAAAAACGCACAGCGCCCCAATTGCCACCTGCTACCTACCACCTACCGTCTTGCATCCTCCCGGTAGCGGTCAAGGGATTGCGCCTCCGCCGGGCTCATAGTAATCTGGATAGAGGAAGGTGACCATGACGCAAATCACCGAGGCCGTCTACACGCAGGGCGTTCTGAAGCCTGCGGTCGATCTAAACCTCCGCGAGCAGCAGCGAGTCCGCGTTATCGTTGAGCCGATCGAGGAGACTCTCGGGGACCGGGACGCGGCCGTGGCACGATTGAAGGCTGGCATCGCGAGCATGCAGTTCTTCTCAAACGGGCCACTGCCCACGCGAGAGGACCTCCATGATCGCGCTTGATACCAACGTCCTCCTCTACGCCTGCGATCGGGCGGATTCCAGACGCCAACAAATCGCCATCGATCTCATTGCGAACAGCAGGGACGGCGTCCTGCTTTGGCAAGTGGCCTGCGAGTTCGTCGCGGCTTCCCGCAAACTGACCGCACAAGGCTTCACCGCATCTGACGCGTGGAGCCGACTCACAGAATTTCTTACCCTGTTGCGTCTTATCCTCCCCACAGCAGGTGTGCTATACGTCCGCGCATAATTAAAGGGACATAGGCCGCCCCTGTATGGCATACTTCTCGCGGGAGGAGTAGCCATGATTCCTCGCCTGCTGCGGTTGCACCCCTTGACCTATCGCCGGTTGATCCGAT
>Ga0326728_10001836_pt1 | contig 73283 bp, 67 predicted proteins | sample MB3enrmetagenome_FD_207602 | JGI IMG/M metagenome (GOLD analysis project Ga0326728, IMG submission 207602) | Lab enriched peat soil microbial communities from McLean, Ithaca, NY, United States - MB31MN | ecosystem: Environmental > Terrestrial > Soil > Wetlands > Peat | place: USA: New York...
GGCTGGGACGAGCCAACCGTCGAGATCACGCGCAGGTTTGCCCAGCACGGCTATACCGCGATCTGCCCGAACCTGCATTTCCGGGCGGGCAAAGCGACGCCCGAGGCCAACTCCGCCGCCATGCGCGAAGCGGGTGGGCCGGCGGATGCCAGCGTTATGGGCGATATCGAAGGCGCCATCCGGCACCTCCGCGCCATGCGCAATCTGAACGGCAAGGTGGGGATCATCGGCTACTGCTCCGGAGGCCGGCAGGTCTACCTGGCCGCCTGCACGCTGAAGGGAATCGACGCCGCGGTGGCGTGCTACCCCGGCGGTGTGGGCATGGGCAATGCGGCGGTGACGCCGAACCAACCTGTGGACCCGCTCGACCTCACCAAGGACATGAGCTGCCCGCTGATGGGGATCTTCGGCAAGGAAGACAAGCGCCCCTCCCAGGAACATGTAGCCAAAATGGAAGCCGAACTCACCAAACTTGGCAAGACGCACGAATTCCATTCCTATGACAATGCCGGGCACTCCATCTTTGCAACCGACCGTGTCGACTACCGCCCCTTGGCTGCACAGGACGGATGGAAAAATATCTTCGCATGGTACGAAAAGTATCTCGGATGAGCGCGCCGCCCGCGTTCCAGGTTCCCGATCTCCAGAAGCAAATGCGAAATCTGGAGACGGGAACTTGGAACCCAGATTGGGATTCGATTCAGCGAAGGGCGTTGTAATCGCCGGACCAATGGCTGCAATCGTTGCTGTGGCCATCCGACAGAGCGGGTTTTAACGCGGAAAACTGTAACTGTATTCGCCCAGAATCGTATATTTGCGTTATGGGTCGCCTTGCTTTCGGTCTGCTCCTTTTCCTTTTCATGCCTCTAAGCATGCTGGCGCAGGAAGCACCCGCTCTCCCGGCCCCCGAAGCGCACGCTCGGCGGGCCTCAGCTCCGCCTGCCGAGGAGATCATCCCACGCGTCCGCGACAACCAGAAGCAACTCGAAGAGCGCCGCAAGAACTATATCTGCAACCTTGAAGAAGAGACGCAGAAACTCGACGGACACGATGCGGTCAAGAAGACTGAAATCAAGGGGTATGAGATGTTCTTTGTGGACGGTCAACCCATCTTGCGCCAGGTAAGCAACGCCAGCAAACCGTTCGACGCCAACGAGCAGCGCAAAGAGCAAGAGAAGGTGGACAAGCAAATCAAGAAGGCCCACGAACGCGCCGGCAAGCGTGAACGCAACCAAGATGACCCCAATGCGCTCGGCATCAAGCAGTTCCTGGCGGCGTCTCGTTTCAGTAATGCCCGCTACGACAGCTTCAAGAGCCAGCGTGTCCTCGCCTATGACTTTGAACCCAACCGCGACTTCGAGCCGCACACCCGCGCCGAAAGCCTCGCAAACAAGCTGAGCGGCACCGTTTGGATTGACCCCGATGCGCTGGCGATAGTGCGCCTCGAGGCCCGTGTCACCGAGAACTTCAACGTCGCAGGCGGCCTGCTTGGCAGCCTCAAGCGAGGCTCCGCTGTCGTCTTCGAGCAGGAGCACGTCAACGGTGAGGTCTGGCTGCCGTCATTCGCCGACTTCAACGTGGGTGCGCGATTGTGGCTCGTAAGCTCCCTACACGAGCGTGTCATCGACCGCTTCAGCAACTACCGCAAGTTCCGCGTGACGTCGAAGATCAGCGTTACCGAGCCGGAGGCAAAATGACGGCACCCTGGCGGGGACCCGCAACCTGCGAACTTCCTCAATCCGATGCCGCCTCTCGGCTAGTTGCGGCACCCAATGGCGGCGCACTTCCGCATAAGGTTTTACCCATGCGGCTTCCGGCGTCTCCGCGGGCAGTGGGTTCAATTTACCCAAATTCACCTTACATTTCCCGGCAAACCGCTACAAGGTTCCGGGGTGACACGTCGCCCCGGTATCGGGAACTGGAGTCGGTGGTGTGGGAGGCGCTGCCCAGGGCACGCTGGTAAAGTCGAAAAACTCCAGCAAATCCGGTTGCGCCGCATCGCGGTTCGTCAGATGGGCCGTTGGGCCAATGAAGCGGCTCTCGACAAACTTGATGATGGCGGTGTGGTCCATCGGAGTGTGCGAGACGTAATGCCGGCGGGTGAAGGGCGAGACGATCATGTTCGGCAGGCGGAAACCGAGCTGCGCCGCGAAACCCTGCTGGGCGGGCGCATCGGAGGCACTGGTCCCCGGCCACCCGGCTTCCAAATCACAGTGTAGGGTAGGCGTACCCGGGGGCGGCAGACACGGGAAGAAAGTATCCGGATTTACCGCAATCGATGAGATGTCGGTGGTCACTCCCAGAGAAGCGTCGGTCAAGGCATTCGTGTGGCTGGGGATGGGAGGCACGTGATCCAAAGGACCGCCGCCCTCATCGTAGCTGAGAAAAAAGACCGAATCATTCCACGAAGGGCTGGCCATCAGCGCGTTGATCATTTTGGCAACCTGAGACTGCCCCGCCAAGATCGACTGGCCGGAACCTGGGTGTTCGTCATCAATGCCGTAAGCCGGCTCGATATAGGCAAAGCTGGGCAGCGTTCCGTTGGCCACGTCAACGAAGTACTGGCTCACGGGCGCGATATGGGTCGGGTCGATGCAAAATGCGTTGTCCGGATCGCCGACCGCCTGTCCTGAAGGAACCGTGCTAGCGGAGCAGACCCCCTTCGTCGCCGGAGTGTAGAGATACTGGTAGGAGTCGGTGAAATAAGCAAAGCTGATCGTGGGGAAAGCGTTCAGCTTCGAGGTCCCGCAATCATCCTGATCCGTACAGCCGCCGGCAGTAATGCCATAGTAAATTTTCCACGAGACTCCGGCCTTGGATAATTCGCCGAAGATAGTCGGAATTGCCAGTTGGCTCGTGAAATTGTCATCCCGGAAAGGATCTTTTACCAATCCCTGCGTGGTGCCCCCGGTCAGGACGGCGATACGATTGGGTGTGGTTTTGCTGGCGACGGGAGAGAACCAACGATCGGAGATGGCGAACTGCGAAGCCATGTAGTAGTAGTAGTTGAGATAACCCTCGTCATAATATCCCATGGCGCGCGTGCCCGGATCATTGGGGAAGTTATCGGTTAATGAACCGTTGCCGCACGGCGGCACGGCCGAGGAACAGCCTATGGCGTAACCTGCCGCTTGGCTCAAGAAGCCTGTCATGGGGGTGTTACGCGAAGTCAGGTAGTCTTCATTGTTGGTAACGTCCTTATAGCTGGCAAGCCAATCGGAACTGTCATCGTCAATGCAGGTGGTGGTGAATTTAAACGGAAGAAATGTTTGGCCGTTGTAGGAGTTGGTGAAGCTCGTCAGTTTGCAGACCCGGAACCTGCCACTCTACGTTTACAAATCTTTGCCAAAGCGTGACGATTTCTTTACAGCCGTAAATATCTCACGGATGTACGCTGATGACCGCCTCTTTTTGGTTCTAAAGTTGTGTGCACTCGAACGAGATTCTGAGGTGGTCAAAAGAATTATGACCGCAGAAGTTCTTTATACGATAGCCATTGGGTCTATGCTGCTCTTGGTTGTTATCTGGATTATTTTGAATAGGGGCTTAGGGTAGCGTTTCGGCCAATCATAAAGGGAACACCAATGTCATTCGGCTCGTTTTGGGTAGCTGACTAAAAGCAAAGAGGAAGAAATGCTAGCGGTATATCTGATCTGGCTGGTAATGACGGTCGTAGCGCTCTACTTCGTCGTGCTTGGCAGGGTTGGGAGGGGAATCCGCCGCTGACCCACCTGAGAACAAGGAAATCAAAGCCGGGTTCCACGTGTGGGGTGACGTTCTCGGCCCATTCGCCTCCCCTTCCTTCACTTCGAACTACTTTGACGAATAATATCCGTCTCGCGCTTGCACGCTTAGGTCTTTCTGTTTTGTGGCGAGATGTATTTTGTGGTAGCCAGAGGCCCCACCCTTAGCATCCGGCATATAGCCGAGATTGTATTGGTTCCGCAGTTCATCCTGAATCTGCTGGTAAATCTGATCAACCGTTTCCTTTTTCGAGACTTCGAACATGCGGCCCCCAGTCTCTTTGGAAATGCGCTCCAAAACCCTTTTGCCATCGGGGCGTTCTTGCTGAGGCTGGGGGTTAGGCGGATAACCTCCGCCATGACGTCCCCAAGGCCCACCCCCACCCCAGGGTCCGCCCATTCCTCCTCTCGAGGGCCATCCACCCTCACCGCCCTGGCTCTCCTGATCCGCAAATAAGATCGAATACACGACCGTGTTGGCCCGTTGGGCAGATTCTATGGCTTGCTCGATACTCTCTTTGCTACCCCGGTCCAAGCCATCGGAGAGAACGACCATAACCTTGCGGCTAGTTTGTTTTTGCATCAGTTCGTTCGACGCCAGGAAAATGGAGTCGTATAGCAACGTGGTTCCGCCCCTGTGCAGCGAAGGCCCTGCCCCACGTCGTCCCGAACCTGGATAGCTACTTTCGTCGCCAGAATTGCCGCCGCCAGACCCCAGATTGGGTTGCGCCGTCTGGAGCGAGCGAAGGGCCTCAGTCAGCTTCTGTGGCGATGGGGTAAGGTCTTGAAGCAGTTCGACTTCACGGTCAAAGTGAATCAAGAAAGCCTTGTCCTTATTTTCCCGGAGCACGTGATTCGCAAAGCTACCGCTGGCAGAGCGTTCCTGCTCCAGCACCTGGCGCTGGCTGGAGCTAGTGTCAACCAACAGACCCAGCGTAAGGGGAAGATCAGTCTCGCGATCAAAGTAGCGAATAGCCTGTGGACGGCCATCTTCATCGAGGGCAAAATCATCTTGGGAGAGGTTGTCAACGATCTTCCCATGCTTGTCTCGAACTGTTGCCAAGACATTCACCACCTTCACATCCGCCGAGGTAGGCACATGCTGGGCAAATATGGCGCCAGCCCAAGCCATCAGTACTGGCAGAAATAGGAGCGAGCGTGATGTCAACTTGAAAACCATACGTCCCCTCTGGGAAAGGAGCCTTATCTTTCCTCCGCGCTTGTTAGATTGCCCCCTTACACACCAAATAGGATGCCGCACTGCGTCACACCAGGATGACGAGTAAGATTAAGTCAATTGACTGCCCGCACGCTTGCGGGTCAGGTCATATGTCAGCTCGGTATCGGCACCTTGGTGGAGATATCTTTCGATTTCGATGGCAACAGCCCTTTCAAATTCGGCCATCTCCTCAGCACAGAAAAAACTGTCGAGTAGATTCTCGCAGCCCTTACCTTGGGCACTACAACTGTACGCAGCCCTGCCGTCTTCAGCCACTTGTTTTACCAGCGCCGATTGACAATTCGGGCACAGTGGGTTGCAGGTGGTCAGAACGCCGCCCTCATACTTTATACGGAAGGGAATACCGTTAAACTTTAGGATTTTCTCCATGGAAATATGCCGCTTCAGAACGTACCGAACATGATAACAAGATCGGAAGGGGGGCGGCACAGATAGAACCCCTTCTGCTGCGGTCCACTGTGGTTCCATCTTGGGCGGGTAGCCGCAAGCGGCGCAACATGTCAGGCTCTCAGGCGTAGTCAGATTCTGCTGAAGCGGAGCCTCTGCCGATCAGCCGTCGCCTACGCTGACCACACCGTCAATCAAGTTGCATCCCAGAAGATACTCACTATCGGTTGATCCAGCCGGCAAAATGTATTCAGCAATTCGACCGAGGTTCTGATCCAGCTCCAGAAGAGCATCGCGCGCCTGATCGAAATCGCAGCGTTCGAAACGTAGTTCCTGCCCCGGTCGCGTCTGGGCCAAATGACCAACGTCAGCGCGAATGACGGTCGCAATCTTCGGATATCCGCCCGTCGGCTGGCGGTCTGCCAGCAGCACAACCGCCTGCCCGCTCCCCGGCACCTGAATGGACCCGAACGCAATCCCGTCGGAGACGATGTTGTAGCCTTTGCTGGAATGCTTGAATAGCGGGCCATCGAGCCAATAGCCAACGCGATTGAATCGCGGCGACACCGAGTAAGGCTCGCGGAACAGCGTTTCCATTGAGCTTGACTCGAAGAAGTCGTCTTGCGGGCCAAGGATAAGTCGAATGCGTTTGGTGGACTTAGCTAACCACGGCGCTGCAATTGCTTCCAACCCATTTCGGGTTTCCGGCGACGTTTGAGCAATTGGACACAGGACGTCACCCGGCGCAAGGTTACGCCCATCGAGACCGCCGAATTGTGACCCCAGGTTCGTGGATCGGCTATTCAGGACCGGCGGCACGTTTATTCCTCCGGGAATAGCGACGTAAGTCCATACCCCCCATGATCCCGCCTCTACCGAGACAACGTCCCCGGGATTCAGGCGGACAAGGCCGGCGTTGGGAAGCCGCCGTTTCCCGTTGTAAGTGAATACGAAATCGCCCCCGGCATATGCGATCCTGAGCGGGGCCACCTCGCACCTCAAATCAATTCCGGAAATCGCGACCTCGATAGCCGCCGCCCCGGGTCCATTGCCCAAGACGCGGTTAGCTGTGGAATGGGCTACCCAATCCATGGGACCAGAACTGGTCACGCCGTAGCGCATGTAACCGTGGCGCCCGCCATCCTGTATGGTTTCGCCTCGCCCCGCACGAAGCACTCTCAGCTGCCCGTTCATATCACCCTACCCGCCGTATGAGCGCCCGACCCGCCGCTGCTTCTTTCGACAGAACGTCGAACTTCTGACGGTCGATTCGCTCGATTACAATCTCATCTCCAGGCTTACACAGTACAATCGGCGATCGGTTCAAAGCGAAGAGCCGTTCGGGCGTGCGTCCAATAACGTACCAGCCTGTGGGAAGTGGACAAGGATATATCCCCGTGCAGCCAACCGCCATGACAACACCGCCAGTTGCAACCAACCCCGGTCGCGGAGCGGCACGCCTAGAGATATACAATTCAGATGGATTGCCTCCCATGTAGAGGTACCCTGGCGCGAAACCATACATGTAGAGCCGGAGCACCGCCGAAGAATGCAGGCTGACGACACGCTCCACAGGCATTCTGAGCTGGTTAGCCAGCTCCGCCAGATCCTCAGCACAATCACCTTCGTAGCAAATTGGCAGCAGCCATCTGGAGCAGGTGACCGCAGCGGACGAATTAAAGCCTCCGTCTATTTCCTGCAATCGCGTGATGAGCTCAGCTTGCGAGATTTGCAGCGGATCAAAATGGACCATCAACGACCGCAAAGTCGGAGTCGTCTCAATGACGCCCTTGATCCCCGCATTGTTAACGGCAGCGTCCATCACGAGAACTTGGTCGTTCACCTTTGGATCGACGACGCTACCGTACTCCACGACTAGGGCACACTCTCCGGCCGCCAAGTATCTGGCTTTGTGCGCGACGGATGTGCTTTCCGGGGTAGTCATAAGCAAGTGTCGCTATTGAGATCAATTCTCTTCATCCAGGTTCCTATCCGTTGACGTAAGCTGCACGCCATCACTCTTGCGCCGGCTGTAGGGCCGGAACCGTCCCGCACTCGCTCAGCTCCGGCCATCCAATGATCTAAGCAGACGACGTGCCCACAAGCACATCTTCCATCGGGATCGCCATCTGTATCATGCGCACTACCAGCAGAATGACAATGAAAGACAACGGGGGCAGTATTCCGGCAATCGCGAATACCGGTACGTAGCCGCCATAGTACGTAGCTGCCATAGGTGGTTAACAGGAATCCGATCACCAAATTGAACACAACTCCGCCGAACGAACCAACTGCGCCCATCAAGCCGGCGACCGATCCCACGATCTTCGTAGGAAACATGTCTGCGGCCAGTGTCTGCAGGATCGTGGACCAGAAAGAATGGCCGAAGATTGCCATGCTGAAGAACACAATGGCAAGCGCCAGCGGCGCGGTAGCGGCGGCAAGCGTACCCGCGATCCACCAGCGGAGTTTAGGGATCTTCATTAGTTATCTCCTATCCTCATCTGAGCTCGGTTCCGACCGCGAACGGCGCACAGAGGTTGGTCTCCCTTAAGCCTTCCTGCGCACATATCCCCTGCAGCACGCGTATTGAAAAATATTGAATGAGATAAGCCATTGGAGAATACCTCACGAGCCTTCGCTGTCAACCAAAAAAAGCCTATAAAAGCCTCGGGAAAGACTCGGGAATCCGCGAGATCTGTCGCGACAAAGTGCCGTCTTATCGTGACTTTGCGTTGCCAAACGCGAGGAATAAGAGGGCATCCTTTCTAGAGGGAAGCATCGTTATCTTCGGTGTTCCTGTCTACGCGGGTCGTGTCCAAAGGTTTTGTTGGAGTACATAACAAGCGTACATGGCAACGATGGGCTTGCGATTGCGGTGGTCGGAATCGTGTGCGGCCAACGGGCGCAGAGTCGGGCGTGTACATACGTTTCGGAACCATTGGAAAGTTGTCTTTGGGCCCGATCACATGTACGTGGCAATCACAAGCGCCTTTCGGCACCTTGAAATCAGGTGATCAGCAACTCGAGCCAGCCTTCAGATGTGTGAACCCCGGTAGACCCTCGTAGTCCTGTCCGTTGACGAAACGGGCTTGGGTTGAAGGTAGCGCCTCAAAGCCAAGCCCGCACTACCCGGCTAACCGCTGTATTGACCGGAGCGGCCTGAGTAGCGGATCATGAAGAAAAACTGATACGCAAGTTCTGTTCTCATTGCGTTCCGAACTCGAGGAACCTATGCCTGACTCTGTTAAATTTTTGCTGAGCGACAGTCAAATCCCCTCTACCTGGATCAACATTCTGCCCCTGCTCAAAGAGCCGCTGGCTTCCCCGCTTCATCCGGCCACGCTCAAGCCGCTGATGCCTGCTGACCTGGCGCCAATTTTCCCGATGTCGCTGATCGAGCAAGAATTCTCGCCGAAGCCGGAGATCGACATTCCTGGCGAGGTTCTCGACATCTACCGGCTCTGGCGGCCGACTCCGCTGTTCCGGGCGCGGCGGCTTGAGCAAGCGCTCGATACCCCTGCGCATATCTATTACAAGTATGAAGGCACAAGTCCTGCTGGTAGCCACAAACCCAACACCGCCGTGGCGCAAGCTTATTACAACAAGCAGGCGGGCCTCCGCCGGCTTGCGACGGAGACCGGCGCCGGTCAGTGGGGCAGTGCGCTGGCGCTTGCTTGCCGTATGTTTGGCCTCGAATGTTCGGTTTATATGGTGAAGGTGAGCTATCAGCAAAAGCCTTACCGGCGCATGATGATGAACGTGTGGGGAGCCGAAGTCCTTGCCAGTCCGAGCCAACAGACCAACTCCGGGCGCGCGATTCTGAAACAGACCCCCGACTCTCCGGGCAGTCTCGGCATTGCTATCAGCGAGGCAGTGGAAGACGCGGCTACACATCCGGACACCAATTACGCGCTCGGTAGCGTGCTCAACCATGTCCTGCTGCACCAGACGGTGATCGGACAGGAAGCTAAGCGGCAGATGGTGCTGGCCGGCGAGACTCCCGATGTGATCATCGGTTGCTTTGGTGGCGGCAGCAATTTCGGCGGCCTCGCACTGCCTTACGTGCCCGACCGGCTCCATGGCTCTGCCGTTCGGCTGATGGCCGTGGAACCGCTTGCCTGCCCGTCGCTGACCAAAGGTTCCTTCGCCTACGACTTCGGCGATACGGCAAAGCTTACACCGCTGGTGAAGATGTACACGCTGGGGCACGATTTCATTCCCGCCAGCATTCATGCTGGCGGACTCCGCTACCATGGGGCCTCGCCGCTGGCCAGCCACCTGGTTCATCATGGCTTAATCGAGGCGCGAGCTTATCCGCAGAATCCAGTGTTTGATGCCGCGCTGCAATTCGCGCGTACGGAAGGCATTCTGCCGGCACCTGAGGCATCGCACGCCATCAGGGCTGCGATCGATGAGGCGTTGGAGGCACGTGCAGAGGGCAGACCTCGAACCATTCTCTTCTGCCTGAGCGGCCACGGCCATTTCGATCTGTCCGCCTACGACGCTTATCTTTCGGGCAAGCTCGAAGATTACGAGTACCCGGCCGAGGCGGTCCGGCGTTTGATCGAGTCTCTGCCTGTCACAGTGTGACGCGGATGGGAGCAAAAATCGCGGTAGCCTGCCACCGAAAAGGTGGGGCAAGACCGTCGGGGGCGCGTTAGCGACCCCGCACGGCCGCTTTGACCGGCTCACCAACTAAAGCCCCGGCTCTGCCGGGGGATATTTACACGAGCACTTGGTTCTTTGTCTTGGGACCGAAAAGGCCGACGATTAGCGATTCCGCTGCAAACAAGGCAGCGATATAGATGAACACGCTGTTGTAGCCGAAGTGGCCGAACAGAGAGGCGACGATAAGCGGACCGAACGAGTTTGCACCGCGTCCGGCCCCATAGGCGATGCCCGTACCGGAGTTGCGAACGCGCGTCGGGAAGCATTCCGCTGTATAGGCGAAAAAGATAGGCGTACACACGTGGAACGAGAGCGTCATTAGGCAGCCGAAGACCACAATCGATGCCTGGCTGTTGCTCAGTCCGTAGATGATCGCGAACAGAGCCTTGAGAAGCACGCACACGGTCACCAACCACTTGCGGTCCCATTGGTCCGAGATGAATCCGGCGAACATGGCGCCCAGCGGCGCGCCCAACTGCATGGCCGAGGCCCAGGTGAGGGAATGCACCAACGAGAAGCCTTTGGCGACAAGCAAAGTCGGAATCCACGCCTGTGCCCCGTAAAAGGCGAGCGCCTCGAAGAACCATGCCGAGACGAGCAGGGCGGTGACCCCCCCCGCACTGCGGGAGAGAACAACTCGCTGTATCGGCCGCGGTGAACCAGCGGCGGCGCAATCTCAGGTATGGGAGGCAGCTCCCCCGCCTGTGCGCGAACCCGCGCCTCGATACGGTCGAGCACGGCGTCGGCCTCGGCGAAACGCCCCTGATTTTCATACCACCTTGGCGATTCCTCCAGACGGGGCAGGAAAGCCAGAACCAGCATCCCCAGCGCACCCCAAACGAATACGAATCGCCATCCCCAACTGCCAAGAGGAATCACCATCCGCGCGACGAAGGCGGTCGCCGGAATTCCGCAGGAGGCGATCATCATGATCCAGCCCTGGAAGCTTCCGCGCCGTTTCACCGGGAACATTTCACTGACGTAGGTCATACCCACGACTGCCATGGCGGAAAGTCCCGCGCCGGTGAGTAGCCGTGTCAGAAACAGTCCTGCCGGGTTCCAGACGCAGGCGTTCAGCAGCGAAAATGTGGAATACCAAAGGGTAGTGACGAGCAAAGCTCGCTTACGGCCGACGCGGTCGGAAAACCACCCGCCGAGGTTCGCCCCAATCAGCATGCCCATGAAGGCTCCCGACGTGATAAAGCCAATCGTCGGAAGAGGAAGCTTCCAAGCAAGACGTAACGCAGGTGCCGCGAAACCGAAGGTATTTAGATCGCTCAGTTCAAAAAAAAACAGATAGCCCATCATCCACATGATGCCCTTGTGAAAAGAGCCGATCGGCAGTCGGTCAAGCCTTGCCGCCGCAGAAGCTCTTCCCGCCTTCGCTGTCCCAAACGGTGTGCTCGCCATCTTAATGTTGCCTTCCTCACTGCGGGATACTTACCTGATCTCGCCTTGTCATGGCGAGGTCTGTCTTCGGCCTGCCGCAGCAGTCGTTGATCCAGGCCACAAAATCTGATCGCATGGCGATTTATGGCAGCACCGTCAGCACAATTTTGCCAATGTGCCGGCTGGTCTCCATCAGACGATGTGCTGTGGCCGCCTCGGCCAGCGGAAACGTTGAATAAATGACGGGCTTTACCTTCCCTGTTTCCAACGGATGTATGTCATCTGCTGCGTAGGTAACTGGCTCATGCCGCTCTCCATGCTATTCCATTTCGCAATTCGAAACCGTCTTACCGATCTGGACGAGTCGATCCATGATCTCAAAAACCTGTTCGATGAGAAATGGGCATACCCCCGGCAAGCGTTCTTTCCCTCTCCGGAAGAACTCCCGTGGATTCGCCGCCCAAGAATTGGGGCGTCTCGCCTGCGCCATACACTTCTGATTACGATACGCAGCGGATTGCGAATCGCGATCGCCCTCTGTGTTTTCGGCCCGCGGAAAGGTTCGACTGAATGGTGGTTCGAGTGAATGGTGTTGACACCCGCTACTCACGGTACTAACATTCACCCACCAAAATAGTCGCCCGCTTAAAGTCCTGCCTAGGGCTGCGTAAAACGCTGATGGCATGGTGTCAGTCAGCGGCCTCGGATGCCGAAATTATGCGCATGTCGGCGGCGAGTTTGGAAGCGGCAAAGCCGAGGTTGTGGTGTGCGAACAAGCGTAAGGTGGTGCGGGCAGGTGTGACACCAAACGAGGCCTTCTAGATACAAGGACGTTGGTTTTAACAAGTCGGCATCTGGATACCCCCCGCAGAAGGATGCGCCATGCGGCATTTCAAACTGGATGAAGTTGCTGGCGTCACGATCAATCAACAAATTAATGAGCGCCGCATTAAGCTGCTGGCTTCGCCGGTCTCCGACGTCCGGCGCGAGCAGTTTAGCGTTGGCGTGTCGATCGTCGAGCCCGGCAAGGTCCATGAGGAGCACGCCCACGACGGCAGCGAAGAGTTGATTGTCGTGATCGGCGGAGAGGGCTGGGCCAAGATTGCCGGACAAGAGTTTGCCATCGGTTATGGCAGCGTGATCGACATCGACCGGGGCGAACCCCACGGATTCGTAAACACCGGTCGGTCGCCACTGGTTTTGCTGTGGATATACGATCCTCCCGGCGCCGAAAGAAAATTCAGCGGCGGGAGAACGAAAGAAGGGACGGCGTGATCGATCGGGAAAAAATACGGGAACTGGAACGATTTGCCACCCAGATCCGGCTGGAAACGATGCAGGCGTTTCGCGCCCTGGGATTCGGGCATGTTGGCGGGGCAATGTCCATCGTCGAAACTCTGGCGGTCCTGTATGGCGCGGTCATGAAATTCGATCCCAAGAATCCTCACTGGGAACACAGGGACTGGCTGGTGATGTCGAAGGGCCATGCCGGGCCGGCGCTCTATGCTGCCCTGGCGTTGAAAGGCTTTTTCCCCGCCAGTGAACTCCTGACGTTGAACCAGGCCAAAACTAGACTGCCCAGCCATTGTGACCGCAATAAGACCCCCGGTGTGGATATGACTACCGGTTCCTTGGCGCAAGGAATGTCCACGGCCCTCGGCGTGGCCCTGGGACATCGTCTTAGCGGCCAAAAGAACTATACCTATCTGATTCTGGGAGACGGGGAATGCGATGAGGGACAGGTCTGGGAAGGCGCGTTGTTTGCCGGCCATCGCAGACTGAGCAATCTGATCGCCTTCATCGATTACAACAAGAAGCAACTGGATGGCTACACCAGCGATATCTGCGAGCTCGGCGACCTCGCCGGCAAATTCGCCCAATTCAATTGGTTCGCCCAGGACATCGCTGGCGACAACATCGGACAGATCTATGCCGCCATAGAAAAGGCCAAGGCGCAACAAGAGCGGCCGTCCATGATCGTGCTCAATACCGTGAAAGGCAAGGGCTGCACCTTTGCCGAGAAGACGCTCCTCAACCATCACATGACGTTCACCCGGGAACAGGCGGACGAAGCTATTGCGGTGCTGGAAGCTGAGCTCAAAGGCGGTGCGACCCAATGACCATTTTGCTGGCCAAGGAAAACGTAGAAGAAAAAGTTGCGATGCGGGACGCCTATTGTCAGACCCTGATCGAATTGGCGGAAAAGGATGACCGGATCGTTGCCCTGGACGCCGATCTGATGAACTCGATGGGCATGGTGCCGTTCCAGAAGAAGTATCCGGAGCGGATGTTTAACTGCGGCATCCAGGAAGCCAATATGATCGGCGTGGCGGCGGGCCTGTCGGCTACCGGGAAGGTGCCGTATGCCCACTCCTTTGCCACCTTTGCCACCCGTCGCTGCCTGGACCAGGTTTTCATGTCGGCCGCCTACGCGAAGCTGAATGTGCGGATTATCGGCAGCGACCCCGGGGTCACGGCGTCTTTCAACGGCGGTACCCACATGCCGTTCGAGGACCTGGGGATCATGCGGGGCATTCCGGAAATCACGGTGCTGGAGCCCACCGACTCCATCATGATCCGGGATCTGGTCAAACAGTTGGCCGACGCTTATGGAGTATTTTACGTCCGGCTGCTGCGGCGGAACGCCATCAAGATCTACGAAGAGGGCTCGCGGTTCGAGATCGGCAAAGCGGTTCAACTGCGAGAGGGGAAGGATGCGACCATCCTGGCTACCGGCTTGTGCGTGGCGGAGAGCCTGGAGGCGGCTAAGATTCTGGCGGCGCGCGGTATCTCCGTCCGCGTGCTGAACGTGTTTACCCTCAAGCCCATCGATCGGGAAGCTGTGATCCGGTGTGCGGCGGAGACGGGCGCCATGGTAACCGCGGAAAATCATAACATCATCAACGGCTTAGGTTCGGCGGTGGCGGAAGTACTGGTGGAGAATATTCCTGTTCCCATGGAACGCATCGGGGTGCAGGATCTATTCGGAGAAGTTGGTCCGATCGCTTACCTTAAGGAACGCTTCGAACTGACGGCTGCGGATATCGTCAAGAGAGTGGAAAAGGCGATCGCCCGAAAACCCCAGGCTAAAGCGAAGACGCCAAGAAGACGGGCGGCCAAGGCCGCCGCCACCAACACGAAATAGGTGGGGATGACGTTCTTTCTGTCTCAAATGAGTTGGCCAGGGGAGGGGTTCGCTTTTTCCGTGCACCTGGAAGCAAAGCAAAGCGGATCCTTCCCCTTTACTATGCGGGATCGGTTACCCAAACGCTTGAGACTAGAGAAGGCCAAGTAAATCTTGGGGAAAGCGGCAGGTGATTTCCATTGTTAGCCTTAGCCAAAACCAAGCCGGGCAAGGGGTTGACCCTTTCGGAATTCGACGTTCCCGTGCCGGGACCCAGCGAGATTCTGGTTAAGATCGCCGCCGCCGGTATTTGCGGCTCCGACGTGCACATCTACGAATGGGCGCCCGGCTACGAGTGGATTGCGGATGTCATGCCCTTGATCCCGGGTCACGAAGTGGCGGGCATCGTCGCCGGCCGGGGGGCGCAGGTCGCCGGTTTCGCCGTGGGCGAGGGCGTCGTTTGTATGCCCGGAGCCGGCTGTGGAAAGTGCGCTCTCTGCCGCCAGGGATTGATTGCGATTTGTGCAGCAAAACAACAGATTGGACTGAATCGCAACGGCGCTTTTGCGGAGTATGTGGCCGTTCCTGCGGCAGCCTGCGTGAGTCTGCCCAAGAACACGAACCTCACGCTCGCGGCGCTGGCGGAACCGCTGACGGTGAGCCTGCGGGCCGTAAAACGAGCCGGCGATTTATCCGGAAAAAAGGTTGCGGTTATGGGCGCGGGGATGATCGGGCTGGGAGTAGCGCATTTCGCTGGCGCGGCTCACGCCCGGGTCTGGCTGTTCGGTAAAGAGCAGGACCAGGCCAAATTTAAGATTTCCGAATCTTTGGGCACGGAAGGGTGTGTCAACGTCGACCGGGAAAACCTGGCGGCCGCCTGGGAACGAATTACCGAAAAGCAAGGTTTCGACGTGGTGTTTGACTGCAGCGGGGTAAGCTCGCTCATTCAGCAATGTTTCGACGTAACCAGAATCGCCGGCTGGGTGGTCGCCGTGGGCATTTATCCCACCCCGGTACAGATCAATTTACGCGACCTGGTGCGGCAGGAAAAAAACCTCATCACTTCCTACGGTTACACCAGGAGTATATTCGAGGATGTTCTCACGCGAGTCAGCAAAACGAATTCCTACGAGAGTTTGATCACTCATACCTACCAACTTGAGGATGGACTGGAGGCCATGGAACTGGCGGCGCGGCGTACCGCGGGAAAGATCATCTTGCGCCCTTAAGCAAAAGTTCCGGTGGGTTCTGGGGATCGCTGTTTCTGCAGGCTGGTAAAAACCGGGCCAGGTAATGGCCGATTAAATCAAGTCGCTTAACGACAGAAGGCGGGAGGACCAATGTCAGCAAAAGGAGAAAGCTTGGCAGTACTGTGCACGTTACTGCTGGTCGTGGCCACGCTGTTGGTTGGCACAGCGATGGCGCAAACGGGCGGCACGGTCAAAATAGGCGGATTGTGGCCGTTGTCCGGAGGAGCTTCGACGATCGGAACCGAAGAACGGGATGGAATGCAGTACGCCATCGACGAGATCAACAACGCCGGCGGCATCAAGGCCCTGGGCGGCGCCAAACTGGTACCGGTTTTCGCCGATACGCAATCCAAACCTGATGTCGGCGTCTCCCAGGCGGACCGCCTGTTGGGCCGGGAAAAAGTTGTCTTACTGCTGGGGGCTTACAACAGCGCCGTTACTTTCCCGGTTACGGATGTCGCCGAAAGATATGGCATACCGATGCTGGTAAATGGTGCGGTAAAGACCGAGATCACCGAACGGCACTACAAGAACGTTTTTCGCATCTGCAACAAAGCTACCTACGATGTCAACGAAATGGTGACTTCGCTAAACGAATTCTCAGTTGCGAAGAAGATGAAGGTCACGAGCATCGGCATCATCTACGACAGCTCGGACTGGGGCGCCGATACCGCCAAGATCATGCGGGACTACGCCGTGAAAGCCGGCTGGAAGCTCCTGTTGAACGAACCGGTACCCAGCGGGCAGACCGACCTGAATCCCGTCATTCTCAAGGTCAAGAGCGCCAATCCGGACGTGTTGTTCGTGGCGTTGTACACTCCGGAGCATATCCTGTTTAACAAGGTCTATGCGGCGAACAAGATCAACCCCAAGTTCGGACTCTGGTCGGTTGGCGCGGGATCTGAGGACCCGGCATTTTACAAAGCCGTTCCCAATTCGATGACTGAATATATGTTTGTCCAGGACGACTGGGACACCGGCGGCCCTGCCCGCGAGGCATGGAAAGCCAAGCTCGGGAAGGCCTGCAAGGACAAGTACGGTTATGCCATGGGGACTTATTGGGCCCAGGGATACATCACGTCTTACGTCGCTAAAGAGGTCCTGGAGAAAGCCGGCAGTACGGACCCGGCGGCCCTGCGCAACGCTCTGACCAAGCTCGACATCACGTCGGGACCGGCCCTGCTGGTAGGCTATCAACGAATCAAATTCGACGAAAACGGTCAGAACACCTTTGCGCACGGGACCATTTCCCAGCGGCAGGGCGGCAAGCGGATTGTGTTGTGGCCTGACAAAAACAAGACACCTGGCGCCGATGTGATTTTACCCATACCCGATTGGGCGAACAGAAAGCCGGTGGCCGGCTACGCCGACTACTAAAGCGAAACCACGCGTAATAGGCAACAGGCAGCAAGCCGCAAGCAAAATGCACCTGGTTTGCTGCCTGCTGCTTGTGGCTGGCCGCTTCTCTTTCGGCGTAACCTGGGAGACTCCATGGCAGTAGATACCTTAGTGCCGGCAATCATTCACGGTCTCATCATTGGCGGGATTTACGGCGGCGTTGCCCTGGGCCTGAGTTTGATCTTCGGGGTTTTGCGGCTGACTAATTTTGCCCACGGCTCGGTCATCGTAGTTGCGGCCTTTGCCTACTACTGGATCTTCATGTTGTTTGGCATTGATCCGTATATTGCCCTGCCGATCGTGACGGCCCTGATGTTTGGGTTGGGCTATCTGCTCCAAGCGACCCTGCTCAATAAGTTGCTGCAGCGCGAGCGCTCCAGTGTTTCCGATCCGATCAGCGCCCTGCTGTTGACGGTGGGGCTGTGGGTCACGCTCGACAATCTGGCCCTCATGGTGTTCGGACCCAATACCCGGACCATCAACACCTTCATCTCGGAAAGCAATATCACGCTCGGCAGCATTGTGGTGCAAACGCCCAAGGTGATCGCTTTCATCGGCAGTTTTGTCGTCGCTGGCGGATTGGTGTGGCTGCTGAATAAAACCGAAATTGGCCGATTAATCCGCTCGGTCTCCCAGAATCGGGACGCGGCTTCTCTCTGCGGGGTGAACGTCCGCCGGGTCTACAGCATAACTTTCGGTCTGGGATGCGCGGTGGTGAGCATCAGCGCCGCATTCTTGATGCAGTTTTACTATGTCAGTCCTTCTATGGGGGCGGTTTTCGGCATTAAGTCGTTTCTGGTGGTCGTCCTGGGAGGCTTGGGCAGTGTTCCCGGGGCCCTGCTGGCCGGGCTGATCTTCGGCCTGGTGGAATCGGTCGGCGGCCAGTTCATTGCGGCTTCGTCGGCAAGCATGTTGTCGTTCGTGCTGTTCATCGTGGTGTTACTCATCAGGCCGAACGGGCTTTTCGGCAGATTCCGGGTTTAGGGGAGCCAAGTGAAAGAGTATTTCTCGTTTCGGAATACCGTGAAACTGGCCCTGTTCGCAGGATGTTTTCTGCTGCTCCTCCTTTTGCCGTTTTACGTAGACGCCTATAACCTCGGCATATTTATCCTGGTGCTGTACTACGCGTTCATGGCCAGCGCCTGGAATATCGTGTGCGGGTTCCTGGGAGAGCTGTCTTTAGGTCATAGCGTATTTGTAGGACTGGGCGGTTATACGTCTTCCTTGCTCTTCGTCAATCTGGGCTGGTCGCCTTGGCTCGGAATGGCGGCTGGGGCTTTAGTTGCCGGACTTACCGGCGTCATTATCGGCTACCCCTGTTTTCGGCTGCGGGGACCCTATTTTACCCTGACCACGATCGCTTTCGCCGAGCTGTTGCGGGTATATATCGAGAATACCGAAGTAGGACCCTTTGGGTTGCCCCTCAAGGGCGCGATGGGCCTGCTCCTGCCTTTGCGCCGGCAATCGCTGGCGCTTCTGGAGTTCCACGGCAAAGTCCCCTATTACTACCTGATCATGGGTTTTCTGGTCCTGGCCGCCTTGATTACCTACTTTATTAAGGTTCACCGGCTGGGCTACTTCCTGACGGCCATTCGCAGCGATCCGGACGCGGCGGCATCGCTGGGCATCAACGTCACGAAGTACAAACTGATCGCGATGGTTATCAGTTGTAGTCTGATAGCTCTGGGCGGGAGCTTTTATGCCCAGTATTTCCGCTACATCGGTCCGGAAAGAATCTTCGGCATCGATATCTCGGTTCAGATTGCGCTGATCGCCCTGGTGGGCGGACAGGGGACGATTATCGGTCCAATTATTGGCGCGTTCCTGCTGGTCCCCTTAGGCGAGTTCCTGGCGGGGAATTTCGGCGGCGATTTGCCGGGTCTTCACCTTTTCATCTACGGCATTGTCATGATGTTGGTAGTGCTGTACCTGCCGAAAGGCGTGTACCGGTTTCTCCTGGACATGGCAGCCAAAGCGGAACAATGGCTGGCCGGTTCCCGGATGGCGTTGAAACAGAATTAAGCTGCCGGTTTCGTGGGGTTGGAGGTGTGGGTTTGTCGATTATCAGGGTGCGGGGACTGACCAAGAAGTTCGGAGGGTTGGTGGCGGTGTCCAACTTCGCTATGGAAGTTGGAGAAAAAGAAATTGTCGGCTTGATCGGACCGAACGGCGCCGGAAAAACGACCGTCTTCAACATGATCGCCTGTTACCTGAAGCCGACGGCTGGCGAAGTCATGTTCGGCGATAAGAACATTACCCATCTTCATCCTCACCAGATATGCGCTCTGGGGATTGCCCGGACCTTCCAGATAACCAAGCCTTTCGGCGACATGAATCTGCTGGAAAACATCATGGTGGGCTCCTTTCTCCGCACCACGGATACCCGGGCCGCCCGCCGGAAAGCGGAAGAAATCTACGAGCTGTTAAGCTTCGCCGGACCCAAACAACAGAGCGCCCATAACCAGACCACGGTCGACCGCAAGAAACTGGAGGTCGCCCGCGCGCTGGCCACCGATCCCAAGGTCTTGCTGCTGGATGAAGTCATGGCCGGCTGCAACCCCACGGAAAAAATGGAGATGGTGGACCTGGTGCGCAAGCTCCGGGCCGCCGGCATTACCATCGTGATTATTGAACATGACATGAAGACCATCATGTCTTTATGCGACCGGGTTATCGTTTTGCATCGCGGCGAGAAGCTGATCGAGGGCACGCCCGCCGAGGTGTCCAACGATAAGCGAGCGATCAGCGCTTATCTCGGGGAGGAATACGCCTGCTTAGTCTAAGAGATGTACGCTCCGGCTATGACGGAATTGAGATGGTTTCCGGGGTCTCTTTGGATGTCAAGGAGACGCAGATCATTTCCATTGTCGGCGGCAACGGCGTGGGGAAGTCAACCCTGCTCAAGACGATCTGCGGCCTGATCCGGCCTTACAGCGGAGAAATTCGGTTTAACGAACACCGGGTCGACGGGCTGGCGCCGCATGAAATCGTGCAACTGGGGATCTCGATGGTCCCCGAAGGAAGGCAGCTATTCAACCATTTGACGGTGCTCGAGAACCTGTTTGTGGGCTCGAGCATCAAGGCGGCCAAGACCGCCCGCAAGCAAAGCCTGGAAGAAGTGCTCGTACTCTTTCCGCAGCTCCAGGAACATCTCGGCCAGCTGGCCGGAACCTTGAGCGGGGGCGAGCAGCAGATGCTCGCCATGGCCAGAGCCCTGATGGCCCGGCCCAAGCTTTTGATCATGGACGAGCCCTCATGGGGGCTGGCGCCCTTGCTGGTCAGCTCGATGTTCGAACGGATCCAGGCCATCCGCCAGGCCGGCACCTCCATCCTGATTGTCGAGCAGAACGTCGTTCGGACGCTTCAGATCTCCGACTACGGCTATGTCATCGAGCGTGGCCGCATTGTTTTGTCTGGCTGCGGCCGGGAATTGCTGGAGAACAAGGAGTTGAAACAGGCATATATGGGTATCTGACGGGCGAAGAGGCCCGGCAGCTATTTTTATTCAAGGTCGAAATACAAAGGAGCAAGGTGGGCTATGAAGAATACTGTCAAAATCAGTGAAGGGATCGAATTCAGGAAAATTGGCGGTTATGTCCTGCGCTTAGTCAATCCCGCCACGGTCGGATCCAAGAACATCGGCACCTCCATGTGCTACTTGAACCCGGGGGAAGAAATCATTCAGCATCAGCATGAGTACGAAGAAGTGTATTTCATCGTGAGCGGCGAAGGGACGATGGTGCTCAACGGCGAGAAAATCCACCTGGAAAAAAACCTGAGCGTATATGTGCCATCGAATGCCATGCACGGGCAGAAGAATGACGGCCAGGAGCCGCTGGTGATTCACTGCGCTCTGTCGCCCGCGCCCAAGATCAGCTAACGGTTGCAGGCATCCGGCGTTGTAGAGCGCTGTGGCCATTGGCTTTTGCGTTGGGTTCCGGTCTGGCTGCTGCCTGGTTCATGCGGCGTGCAGGGACATGGCGGGTTACGCGCGTGGCGGTTTCCTCCAGGTGGGAGTCATACGACAACCGGAATTGTCCCACCAGCTTTTGCAGATCCAGCGCCAGCGCCGACAGTTCCTGGCAGGCGCGGGCTGATTGTTGCGCCCCGGATGAGCTTTCGTTGGTAATTCTGGCGATCTGTTCCACGTTGCTGCTGACTTCCTGGGTGGTGGCGGCCTGCTCGGTGGCGGCCGTAGCGATCTGCGCGATCATGTCGCCGACTTTGTCGGCGGCGCCGATAATCTCCTGCAGCGAAACCCCTGCCTGGGATGTTTGTTCCACGCCATGCTCCACCTGCTTGGTGCCCGCCTGCATGGTGTCGATGGCGCGCTTGGTTTCCTGTTGCATGGCGCCGATCATTTCCGCAATTTCTTTAGTGGCCTTGGTGGTACGTTCCGCCAGTTTGCGGACTTCGTCGGCCACGACGGCGAAACCGCGGCCCTGCTCGCCGGCGCGGGCCGCCTCGATGGCGGCGTTCAGCGCGAGCAGATTGGTCTGGTCGGCAATGTCGTCGATCACGTTGATAATCTTGCCGATCTGGTCGGAACGTTTGCCCAGGTCGGTGATCTTGGCAGCCGTATCGCTCACCGAGGTCGCGATGGAGCGCATGCTGGTGAGCGAGGCCTCAACCACCTGGCCGCCATTCTTGGCGGCTTGGGCGGCGCCGCGGGCCTGGCTGGCGGCGTTGTTGGAGTGATCGGCCACTTGCTGGACGGAAGCCGTCATTTCCTGCATCGCGGTGGCCGCCTGGGTGGCGTGTTGTTGCTGGTTTTCGGCGCCGGCGACCGCCTGGTTAGCGGCAGCAGCGAGTTCCTCGCTGGCGCTGGCCACCTGCTCGGCAGTGCTGGCGGCCCGTGCCACCAGGGCGTGCAGTTTCTGCATGAAGCTGTTAAAGGCGGTGCACAGGTCGCCGACCTCATCGTTGGAGTGGACCGGAACCTGCACCGTCAGATCGCCGCCGCGTTCGGCATCGCTGATCCGGGAGGCGGCGTCGCGCAGGGGGCGGGCGATACGACGAGTCAGCAACCAGACCAATCCCGCTCCCAGGCCCAACAAGATGGCACAACTCAATACAATCATCCACAAGGCGTGGTCGCCACGAGCCGTAGACACCGCGTACGACTGGTCGGTCTCCTTATTCAGACTTTGCAGGAGAAGATCCACATCGCTCTTGAGCTTGACCGACCAGGTAAACGCATTCTTCTGCAGTTTTTCCGTGACCTTCTGATAATCTTCCTCGTTACTCTCCATCATCCGCATACAGCCGGTTTGCTCGGTCTGATATTCCTTCACATCGGTAGCCAAATCTGCCGCAAGTTTTTTCTGTTCTTCGCTAAGGTCGCGGCTGTTCTCCGTAAGCTCCGCCGCCAACTTGGCGAGCTGCTCCCAATTGACTTGTATGACCTTCTTGAGTCTGGGGTTTTCGGTGGGGGAATGTATCGAGATATAAAAGTTCCGCAGACAGGCGTTGCCGTAGTTTCCTGCAGCCAACAATTGGTAGGTGTACCGTCGCGCGGTGACATATTTCCGCTCTTGCATCTGGCTGCCAATAAGGCTCTTAATGTTGGCGAATGCGATCGCCCCGATGATGACGACAAATGCAGCAATACCGCCAAATCCAAGCGCGAGTTTTTTGCTGACCGTCCAGCGCATTGCGACTTTCTCCTTAGGCACAGCTACTGTAGGCAATATCGGCAGGTCATGCGCCGGACTTGAGAAGAAAAAAGAAGAACTGCAGCCCAATTCAAGTCACCGATGGGAAGGATTAGGTCAGGCCGGTTTTGCGTTCCAGCCGCGCCAGGCGATGCTCGAATTTAGCTTTGTACTGGGCATATGCGCCGGCGGCGAGTAAGCCCAATCGGCTGGCGCGGCGAAGTTCGGCTAGGGCCTGGCGCGCGATCTCGGCGGCGCGCTGCGGTTCGCGGGCACGGTGTTCGTAGTAGATGGCCAACTGCTCGTAGGCTTCCAGCCCTTCTCTGGAAGTTCCCACCGTGGTTTCCCAAAGCTCGCGCGCCACGCGGAAATCGCCCTCGCGCTTGGCCAGCCGGGCAAGCGATCTTCGCGCCGCGCGGTCGGTTTCCGCGGGCAGCGACGCGGTGATCGACTGTTCGTAAAGTTTACGCGCCCGGCTTACTTCGCCGCGCCGCTCGCACAGGCGCGAAACTCCGTACAGTTCCAGCGCATCCTGGCCGCAGGTCTCGGGTTCGGCCAGCAGCGCGAGTACGCGGCACGCCAGTGTGGCCAGGCCGCGCAGGTCCATCTGGTTGTGCCGGAAAACGGGAAGCAGCAGCTCGGGAGAGCCTCCACGCAGGAACTCGTGATAGATCCGCGGAATCAGATCCGACATCAGATCTTCCCCACGATCCCATCCCAAGACCTGCCGCTCCAGTTCCGCCAGGCGCACCGACCCCAGCCGCAGCCGCCAGAGATTCCGTGCCGGATGGAGCAAATCCAGATGGGCGCATGGCGCCGGAGCGGCAATCGTGCGGGTTATGCGATAGCGGGTTTCCAGCAGAGGCCAGTCGAACGATTTGCCATTGAAGGTAACCAGGACGCTGCGCTTTTCCAGCCGCTCGGCCAGCGCCGCCAATACCGGCCACTCTTCGTTCAGGTCGCGCATAAAGAACTGCTCGACCTCCAGGCCGCCCGCTTCCCACCAAGCCAGGCCAACCAGAAAAGCGTAAGTGCCCGTTCCGCCCGCCAGCCCGGTCGTCTCCGTGTCCAGAAAAAGCCATTGCCCCAGATCAGTCACCGCCGCCGGCGCGGCGGGTGAAAGCAGGCGCAGCGCCCGCGTGTCGCAGGCAATTTCGGCAGGCTCGGGAAAGGAGTGCCGCACCGCCAGGTATTCGCCAAAGCGATTGCGCTCTATCCGCGCGCCCAGAATCTGCGCCTGCCAGTCCGCGCATTCCGCAGCTTCCGGACCCATGCGGCCCGGCAGCGCGACCGGCTCCAGCACGATCCGGCGCTCCGGAACTGACGGCCGGGCGGCAGGACGCTGCAGCGCCTTCAGTCGTGCGAATCGGTCTGGCGGGGTATAGGTCATTTCAACAAGAGGTCGGCGTTACCGCAAAGCCGCTCCAAGATTGCCAGCGCCGCTTCTTTTGTTCGTTCACTCTTTTCGCCGGCCGGGCCGACACACGACGGGCATCCCTGCTCGCACGGACATCCCGCAATCAACTCCCGCGTGCGCCGCAGAAGCTCGTCGTGGGCGTGGTAGAGAGGCTCGCTGAAGCCAATGCCACCGGGATAAGCGTCGTAGAGGTACAGGTTGGGCGAGAAAAGTTCCGCCGTCCCGTCAGGATCGTATGGCGCCGGCGGACCCCAGTCCCTGCCCGCGCCCGGCGCCGGCGGGCGCTCCCCGACGGCAGTCCCCAAGTCGCGGCGATCGCACATCAGCAGCAGGGTTGCCATGGACTCCAGGGCATAGAGCAGGCCGATGATGCCACTCTGCCGCTCGGAAAGGGTGAACGGCAGGCTGGTCAGCAGCTCGTGCTCGAGATTCAGCCAGAAAGCCGTGGTGTGCATCTCGTTCTCCGGTAACTCGAGATTGCCGGAACCAACGTTTTCATTGGTGAAGAACTTGATCTTTTTGAAGCCCACCACCTGGGACCGCACCAGCACATCGCCATGCGCGCGGGCTGCCGGACCGGCGATGCGCGCCTCTTCCGCAATTTCCAGAATTCGCACCTGGGTGTAGCGGATGGCGTCGGTAAAGTAATCCACGTTTACGCGCCGCACGTAAGCTTTTCGCTGGTCAAAATCGAGCCGGTCCACGTGGTACTGCTGGGCCTGATGGAGGTAGATGGCTTTGGGGTGGACGGTGGTAAGAGCGGAAGAAAAGTCTACCTCCCCAATCACCTCCGGCTTGCCATGCCGCTCACCGCCGGTGTGGATGATGACAAAGTTGTCGGAGGTGATCGAGCGCAGGCTGACCGTGTCCGCCGGGTACGCCTCGTGCACCCAGTGCCAGTGTCCGCCGCTGCGGTGCAGGAAGCCCGCTTCCGTCAAACGCGCGCACAGATCGGGCAGGTCGACGTCGCCAAAGCGCTCCTCGGGAGAAATCGGCAGTTCGAAGGCGGCGCATTTCAGATGGTTCACCAGGATTTCCAGATTGTCGGGTTCCACGTAGGCATGTTCCGGCGATCGCCCGAAAAAATAGTCCGGATGCTGCACGATGAACTGATCGATGGGCGAGGACGAGGCTACCAGCACGGCACAAGAGGTTCCGTTGCGGCGGCCGGCGCGCCCGGCGCGCTGCCAGGTGGAGGCAATGGTGCCCGCATAACCGGCCATCACGCAGGCATCGAGCGAACCGATGTCGATGCCCAGTTCGAGCGCGTTGGTGGTAACCACACCGCGTATCTGTCCCTCGCGCAATCCGCGCTCGATCTCGCGCCGCTCTCCCGGCAAGTATCCGCCCCGATAACCGCGGACCGGCTCGGCCTGGCCCGGCTGAGCCGGATTGGTTTGCTGCAGATAAGTCAGCAGAACCTCCGTGGTCAGCCGGCTGTTGGCAAAGACAATGGTCTGGAGCCGCCGGGCCAGCAGTTCTTTGGCGACGCGGGTGGTTTCGTGCAGATAACTGCGGCGAATGCCCAGGTTTCGATTGACCATGGGCGGGTTGTAAAAGACGAACAGCTTCTCCGCAGCGGGAGCGCCGTTTTCCTCCACCAACGCCGTTTCGCTTGCAATCAACTGAGCAGCCAGCTCGCCGGGATTCGCGATGGTTGCCGAGGAGCAGATGAATTGCGGTTTGGAGCCGTAGAAGTGCGCAATGCGCATCAGCCGCCGCAGCACGTTGGCCAGATGGCTGCCAAAGACCCCGCGGTAGGTATGCAACTCGTCCAGCACGATATAACGCAGATTTTCAAACAGGCGGGTCCACCGGGTGTGGTGAGGCAAGATGCCGCAGTGAAGCATGTCCGGATTGGACAGGATCACGTGCCCGCGCTCGCGGATCGCCTTGCGGGCGTCGGTCGGAGTGTCCCCGTCGTAGGTGAACACCCCGAAGCAGTCGTCGAGCCGGACGGCCAGGTCATGCAGCTCCGCCAGTTGATCCTGGGCCAGCGCCTTGGTGGGAAACAGGTAGAGCGCGCGGGTATCGGGATTCTCCAGCACGGCGTTGAGGATCGGCAGGTTGTAGCAGAGCGTCTTGCCGGAAGCGGTCGGCGTTACCACCACCACATTCTTCCCGGCACGGACGAGTTGGGCGGCAGTTTCCTGGTGAGAGTACAGTTGGTCGATTCCTTTGGCGCGATAGGCCGCCGCCAGTTCGGCCTTCACCCAGGCCGGCATAGGCCGGAACTCCGCCTGGCGCGCCGGGATGTGCCGCACCGCGGTCAATACTTCCTCGCCGCGAGAACGGGCCACCAACGTGCCCAACGCATCTTGAACCACGTCCAGGGTGGTGCAAGTGTCTCCTCCGATACGCGCGGGTTGAGAACTCAAGCGCCGGGCCAGCCACTGCCGTAATGCGGTCACAACGTCCTCCGGGAGTACAACGAAAGAAGCGAACAAACAGCGTATACGCTTTTTCTTCGCCAGACAGCCTAGCACGGTTGTGTCCGAAGGCGCAACCGCCCTGTATCGTTTGAGTTAATTTTGCCGATTGGCAGACTTATGAAAGATCAAAAACTGCAGGAACGGCAACGGCATGTAGAGACCGTAATTGGTAGGAAGGGGATTATCAACATTTACGCAGCTTTCACATGGACGGCGATTCTCCTTCTAGCTATCATTGCGACGAATGAAGAGACGCACCGCAATTCGGCTATACCAATTCCTTTTCGTCCTGCAAGTCGGTGCTTTATTCGTTGGCTCATTGCGGCTAATTTCCGACGTGGTTTCCGGCGTATACAGATCCCTGCTGCCCTCCTTAGTTGGGGCGCCGGTAGGCTCTGGCTTGGCCATCCTCTGGTTTCGCCAGTTGAAGCAGGTCAAGGCCACGTCAGAGGAACAATGGAATCGAGCGTGGTTTATTCGCCCGTCGAAGAAATCCTAAACACGTACAGTTTCACGCTGGCGTAGACAGCCCGTTACACCACTTTGGCCGACGGCTGGCCCACCATTCCCCTGACCGGCGGGTGGCCCACCATTTCCCCGACCGCGTGTTTGTTTCACTTCCCGATCGACCGAAAACGTCGGTGCCCCATCCTTGCGCCCTTGGAAAGTTTGCACCCAAGAGGGTATTGGCGGCGCAAGAGCTTGCCCTGAGCTTGGCGAAGGGGTGGGACGGAACGCCGCATGAACAACCGCTTTTTGTTTCCTCTTGCTCCCGGCGGCGGAAATACACAACCCAGAGGAAAGGTGAGCCGCCCGCCAAGCTCGGGATGACTCAGGGCAGCGGTGCTACAAACCCGGCTTTCTCGAATCCATGCAGCAGTGGCGCCCTAGCGCTCATCTGAAACAACCAACAAGCGGTTGCATTCATCGTTAAAGGCAAACTGCGGCCTGCGTAATTCGACCGCGGTGCTGCAGGGTGAAAGGAATCCCGTGGACAAGCACGATATCTCACCTCCGAACGATCCGGACGAATCCACAGAAGGCCGCCGGCAAGATCAAAGCGACGATCCAACGGACGCCTCCACCGCCCCCGGACTTACCCGCCGCTCGTTTCTTGGCGGGTTGGGCGTGAGTGGCGCCGCCCTTTCGGCAGGTTTATTGCTCCGCTCCGTTCCTCTGGAGGGGATCGAGAAACCTCCGGACGCGGCCGCCACCGGCAGCTCCGGAACGGTGCCGATCGTACTCAAGATAAACGGGCAGGAGCATCGGCTGGTGGTAGAGCCGCGAGTCACGTTGCTGGATGCGCTTCACGACCGCCTGCATCTGTTCGGCACCAAAAAGGGTTGCGACCATGGACAGTGTGGCGCCTGCACGGTGCACGTGAACGGGCGGCGCACGCTTTCCTGCCTCACCTTCGCGATCATGCACCAGGCCGACGAGGTCACCACCATCGAGGGGCTCGCTAAGCCGGGGGAACTGCATCCCGTGCAGGCCGCCTTCCTCGAGTTTGACAGCTTCCAGTGCGGTTATTGCACTTCCGGCCAGATCATGTCGGCCGCGGCCCTGCTGAACGAACCCTGCGGGCCCGGCGATGACTCGGTTCGGGAATGCATGAGCGGAAACATCTGCCGCTGCGGCGCGTACCCGAACATCATTGCCGCCGTGCAGTCGGTCCGCAAATGAGATTAGCCGGATAGGAAAGGAATCTCCATGCAGGCATTCGACTACAGCCACACGGACAGCGTCGAGGGCGCCGTACGCGCCGGATCGGCCACCGGCGTCAAATACGTGGCCGGAGGAACTACGCTCATCGACCTGATGAAGCTGGACGTGGAACGGCCGGCCAAGATCGTGGACATCAACGGCCTGCCGCTGAACCGGATCGAGAGCACGCCGCACGGAGGAGTCAGAATCGGCGCCCTGGTGCGTAACAGCGACCTGGCCCATCATGCGCTGGTGCAGCAACGCTACACCGTGCTTTCCGAAGCGCTGCTCTCCGGAGCGTCGCCGCAGATCCGCAACATGGCCAGCACCGCGGGGAACCTGTTGCAGCGTACCCGCTGCTACTACTTCCGCGACATAGCTTATGCCTGCAACAAGAGAAATCCCGGCAACGGCTGCGCGGCGCTCGACGGATTCAATCGGATTCATGCGATTCTGGGAACCAGCGAACAGTGCATCGCCACGCATCCCTCGGACATGGCGGTGGCCATGATGGCCCTGGAGGCGCTGGTGCACATTCAGGGAGAAAAAGGGAGACGCAACGTCCCGTTGAACGACTTCTACCTGGAGCCGGGTTCCACTCCCGATCGCGAGAACGTGCTTGCTCCGGGAGAGCTGATCACTCACGTCACCCTGCCGCCGCTCGCGCCGGGCACGCGTTCGTACTACCTGAAGCGCCGCGATCGCGCTTCCTACGAATTTGCGCTCGCCTCCGCCGCCGTCGTGATGCAGATGCATGGCCGGCGGATACAGCGCGTGCGCATCGCCTTGGGCGGGGTCGGCACCAAACCCTGGCGGGCAGTGCAAGCGGAACACGCATTGGAAGGGCGCGAGGCGGGCATGGAGACGTTTCGCGCCGCGGCTGAGGCGGCGCTGCAGGGAGCGAAACCGCTGCACGACAACGCCTTCAAAGTGGAACTGGCCAAACGCACTCTCATCCGCACCCTGAAGGTGGTGACGCGTGCCGCCTAGAATACAAAACCTCTTCACCGCAAAGGACGCAAAGGTACACAGAGGAATGAGGACAATGAAAAGTAATGGACATAGATTCCCCCTGCGTCCTCTGCGTACTCTGCGTACTCTGCGGTGAGAGGTTTTTTCACACTTTCCTAGGCCAACAAGGATTAAGCAAGCGACAGGAGCAAGAACGACATGAGCGACTCAGTCATCGGCCAACCCGTGACGCGCATCGACGGCCGGCTCAAGGTTACCGGCCAGGCAACGTATGGCGTAGACTATGCGATCCCGGATCTTGCCTATGGAGTGGGCGTGGCCAGCACCATCGGCAGCGGCCGGATTATTCGGATCGATACCGCCGAAGCGGAAAGGATGCCAGGAGTGCTGGCGGTTCTGCATCATGGCAACATCCCGCGTCTGTTTCGTCCCGCGGGATCTCTTGAAGATATGAGCCGCCCGGGCGAAAGCCGCCCGCCGTTTGAGGACGAATATGTCTACTACTACGGGCAATTCGTTGCCCTGGTAATCGCCGATACCTGGGAACAGGCCCAGGAGGCCGCCTCGCGCGTACACGTCGAGTACGAACCGGGAACCCTGCGGGTCCGGCTGGAGGAGCTTTTCGTCTCCGACCAGCCTCCCGAGGCGAAGACTTCGCGCGGCGACGCGGAAGCTGCCCTCCAGCAGGCTCCGGTCAAGATCGAGGCCACCTACATCACACCGGTTGAGACCCACAACCCGATGGAGATGCATGGCACGATCGCCGTTTGGAAGCAGGACAAACTCACGCTGTACGAGACCACGCAGGGCGTGGTGAACCACCACAATGTGGCATGCCAGGTTCTGAACCTGCCCTCCCGGTCGATCGAGATCATCTCGCGATTTGTGGGATCGGGCTTCGGCGACAAACTGTTTCCCTGGCCGCATTCCTGGATGGCGGCCGTGGCCGCCCGGCACGTGAAGCGGCCGGTAAGGGTGACCGTGCCCCGCAGCCTGATGTTCACCACCGTAGGACATCGTCCCCGCGTAGCGCAGAAGGTGCGCTTCGGCGCCACATCAGACGGCCGCCTGATCGCGGCGACCAATGAAATCCTGCAGCACACCTCGCGGGTGGATTCCTATCTGGAGAACTGCGTCGAACCGTTCGCCATGCTGTATAGCTGCCCCAATGTTTCCGCCCGGCAGCACGAAGTGCCGCTCAATGTCGGCACGCCAACGCCTATGCGCGGACCTGGCCGGACTCCCGCTTTGTTCGCCATTGAATCCGCCATGGATGAGCTGGCGGTCAAGCTCAATCTGGACCCGCTGGAAATACGCCTGCGCAACTACGCCGAGCAAGACGAGAGTTCCGGGCGTCCCTGGTCAAGCAAACATCTGCGGGAGGCTTATCAGATCGGCGCGCAGCGGTTTGGATGGAGCCAGCGCAAACCGGCTGTCGGATCCATGCGCCGGGGCAACGAGATTCTCGGCTGGGGCATGGCGACTTGCACCTGGCCGGCCCGCCAGCGTCCTGCCGAGGTTCGCGTTTCGCTGCTTCGCGATGGCACGGCGCAAGCTTCTTGCGCCACCCAGGATATCGGCACCGGCACGTACACGTTGTTTGCGGAGATCGTATCGGACCGGACCGGCGTGCCCATCGACAAGGTAAAGGTGCTGCTGGGCGACAGTTCCCTTCCCCCGGGGCCTACCTCGGGCGGTTCAACGGCAACGGCCAGCGTTATCCCCGCAATTGCCAAGGCAACGGACAATGCTGTCAAGGCGGTTCTGAAAGCGGCGACAACCGGGCCCGCGGCGGCTTTTGCCCATGTCGATCCGGCCAAGCTGAAAATGAGCCAGGGGCGGGTGCATCTTCGCGACAAGCCGCCGGCCGGCGGTGTCCCTTTTCCGCAGATTCTGGCCGCATGGAAGCTGGCGAGCCTGGATGGCCAGGCTCGAACCGAGGCCACATCTGAACAAGAGAAATATTCCCTGCATTCTTTCGGCGCGCATTTCTGTGAAATTGCGTTCGACCCGGAAATCGTGCGCCTGCGCGTGACGCGCTGGGTGACGGTAATCGATGCCGGGCGGATGATCAATGCCAAAACCGCCCGGAACCAGATCATCGGAGCCGTGGTGATGGGCATCGGAATGGGCTTGCTGGAAGAAACGGTCTATGACACCCGAACCGGCCAGCCGATCAACAATAACTTCGCGGATTACCTGGTGGCCGTGAACGCCGACGTCCCGGAGATCGATTGTGTCTTCCTGGATTACCCCGACACCATTCTGAATGAATATGGCGCCCGTGGCATCGGCGAAATCGGCTTGACCGGATGCGCTTCAGCTTTGACCTCGGCCACCTATCATGCGACCGGCATCCGGATCCGCGAACTGCCCATCCGGATTGAAAAGCTGATGGGCAGTTAGAACCAAGCAGGCGGTGCGCGCCGGAGACTTCCCGCAAGGCAGGATTAGCGCCGCACTTCAGTACCACTTCAGTGTGGGGAATAGAAAGCAGCATCAAAGATTTTTGAGTCGCGTAGGGACGGAGCATCCTTTCCGAATACGTACCGCGGGTCGTAATTGATTCCGCAAAATCCCCACCCACCCTGCCGCGCCCCAAGAAGGCGCGATCAGGGTGGGGACACCCGCGGCTGAAACGCACAGTTAGTCGAAGCTGACGATTTCTACCCAGTTCGAGTCTTTGCCCGTCGGGTACTTCTTGAGCAGCGTAAGCGCGCCGTTCGCACCGATCGAGTAGACGGAAATCGTATCCGACAGCTCGCCGGTGACGATCATGTACTTGCCCGTGGGATCGATGGCAAAGCCGCGCGGCTGCTTCTCGGTGGTGATGCTCGAGAGATAAGTGAGCTTGCCGGTGGCCGTGTCGACGCTGAACGCGCTCATCGTGTTGTTGGTGCGCTCGGCGGCATAGAGGAACTTGCCGTCGGGTGTCAGGTGCAAGTCGGAGGCCCAGATGTCGTTGGTCACATCACGCGGTTCGTCCCCCTGGCCGGCGGGGAGACGCGGCAACCCAGGCTTAAGTTTGCTGCCCGGCGGCAGTATGCTGACCTCGCTCACCGTGGTGAGCAGACCAGTCTTGTCGTCTAAGGACAAAGTGGTGACCGTGCCAACCAACTCGCTCAGCAGATAAGCGAATTTATTGTCCGAGGAAATGATGATGTGGCGCGGACCGGTGTTGGCCTTCATCAGGACCAGCGGCGGCGTGTTGGCCGTCAGCTTGCCGGTTCTCGCATTGAAGACAAATTGGAAGACCTCGTCGCTGCCGAGGTGCGGAACAAAGACGTAATGGTTAGTGTTGTCGGTAACGATGGAGTGGGGATTGCGCGCGGTGGGAATCACCTGGATCGGCTCGGTCGCTTTGCCGTCCTTGCCGATGCCGTTGACGCTAACCAAGGCTCCGCCGTAGCCGGCGGCAAAGAGATACCGTCCCGTCTTGTCGGTACGGATATAGGGTGAAGTCTCGGGGAGCGGCGCCTTCGAGAGCAGCGTCAATCCACCGGTCTTGGGATCGATAGCGAAGGTGGCCACCTGGTACGGCTTAATGCGCAGCGCGGCATAGAGGAAGCGCTTGTTCGGGCTGACGCTCATCGGCATCACCAGCTTGCCGCCGGCCTCGACGCGCGGGCCTGGCGTCAGCGTACCGTCGGCGGCCAACGTGTACACCCCGATGTTGTTGTCCTCGGCGTTCGAGATGTAGACATAGGTGGTCCCCGCATACGCGGCGCTCGCCAATCCGATCACTGTCAACAAAGCGATCCCCGCGACTAGTTTTGTAAACGCTGTCATGGAGTTCTCCTTTTGCGATGAAAAAGCTTGGACGGCCAAGCCTCGGTAAGGCGGGACCGCTGCCGCCCGGGGCGTCCCGCGCTAGATTCTGAACCATACCGCCCCCCTCGGCAAGAAGTTCCGCAAGCGCGGCGAAGGACCCGGGGAGAAGCCTTTTCACCGCGGAGTACGCAGAGGACGCAGAGGGAATTCTATATCCATTGTTTTCATCGTCCTCATCCCTCTGTGTACCTCCGCGTCCTTTGCGTCCGCTGCGGTGAAGAGGTTCTTTCACACTTTCGCAGCGAGGGATCTGCAGTTCGCCGGACAGCTTGACAGCATCGAGGGCGAGGTTTGTAATGGGTGAGCGATTAATAACCAACTGTGAGGTATTAATTGCAGCTTCCTGGGCCAACCCGGCTCCGCCGTTACAACCGCGCCCGCGTCCTGCGCGAAATCCAAAGAACGGAATCCCCCTCCCGGACCCAGATCGCCGAGATGCTCGGCTTGTCCTTAATGGCCGTCACCCGGATTGTCCGCGAACTCATCGCCGCCGGACTGGTGCGGGAAGGAGAAAAATCCCAATCCAATTCCCCCGGAAGGCGCAGGACTGTGTTGAATTTGCCCGCCGACGGGGCTTATGTGCTGGGCGTCAGCCTGAACGCTTATGATTCCTCGGTCTCCCTGGCCAATATCCGCGGCGAGATTGTCTCCCGCCGTTCCCTTGCCCTGAACGGCTTGAGCGACAGCAAACGGGCCATCGTGAAGTGCGGCGACCTGGCCCGGGAGTTGATCGCGGCGGCGGAAATCGACCGGGAGCGTCTCCTTGGCTTGGGGGCGGTGATCGCCGGAGTGGTCGATCACAGGCAGGGAACGGTGATCGCCGCTCCGTTTTTGGGTTGGAAATTCACGGACATTGGCAGCCTCTTGCGGCGCGCCGTAGATCTGCCCGTTGTCGTCGAGAATTTGGATAATGCCCTGCTCTTGGCGGAAGTTCGCTTCGGTATGGCGGCGGGCAGGAGCAGCGCATTGTATGTGCGCAGCGCTGCCGGCTTGGGCGGTAGCCTGTTTCTGGACGGCCAGCTCATCCGGGGCGCGCGCTTTCGCGCCGGCCAGATCGGACATCTGCCGGTGAACGGCGCGCGGCGAACTTGTTCCTGCGGCCGGATCGGCTGTCTCAATACCGTCTCCTCGGGAGGCGCGGTGCTGGCGGAGCTGGGCAGAACCACCGGAGCAATTCCCTTCCCCGGCGACGATCGCAAGAACAAAGCCCAGCTCGACGAAGTGCTCGCCGCCGCCATGGCCGGCAACGTGCGCACCAAGGAGGTTCTATTCCGCGCTGGACGCCACCTGGGGCAGGCCGTGCTCCAGATCGCAACAGCGCTCGATCCGGAAGAGATCTTGCTTGCGGGCCCCTTAGGTTGCACCGCCAGTTATCAGGATGGCTTTAAGACTGGGCTGGCGACGTACGCGTCCGAGACCGCCGGCTTTGTCCGCGTTAGCACCATGGACGACGCTCAGGCAGCCGTCTTCCTGGCGCTCTCGGAATTGGTCTTCTCGGATCGTCTTAGCCTTCGTTCCTTGCGAACCGCCAGACGGCGCAGACACGGCGAACACGAAGGAAGAAAGGAGAAAGCGATACGGACATCATTGGCTTGGTAGGCGCCGGCGTAATGGGTACAACCGTAGCTCCACGAATCGTGGCCGCGGGACATTCTCTTCTGGGCTACGATCCTTCCCCCGAAGCGCAGCAAAGACTCAACAAGGTTGGCGCCACGGTGGCAGCGGATCTGGCCGGTCTGGCCCGGACGGCCAACATAACCCTCATGTTTCTACCGGGGCCGAAGCAGGTGGAGGATTGCGTGGCCGGGCCCGAGGGTCTGCTGGCGGGCGCTGCGCCGGGCTCAGTGATCGTGGATTCGAGCACGGTAGATCCTGCCACCAGCAGCCGCATGTGGGAACTGGCCAAGGCCCGGGGAGTCGGGTACCTGGACGCGCCGGTGCTGGGCCGTCCGGCCACAGTCGGCAACTGGACGCTTCCCGTCGGGGGCGCCAAAGAAGACGTCGAGCGATGCGCTCCACTTTTCCGGCTGATTGCGGCTAAATTTCTCCACATTGGCGGTCCGGGTTCCGGCAACAAAATCAAGCTGCTGAATCAGCTCATGTTTTCCGCCATCAACGCCATGACGGCGGAAATGATGGCGGTGGCGGAGAAAGTGGGCATCGCTCCGAAACTCCTTTTCGAAACCATTACCTCCAGCCAGGCGGGCACGGTAAGCAATCTCTTCAAGGAGCTCGGCGAACGGATCGCCAAGGAGAACTATGAAGATCCCACCTTCTCCGTGGATTTGCTCGCCAAAGATGTCCGCCTGGCCGTCGAGATGGCGGGCGAGGCGAAAGCCCCGCCGCTGCTGGCGCGAACCATACAGTTCGCCAATGAGCTGGCCCAGGCCCAGGGCCTTGGCCGCAGCGATACGGCCATCATGTGGAAGATTTACAGGCATCTCTGGGATCGTGATGCTTAAAGCCAATACCGTTCAGTTAAGGCGTGCGCACCGAGTTATGCACTACGCACCCAATTACAAAGTGGGTCATCCTGAGCGCAGCGAAGGATCTGCTTTCTTCTGTGCCCTCAACAACATCGAGAGACTAAAAAGAAGCAGATCCTTCGCTTCGCTCAGGATGACCCAGAGTTTCTTTTTCGCTCGTAGCCGCCTGGCGTCCTTAACTGAACGGCGTTGGGTTTGAGGCGCGGTATGCGGAAGACAGAAGACAGAAGTCAGAAGTCAGGAGTCAGAATAGAAGAGCAGCAGTCATCGTCGGCGAGCAGAAGTTTTCTTCTGACTTCTGACTCCTGACTCCTGACTCCTGACTTCGGGATTCTCGAAGCGTTGCCGAAAGGAAACAATTATGAAGCTTGCGAAATGGGCTGTTGGCTTACTTCTGCTGGTGTGGGGAGCAGGTACTTCCCTGGCGAATGCGCAGACGGTTCGCGTTGGATACCTTCACACCGTGGCCGTGGACGGGCAGTTTTGGATCGCCATGGAAAAGGGCTACTTCAAGGAGCAAGGCCTGAACATGGAGCCCACCCAGTTCACCTCCGGAATTCCTCTTATGCAGGCGCTGAGTGGAGGCAGCCTGGATGTGGGCATCATGGGGGCGGTAATCTCGAACTTTCCCTCGCGGGGCATGGGAAAGATTTTTCTGATTAACGATATCGAGTACGACACGGCCATGATTTTTGCCCGGCCTGAAACCAAAGCGAAGACCTTGAAGGATCTGAAAGGGCAGAGGATTGCGACCGTCAAAGGCACTACGGCGCATGTTTTTCTGCACACCGCGCTGAAAGCCAACGGCCTGGATTCGACCAAGGATGTGAACGTCATCAGCATGGACATGGCGGGCGCGGTCTCCGCTTTCATTTCCGGCGCGGTGCCTTTCGTGACTACCTGGGCGCCCTTCAATGTCGCCATTCGCGAGAAAGTCCCGGGCGCAATCCTGATCAGCTCGGCGAAAGACTTTTATCCGCAGGCGGCGATTGTCGATGGCTGGGTCGCCAGCAACGATTACTACGCCAAGAACAAGGAAACCCTGACGAAAATCGTTCGCGCCTGGATCAAAGCCAATGATTTCCTCCTCACCCATAACGATGAGGCGCTGAAAATCATTCATAGCAAGGCCTATCCCAACATTCCTTTCTCCGATGTCGAGGCCAGCTATAAAGCGGAAAAGGTGGAAACCACCAAGAACTGGGTCAAGTTATACCAGGACGGAACCGTTGCCAGATGGATCGGCCAGGTGGAAAGGGTCTTCCTGGAAATTGGCTCTTTCCCCAACTATGTGGACCCGAAACAGTTTTTCGATCCGAACATATTCTTATCCGTAGCTGCGGGATCATGATCGGGAGTTAGACCTATGGCGGGAACAGCAGTGCAGAAAACCGCGGGGGACGAGTTTCGCAGGAAGCAGCGGAGGGGGGCACTGGAGCGTTTCGGTTACTTCGTGGCCTCCTTCGCCATCCTGATCGGGATTTGGGAGGCGGCGCGGGCCACGCGGCTGGTGAATCCGCAAATCTTTCCTTCCCTCTCCGCAGTGGTCGAGACGGCCGTTGCCATGCTCCGCGACGGCTCGCTCGAAGCCCAGATGTACGCCAGCTTCGTCCGCGTGCTGCTGGGCTTTTCCCTGGGCATCGGCATGGCGATCATTTTGGGATTTCTGATCGGCTGGTTTCGGGTGGTTCGCCTGCTGATGGACCCGGCGATCAATTTCTTCCGGGCGCTGCCGCCGATTGCGCTCATCCCTCTGATGATCATCATCTTCGGCATCGGAGAAACGTCGAAGATCATCGTCCTGACCTATGCATCGTTCTTTCCGGCGCTGGTGGTGATCTATCAGGCGCTGGTTGGGCTTGACCCGATCTTTGTCAGGGCCGCCAAGACGCTGGGAGCGACGGATTTCGAAATCTTCCGCAGAATTGTCTTACCGCAGTTGATACCGGCGATTGTTACCGCCGCCCGGGTCTCGCTGGGGGTCTGCTGGGCCACGCTGGTGGCCGCCGAACTAATCGCCGCGCAGAAAGGAATCGGGGCCATGATGGTGGAGGCCCAGAACTTTTTCCAAATGCCTCCGTTGGTGCTGGGCATTCTGCTGATCGGAGCGATTTCGCTGGCCATGGACGGAATCGTGCGCCTCATCGAACGCCGGGTCACGGCCTGGCAGGAGAAGCTCTCGTAGCCGGGAGAAGCCGGAATGCAAAAAGGAATGCACATCGAGGGAGTGAGCATGACGTATGCCGGGCTTAGCGGCAGCTTGCTGGCCCTCAGCGAGGTGGATCTGCGAATTCAACCGGGCGAGTTCATCTCCGTGATCGGACCATCCGGCTGCGGCAAGACCACGCTGATGAACATCATTGCCGGCTTTCTGCGTCCGAGCGCGGGCCGAGTGCTCATCGACGACCGCGAGATCCTCGGTCCGGGGCCGGATCGCGGCGTGGTGTTCCAGCAGTACGCAGTATTTCCCTGGATGACGGTGCGGGAGAATGTGGAGTTCGGCCTTACCCTGGCGGCTAATAAGAAGTCCACGGCGGAACGAAAAGATATTGCCGAACACTTCATCGCCCTGGTGGGTCTGAAAGACTTTGCCGGGTCCTATCCCAAGGAACTTTCCGGCGGGATGAAGCAAAGGGTGGCCCTAGCCCGCGCTTATGCGGTGAACCCTGAGGTCCTGCTTATGGACGAACCTTTCGGCGCCCTGGACGCCCAGACCCGGCAATTCATGCAAGAGTCGCTGTTGAACATCCTGGAGCAGGAAAAGAAGACCGTAATCTTCATTACCCACGGGGTCGAGGAGGCCTCGTTCCTCTCTACCCGGACGGTGATCATGGCAACGCGCCCGGGACGGGTGCGCGAGATCGTGCCGATCGAACTGCCGTATCCGCGGCAGGCCGCCATCAAGACCACGCCGGAGTTCATTCGTATCCGCGCCGAGATCGACAAGATCGTGCGCGAAGAGTTTCTCAAACAGCGTGGCGGAATGGAGAGTGCCGGCTCGGCGCGCGCGTGAGAGAAGGGGAAAGCGACACGGAAGTGAACTGCAGATTTCTGTTGGTAGCGCTGGTCCCGCTCTCTGCGGGATCGGCTGTGGCGGGGGGCCTCTGGCCCTCGCACCAGCATGCTGCCGGCGTGGACGCCCAATGTCACTTATTTTGCTCAGGACAGCGGTTAGGGCGGGAACCCAGCGCACCTGTAATCTTTTCGTTACCCGCAAAGGGCAATAGCATATAGGGCCGAAATGCATAGATCCTTCGCCACGCGCCGGGACGGATGGCAACTGTCCAAACTATGGCGGGCGCGTGGCTCAGGATGACAGAGGTTGGAGGGTGACATTGGGAGTGGACGCCGCCAGCACAGCCGGCCCCTCGGCCGACTCGGGGCAGGCTCTGGAGGCCAGCGCTACTAAGTCAGGGCATTACTTCACCCTGAAGAATGGAGAACCGCTATGCGCGTGCTGGTGACCGGGGGAGCTGGCTTCATCGGGTCGTATTTGGTTCCCAAGCTCCTGGAGAACGGACTTGAGGTGGTGGTGTTCGACATGGCTCCGCACCCCAAGGCATTACAGCCCTGGCTGGACAAGGTGACCTATGTGCGCGGCGACCTGGCATCGACGGCGGATCTTTATCGGGTCATGATGGCCGAGCGGATTACCGGGGTTTTTCACCTGGGATCGATCCTGGCCGGACCGTGCGAAGAGAATCCGGTCCGGGGTTTCGCCGTAAATTTTCAATCTACGCAGACGTTGCTCGATGCTGCCCTGGCGTTGCAGGTAAAACGGTTCGTCATGGTCAGCTCGATCTCCGTCTTTGGCCGGAACGTGGCCGAACCGGTGCGCGACGATGCGGTGAAAGATCCGGAGACCATCTATGGCCAGACCAAGCTGGCCGGCGAGCACCTGCTGCTCTGGTACGCCCGCAAGCACGGCCTGGATACCCGCGCGGTCCGATTCACCTGGGCCTTCGGCCCGGGGCGGACCACGGGTATTACCGCGCTGTACTCGTCATTGATTCTGGATGCTATGGCGCGCGGGGAGGCGATCACGATTCCCAACCCGGAGGAAAAGGGAGACTGGCTTTACGTAAAAGACGCGGTTAAAGCGCTCTGGATGGTTTACCAGGCCGAAAACCCGAAGCAGAGAATTTACAACATAGCCGGAGGCGTCCATTCCATTCGCGAAGTGGTCGAGATCGCCCGAAAGTACTGCCCCGGCAGCAAAGTCGAGATGGCGGCGGGAGGCCAGTGCCTATCCCCGTATCCAGCCGCTTACGACGACACTCCCGCCCGGCGGGAGTTGGGCTGGGCACCCGACTATACCATCGAGGCCGCAGTGGAGGAACATATTCAAATGGTGAGAGGAACGAAGTAAGAACGACGGAGTAGCGCTGCCGTCCTCGGTGGCGGGCTGCGAACAGCAAGACAGAGGTTCGTCGGCGGGGACGCCTGATGTCACTTGCTTTGCTCAGGGCGGGAATTAGAGTGGGGACCTAGCGCACTTGTAATCTCCTCGTCACCCACGAAGGGCAATGGCACATAGGGCCGAAATGCATAGGTCCATCGCCACGCGCCCGGACGGATTGCAACTGTCCAAACTGTTGCGGGCGCGTGGCTCAGGATGACAGACGTTGGAGGGTGACGTTGGGCGTTCACGCCGGCAGAATGCTTGTGCGCGGGTCTGGAGACCCCCGCCACAGGCGGCCCCTCGGCAGGGCAGGCCCTGGACGCCAGCGCTACATTTTCGTAACAGGAGGAAAAGGCATGCAGGAACTATTGCTGGACTATGGAGACAGCCATTTGCGGGTTGAACTTCCCGATAGCGCTACGGTCGTTCGCTACGGCAGCACTTACCAGGATCCTCCGGAAGTGGATCCGGCGCAGGCGACCCGCCAGGCGCTCCAGCAGCCGCTGGGATTCCCGCCGCTGCGCGAGTTGGCAGGCCGCGGAAAACGGGTAGTGATTGGAGTTCCCGACCGGGTGAAAGGCGGAGCCCAAAGCAATAGCCACCGGAGAACCGCAATTCCCATCCTGGTGGAAGAACTGCTTAAAGGCGGCACCCGCCTGGAAGACATCACCTTGCTGTGTTGTGCCGGCCTGCACCGCAAAAACACGCTGGAGGAGTGGTGCTGGTACCTGGGAAAAGAGATTGTCGGCCGGTTCTGGCCGGACCGCCTCATCAATCACGATGCCGAGGCCCCCGATCTGTGCGACTTCGGCGTGGACGGCATGGGCAATCCGGTGCAATGCAACCGCCTCATGGCCGAGGCGGACCTGCCCATCGTGATCGGCCACTGCGCCGGCAATCCGTACGGCGGCTATAGCGGCGGCTACAAGATGGTGGTCACCGGGCTGGCGGGTTGGCGCTCCATAGCTTCCCATCATTCTCCCGCCACCATGCACCGCGACGATTGGCTGGGCGCCTCGGCCCACTCGCATATGCGCCGCCAGTTCCGTTCCATCGGCGAAGCCATGGAAAAGGCGATGGGCAAGAGATTTTTCGGGGTGGACGCGGTGCTGGGACAGAAATCGCAAGTGCTGGCGGTGCACGCCGGAACCTTGGGCGCGGTGGAGGAAGCCTGCTGGCCGCTGGCCGACCAGCGCACTAACGTCCACCTGGACATGGACGAGCCGGCGGATATTCTCGTCATGGGTCTGCCGCGCAGCTTCCATTACGGGCCAGGAATGGGGAGCAATCCGATTCTGATGAGCCTCGCCATCGGCGGCCAGCTCTCCCGTTGCTGGCATGCCTTCCGCGAAGGTGGAGTCATCATTGCCGCCTCCATCTGCGATGGCTGGTTCAACCACGACTGGTTTCCTTCCTATGAAGAGACCTACGAGGCGTTGCAGAAGTACTGCACGGCGCCGGAATTTCTGGCGTCGGAGGACGCCCTGAGGATTTCAACCGACCCTGGATACCGGTATAAGTATTCGAATCACTACGCCTATCATCCCTTTCATGCCATGTCGATGATCACCGGCGGCTGTGTGCCTCTTACCCGTTGTTCAGCAGTATTTGTTGCCGGTGCAAAGGCGCCGCGTTACGCCCGGGGCATGGGATTCACTCCGGTCTCAACTTTTTCGGAAGCCCTGGAAAAAGCCCAGAGATATGTCGGCAAGAATCCTCGCATCCTGTGCACGCCCGAATGCTTCAGCGGCGGGGTCACGGTACACCTGCATTTGAAGAAGCACGGCATGGCGGCACAGGCCGGCTAGTTTGGGGCCGGTCATTCTAAAGCGCCGCGGGGCCCCACCCTGACGAGGTTGGAGAAGTTTGAGAAAAAGCGGCCCCCCCACCCGGGGCGGCCGCCCAACGTGACTTACTTTGCTCAGGGGCGGCGGTTCGGGTGGGAACCCAGCGCACCTGTAATCTCCTCGTCACCCACAAAGAGCAATGGCACATAGGGCCGAAATGCATAGGTCCTGCGCCACGCGCCCGGACGGATGGCAACTGTCCAAACTATGGCGGGCGCGTGGCTCAGGATGACAGACGTTGGGGGCAGGAGAAGTTATTGCATCTGGCAATTACATTCTGTGTTCAAAAAGAAAATACAGAAATCCCTGCGGCTGCGGCTTTCCGGCGATCCCGGTTGTTGGAGGGCCAAAGTTTGTCATAGTAAAATGCAGGAACTCCGTTTATTTCCAGCGCTTCCCGCATAGAAGGGACAGGAATATGAGTGTCTGGCTACAGGAAAACAGTTGGGGCGAGCTGGCCGAGCGGCGGGAGCGGGCCAAGCAGGTGATCATTTTTCCGGTCGGCAGCACCGAGCAGCATGGCGCTCATCTTCCCCTGGGCACCGACACGATGGTGGCGATGATGCTGGCCGAAGACGCCGCCAAGGAAGCCGAGGTGGTGGTTGCGCCGCCGCTCTGGTTCGGCTGGAGCCCTCATCACATGGTCGCGCCCGGCACGATTACCATCCGGCCGGAGGTGCTGATCGAGCTGGCTTTCGACGTGATCGACTCCTTGCACCAGCACGGCTTCGAGAAATTTGTGGTCATCAACGGGCACCGGATCGTGAACATCGCCTGGCTGCAACTGGCCGCCGAAAGGGCCCAGCGGCAGTTGGGGGTAAAGGTCGTGCTGTTCGATCCGGCTTATATGTCCAAAGAATTGGTCGGGGAGCTCGGCTACGGTCCGGTGGGCCACTCCGAGGAGATTGAAAGTTCTCACCTGCTGTACAAGTTCCCCCACCTGGTTCACCTGGAAAAGGCACAGGACAATCCCGTGCCCAAGCGCGAACTTTACTCGGTGGACCCCGCTTTTGGCGGCGACACGCTGTGCTACGTGCCGAGCACGGTCAAGGACATGCAAGCGTCATTTCAGAATGCCGGCGGCACCACCGGCACGCCCACTATCAGCAACCGGGAAAAGGGAGAGCGCTACCACCGCCATCTGCTGAAGAACCTGGTGAAAGTAATCCGGCAACTGCAAGAGGCACCGCAAAAATGATTTCAGGGAGAGGAACCATGTCGCAAGGGAAAGGTTGGGGCGCGCCCGTGGTGGCGCTGCTGATAGTTTGCGGCCTGTCCGCCGCGTTGGCCGGCTGCAGTCAAGACGCCGGGAAGAAGGTTATCAGGATCGGCGTGGTCGGGCCGGAGTCCGGCACCGCCGCTCAGCTCGGCCAGGGCCAGCACAAAGCGGTGCAGATGGCGGTCGATGAGGTCAACGCGAAAAAGGCGGCCGGCGACTGGCAGGTCGAAGCCTATTTCGAAGATGACGAGGGCAATCCTACCAAGTCCGCCAACGCCGTGAACAAGCTGATCCAGCAATCCAAGGTCCACTTGGTTATCGGCGCGATCAACAGTTCGGCGACGCTGGCCGATATGGTGGTCACGGGACGCGCCGGCATTCCGCAGATCACCGCAGGGTCGACCGGAGCATCAATCACCCAGCAGGGCAACAAGTGGATCTTCCGCACCGCAGCCAACGACGAATTCCAGGCGAACGCACTGGTGCGGCACGCCAAGGAGGTTTTGGGGCTGAAGAAGGTGGCCACCTTCACGGCGGCGGACGATTACGGGCAAAGCGGCGCGAAACTGCTGGCCGCGGCGGCGGAAAAGCAAGGACTGCAACTGGTGGCCAGCCCGACTTACAACAACGGCGACAAGGATTTCAAGCCGCAACTGCTGACGATCAAGGCCGGCGGCGCGCAGGGCATCTTCCTGTGGGGCCTCTATACCGAGGCTGCCCTGATTTCCAAGCAAGCCCGGCAACTGGCCATCAACGCGCAGTTGTTCGGCGCCTCCGGCATGGCCGCGCAGAAGCTGATCGAGCTCGGCGGTGAGGCCGCACAGGGATTGGTTTTGACCCAAACCTTCCTGCCCGAATCCGCCAACCCGGTGGTCAAGGATTTCGTAGCCAAGTACAAGGGGAAGTACCAGGAGAGCCCGATTCCCCATGCCGCGCAAGCTTACGACACCGTGTACGTGATTGCCGATGCGCTGAAGCGGGCGAACAGCACCGCTCCGGACGCTCTGCGCGAGGCGCTGGCCAAGACCGGCGGCCTGAAGCTGGTAACCGGCGAGCCGAAGTTCAACCTTCAGGGCGACGACATAGGCAAGTATCTGCTCATCACGGCCATCAAGGGCGACAAGTTCGAACTGCTGAAAACCGTTACGGGGAATTAAGCAGCAGGCGGGCGGAAGTATCCCGAAGACGCTGTCCATCGTGTCGCGGGGAGGCAGTGCCGGACGCCTCCCCGGCATTTCCGGGAAGTGAATCGCGATGCAATATCTGCTGAATGGCTTGCCGATAGGAGCAATCTACGCCCTGGTGGCTTTGAGCTACAGCCTCATCTACACCGCGTCCGGCGTGCTGAACTGGTCGCAGGGAGATATGGTGATGCTGGGCGCGTACCTCGGTTTTGCCTTCTTCCACTTCCTGCATTTTGGCTTCACCCTGGCGTTGCTGGGCGCCATGCTGCTGGTGGGCGCGATCGGCATACTCGTGCAGTTGTGTATCCTGCGGCCTTTGCGCAAGCGGCAGGCGCCGCCCATCAATGTGGTAATTGCCACTCTGGGCGTCGCCATCGTCACCCGTAATCTCGCACTGGCAATCTGGGGACCGGAGGCGCAGATCTTTCCTTCGCCGGTGAGTTCCGCTCCCCTGGCGATTGGAGCGCTGAGCGTGACCCGGCAGGATCTGCTGATTGTCGCGGTGGCCATCCTGCTGATGATCGTGCTGCATTATCTTCTGCGAAAAACCCGGAAGGGAAAGGCACTGCGGGCAGTGGCGCAAGACCGTTATGCCGCCGTTCTTATGGGCGTCGACACGGAGAAAAGCGACGCGCTGGCTTTTGCCGCGAGCGCCGCGTTGGGCGCCGCCGCCGGGATTCTTGTGGCTCCGGTCTTTTTCGTCACCTTCAACATGGGGGCGGGCATCGGCCTCAAGGGATTCGTCGCCGCGGTCATTGGCGGCCTGGGCAACATCCCGGCGGCCATCGCGGGCGGTTTCTTCCTGGGCATCGTTGAATCCGTTGCCGGCGGACAGATCAGCTCCGGCTATCGCGATGCCATCACCTTCGCCCTGCTGATCCTCGTGCTTTGGCTGCGGCCCTCCGGCCTGTTTCTGCGCAAGGTACGGCAAAGGGTGTGAGAGGCGGGGTTGCAGAAATGGCCATCGAGAACACAGGTAAGAAACTGGTCCTGCTGCTTGCGGTGGCCGTCCCTCTACTCTTGCCGCTGCTGGTCAGCAACAACTACTACCTGCACGTAATCAATCTGGCCGGCATATATACGCTGATTGCTATCGGCCTCAATCTCCTGTCCGGCTACACCGGGCAGGTGTCCATGGGACAAGCCGGATTCTTCGCGCTTGGCACTTACGTGGCGGGATTACTGGCCATTAACCTGGGCATTCCGTTCTGGGCAGCCAGTCTGGCGGCGATCGCGGCATGCGCCTTGTGCGGCGCCGCGATCGCCATTCCGGCTATGCGGCTTTCCGGGCCTTACCTGGTGCTGGCCACCGTCGGCTTCGGTGAGATCATTCGCCTGATTCTGCTGAACTGGACGCCGGTAACGCGGGGCGCGGCCGGGCTGACGGCGATCCCTCTGCCAAAATTCTTCGGCTGGCAATGCTCTTCAGAGGCGCAATTCTACTATCTGATCTTTTCCTTCGTTTTGCTCGGAACCTATGTCGCCTACCGGCTAGCGCACTCCAAAGTGGGAAGGACTTTCGCCGCCATCCGCGAGGACGAACTGGCCGCTGAAGCGATGGGGGTGCGCGTCAACCGCTACAAGAGCGCCGCCTTCGTCCTGAGCGCCATCTACGCCGGCATGGCCGGTGCTCTCTACGGCGCCTTCTCCGGAGTGGCGAGTCCCGACAATTTCACTTTCGACGATTCCGTCGCCTTCCTTTGCATGTCGGTAATCGGCGGCAGCCGAACCATTGTGGGCGCCCTGATCGGCAGCTTTATGCTGACCGGCATGTCGGAAGCTTTACGCGCCCTGCAGACGTATCGCTTGATCCTCTATGGCGGCATCCTGATCTTCACCGTCATCTACATGCCGCAGGGCCTGGCAGGTCTCGCGGCCACGGTGAGAGCAAGGCTGCGCCGGACAGCGGGCAGATCGGCAGCGGCTTCGACTGGCGGAGAGGGAAAAGCCTAGTGCAGACGCATATCATGGCGATCAGCGGCATCTGCAAGAGCTTTGGCGGCCTGCAGGCCCTGGATGACGTCTGCCTGGACGTGATGGCGAACACGGTTCACGGCATCATCGGCCCCAACGGCGCGGGCAAGACCACGCTGTTCAATGTCATCACCGGACTGGTGCCGCCGGAAAAGGGGAAGATCACAGTGCGTGGCGTCCCCTTACCCTTCGCCCGGCCGGCGCAACTCGCGCCGCTGGGCGTCGCCAGGACTTTTCAGAATATCCGCCTGTTTAAGAGCCTTTCCGCACTGGATAACGTCCTCATCGGCCAGCACGTCCATACTCCGACTCCGATTCTCTCCATCATCGTCAACGGCGGCGCGGCGCGCCGCGGGGAGAAAGCTGCGGTTGAGGAAAGCCTGGCCGCCCTGCGTTTCGTCGGCCTGGAGGACAAGGCGGGCGAACTCGTGCGCAATCTCGCTTACGGCCAGCAGCGGCTGGTCGAGTTTGCCCGGGCGCTGGCGGCCAAGCCCGCGATCCTGCTGCTGGACGAACCGGCGGCGGGAATGAATCCAACGGAAAAGTCGCACCTGGTACAGCTGATCCGGGCGGTGCAGGAACGCAGGCAAACCGTGGTTTTGATCGAACACGATATGAAGTTGGTGATGAACCTGTGCAGCACCATCACCGTGCTGGATCACGGAAAGAAAATCGCGGAGGGAACGCCGGACCACGTCCGCCACCATCCTGAAGTCATCAGCGCCTACCTGGGCAGGAGCGGAAGCCATGCTGGCAGTACAGGCAATTAGCGCAAGCTATGGCGCCACCACGGTGCTGCATGAGCTATCGTTCGCGGCGGAAGTGGGCCAGATCACGACCCTGATCGGCGCCAATGGCGCCGGCAAGACGACCACACTGAACTGCATCGCCGGCGTCCTCAAGCCCGCCTCCGGCAGAATTCTTTGGGAGGGGCGTGAGATCAGCCAGCTACGGCCGAGCCAGGTCGTGCGCCTCGGGATATCTCTTATTCCGGAAGGACGGCACGTCTTCCCCGAGATGACTGTGGCGGAAAACCTGGAGATGGGCGCCTATCCGCGCGCAGACCGGGCGGGCGTCCGGCGGGATTTCGACTGGGTGATGCAATTGTTTCCTAAACTTGAGCCCCGGCTGGCCCAGCCTGCCGGCACGCTCTCGGGGGGCGAGCAGCAGATGCTGGCCGTTGGGAGGGCACTCATGGCCTCCCCGCGGCTGATCCTCATGGACGAGCCCTCGATGGGACTGGCGCCGGTAGTGGTCGAGGAAGTCTTCCGGGTGATTGAACAAATCCGGCAGGAGTCCAAGACCATCCTGCTGGTGGAGCAAAACGCCACGCTCGCCCTGAATATCGCGCACCAAGCCTACGTTATCGAACTCGGCCGGGTGGTATTGTCCGGCTCCGGTCAGGAGTTATTGCATAACCCGGCCGTGGAAAAGGCCTATCTGGGGCTGTGATATCCAACGCTTGCGCCGGAAGCCAGCACTCAGCAGTCAGCCACTGTCATTCTGTCTATAACGTTCAAGCCCCACCCGGCTGAACGGGACTATTTCTATTTCAGGCCCTTGAAAACTTCGAACGCTCTCATGAATGTCGGGAAGCCTCGGGTTTGTATCAATAGCAATAGAGCGTGCCCGATTTCGCTATCTGTCAGTCCGGACTCCTTCCCTTTGTAAATGTGGGTTTCGAGCGCCTTCCTGTGCCCACTGGAAGCGGAAATGGCGATTTTCAGCAACCAGCGAGTCTTTTCGGGAAGAGGGCCCGATTTTTCGTGGATCTGTTTTCCCAGAGCTTCATAGCTTTCGTACACTTTGGGAAATTCCGCTTTGAACGTGGTGAAAACTTCGTGCAGGTCTTTCATTTTCTCTCCTTGCCAGTGAACTGAGGGGCCGTTTGGGTAGTGGGTCCATTTGATTTCCACAGGCAAATGCAAGCGAAATAGTACGCCTAGCCGCATAAGAAGCCAGCTAAGCGTATCTACGTTAAACGTGGGCGTAGTGGGTTTGCGCCTGTTCTGGATTGTAGTGGAGAACGGGTTTGCGCTTGCAACTCGCGTCCTTAATGTGTGGCAACATCGCGACGAGTCGCTCTATCTTGTCCCGCAGTTCTGGGCTTAGTCCCAGCACAACGAATCTAATCAGCTTGTCCAGCTTGTCTCCAATCTTGTCTTTCCCTGTTTCGAGGTCGCACAAATAGGTGTGATCCACTGGAATCAATTCGGCAAACCCCTTTTGATTCTTGCCGACATATTTCCGCAAAAACTTGATTTCCGGGCCGCATAATTTCCTGTCGTGCAGGATCACCGCTATCGCCAATATGTGCATCAGATTGTCTATGTTGGGGATTATTGGGTCCGCATTCCCACAGTGTAGGCAGGAAATCACCTCAATACCCTCCAACACCAACGGGAGGCCCATTTCATCGAAACGATGATTGCGGCGCACGATTTCAGCGGGCTTACCACAATTGCTACATTCTTCTCGCTTCATGATCGTTTCCTTGCTCCCACGGAAAACACCGTGATTAATTTCGCCGTCTCAATCGTCTGAAAACAGAACACGATTTCTAACCATTTGCCGTCTGGTTCTTGTCCCTCTACGTGGTACGTCCACTCCATAGTTTTGGGATGTAATTCTGGCGGTTTATAAATAGTCCCCTTCTTAAGGACATGCCAAGCGGCTGGAATCGTCAGGTCTTCTTTCGCCAGCTCGTCACGAAAGTGTCTAGTCGGAATAACCTTCCCGCCATGGCCCAAGCAGAAGCGCAGCAAGTCCTGTGCTTCCGATATGGTCATCACTCCAACTATCATAGTTGGGATTTTCCAAACTTTAGTTGTCTGGCGTCAAGAGAAAAAATAAGTTTATTGAAGTGAATGGGTTACGGGGGGCACTTTTTAGACAGATTTTGATGTGTGCCGGTGACTCAATGTTCCCGTCCCGTCTGTCCTTAACTCGCCTTTTCGCTTAGCGCTTTCAAGACAAGCTCCCTGTCGATTCTCTTCGTGGCTGATTCCGCCTTTGGCAGCAATGCGCACAATTCCTCAATCGTCCAGATGTGATCCGTGAGCTTGGCTTCCATCGCAGGCGGCGCACGCGGATGTTGCACACATTCTGATTGTGATATTCGGAGCACGCCGAACCGAATTCGACCAGCAGTCTTGCCAGAGTGTTCTTCCCGGCTCCGGTAAGGCGGCTAATGACCCGGAGGGAACCCTCCTCAACCATAAGGCTAAGAATCTGAGAGCGGCGACCATCAGAAAGTCTGTTCATAAATCAAAATATGACGGCGCTGCACTCGGCGCCGCGACGCATCGCCATACTGAGCAGCTTCAGCGCTTCTCTTTACGCGACCTTTGCGCTGGGGGCTGACGGCACGATTTCCGGTATGGGAAGCGTGGTGGCCGATTGGCAGGCGCAAATGTTTGACGCGGTGCAACGCCGCGACATGCAAGCGGCCAGTGCGCTGAACGAAAAGCACTTCGCGCTGGGCCAGGCATTCTATGCGCCGCCCTTTCTGGATATGCACAACCGCATGAAGGAAGCCCTGGTGATGCTGGGACGGCTGGAGCGTGCGGTGGTCCGCCAGCCGCTGGAGAAGATTCCGCCCGAGGATAGAGAGCGGGTACGGGCAGCCTTGATCAAGACCGGACTGCTGCGTGCCGGCAAAGCCAGCGCTTGATGTAGTTCTCAGTTCCCGGTTCTCAGTTCTCAGTTTCTGCGGTTCTTAACGGGGAACTGAAACCCGGAAAGTGAGAACTCAGCCTAAAGTCTGCGCATCCCATTTCCCGCGGGCGCGCAATTCCATGATTGCGGCTCTTGCCATGGCCTGCACGCGCACATAGTCGGGCTTGATCACGCGGTTCAAGGGCATCTGGCCCGGGTCGAGGATGATCCAGTGCCGCGGGCGCATATAGGGCGGCAGGGAACGGGCATGGCGATCCAGTTCCAGCGGGCCGAGGTCGGCGCCGGGCTTTTTCTCAACTACGGCAACCACACCCTCGGAAAGCACGGCGTGCTCGACGCCGACTACCGCGCAACTGGCTACTTGGTCGGCCAGGGCGCAGACGTGGGCCTCGATGGCGCCGGGAGAGACCTGGTAGCCGGAGGTTTTGATCACCCACTTGGCCCGGCCGGTCAGATGCAGGCCGGCGCCATCTTTATATCCGAGATCGCCGGTGTACAAATATCCATCGCGTGAAATGGCCTGCGCCGTGGCTGCCGGATCGTTGATATAGCCGAGGAAGGTCTGCGGTCCACGGAAACATACGTGTCCAGTTTCGCCCGGGGCCAGCTCGGCACCCGCATGGCCGTCTTCCCGCATGGGCTGCCGAATCGAACAAGGATAGACCGGCATGTCTTGCCCGACGCCGGTCAGGATCGCTTCCCGATCGTTCGCGTCCGCCATGACATAGGTGCAGAACCCGGCGGTCTCGGTGAGTCCCAGGCCGGTACCGATCAGGGGCGCCATGGTGGCGAGTTTGTCTACAAAAGCGCGCGAAACGGAATGGCCGCCGTAGGCTACGAACTTCAGGCTGGAAAGGTCATAAAGCTCGTAGTCCTTCAACCGCCACTCGAAGTTGAACATGGCGGGAATCTGCCCCAGCAATTCCACCTTATACCGCTGGATGGCGCGCAACGAACGGCCGGGTTCGAACACATCCAGAAGAATCGCACTCCCGCCGCCAAAGAAAGTAGTCATCAGCAGTTCGGATTGTCCGCCGACATGCGAGCCGGGCAGATTCACCAGCGTGCGCGTGCCCCGGTCGGCGCCGAAAAAAGCGCTTCCCAGACACATGTTTTGGCAGGTGATATTCCGATTTGACAGCAGCGCCGGCTTGGGCGGCCCCGTGGACCCGGTGGTGAAGATCACCAGCGCGCCGTCGTTCTCGCCCACGGCGGCGGTGGCTTCCGCCAAACGGGCGTTGGCCGGAGCGTCGGGCTGCCTGAGCATCCGCTGAAGCGCCTCATCGATGGCGGTAAACGCCTTGGCGCCGGGGACTGCCTCCTCCGACGACAGCACCAGCGGATGTTCGATCCAGGGACAATGCGCGGTCACCGTGCGCCAAATTTCACGAAAGTCGAAGGGAGGCACGAGTCCCAGACAGACAAAGGCACGCGGCCGCAAACCTTCCAAACCACGCACAATCTCAGCAGGGGACAAGCGCAGATCGAGCGGCGCCACAATAACCCCGATCTGGAAGCAGGCGTATTCCAGGACAATGTGGCTCGCCGTCAACGGCAGCAGCGTGGCCAGAAAATCACCTTTGCGGAAACCCAGCTCCAGCAGTTCGCCGGCTACGGCCGAAGTCGTGCGTTGCAATTGCCGCCACGTGATAACGAGTTCCGTCCCGGCGCAAAGGATTGCCGGCGCATCGGGCTTTTCTCGCGCCCACTTGGCGACTACCTGATGGAGCAGGTGGCGGTCCGCGTAGGCGCGTTCATAGTCGTCGAGCGTGAGTTGCGGTATGGGTATCACGAAGACTCACAGGACCACGTCTTGTCCGATCTTCGCCTGGCGCGCCCGGTCATAGGCCAGTTTCGCCGCCGCCGCATCCTGGATCGCCAGTCCGTTGGATTTGAAGAGGGTAATCTCCTGAGCATTGGTCCGTGCCGGCTTGCGGCCGAGCACAATGTCTCCCAGTTCGGCGTGAATATGCGCCTGCGTTATAGCGCCTTCCTGCAGCGGCATGATGATATCGCCCGCCTCTTTCAAACACGCTTCCAGCGAATCGGCAACCACCTTGGCACGCCGGATGATGGCCGTATCCAATTCACGCGTGGCCGGCGAATGGCTTCCGATTCCGTTGATATGCGTCCCCGGCCGCACCAGGGAGCCATCGAACAACGGAGTGGGGGACGAAGATGCCGTACAGACGATATCGGCTTCGGCCAATATCTGCTTGGGCGAATCGGCGGGGCGAATTTCGAGTCCGAGTTTGGCGCTCATCTCCCGAATAAACGCCGATACGGCGTCGGCGGAGATATCGTAGACGTACGCGCGGGAGAGTTGCCGAACGGTGGCCATCCCCCAGAGTTGCATTTTGGCTTGCACACCGGCTCCCAGGATGCCCGCTACCTGGCCCTTGTCAGTCCGCGCCAGGTATTTTGTGGCGACCCCGCTGACCGCGCCGGTGCGCACCGCCGTGAGATAACCGCCGTCCATAATGCAGGTCACCTCGCCGGTCGCCGGATTCTGCAGGAGCACTTTCCCGATGGTGGTCGGCAGGTTATGTTGTTTGGGATTGTTCTTGTAGACCGTTACCACCTTGCAGGCCAGCGCTCCCATCTGCTTGAGATAAGCGGGCATGTACAGCGATACCCCGTCCGGCGGCAGAATTCCGATGCGGAGCGGCAGCACCGCGCTGCCCGACGCCAGTTCCGCAAAAGCCTTTTCGACCACGTCTATGCAGTCCTGCATGTCGAGCACGCGGACCACATCGTCTTTCGTCAATAGAAGCGGCATATCAATCTCCAGACCCCGAGGGGCGCACATGGGCCCTGATGAGCCCACGAAAAAAAGAAATTTAATTCCTGTGGCTCGCGATATTACCGGACAAAGGTAAGATCGGCAAAGCCCGAGCGTGTTTCCGACTTAGTTCTCGTTTACCGCCTGCCAATATCCTACTGCTTAGGCACAAGATTGATGGTCTTCTCCGTCTCCTGCTCCACTGCTTTGCGGGTATAGAGCAGCGGGAAATACTGGCCGTTGCGCCATAGCTTCGCTCTAACGGCCGCCAAATGCCTTCTCATTTGGCAATGCGCAGAGACTTTCAGTAGAGGCCAAATAGTACCGGGGAACTCGCGGGGGCGTCAATCTCAGATCTAGTTCTCAGTTCCCAGTTCTCCGTCAGGGTCCGCAAACTGAGAACTGAGAACCGAGAACTGCTTTAAGGTCTTGGGACCACAGGTTGGTTGTAATTGAGTGAGCCGTACAGAATGCCGGACACGGCAACCGCCCCGACCATGACCAGCAGGGCGCCATCGTATCCCCAGCGGGTCTGGATGACCAGGCCGGAGATTATGGGCGCAACCACCACCGCCAGCGCGCCGGACATGCCGTTCAGGGCCGAGACCATGCCTACCTGTCCGCGGGGAGCCAGTTCGGTAGCGATCGCCCAATTCTGGGCGCCGCTGACTGTCAGCACGGCATATGACGCCGTCAACCACACCACGGTCATCGTCGGACTGGTAGCCACAATCGCCAGGTAGAGACAGATGGCCGAACCCCACATGCCGATGAACTGGCCGGTCCGCCGCACCTTGGTCAAAGAAGCGCCGCTCCGCAGCCACATATCCAGCAGCCGGGATCCGATCAGTTCCCCGCCGATGGCGGCCAGGAACGGAAAGGTGGACACAATCCCCATGCTTTTGAGATTGAAGCCTTTGGCGTGGACTAAATAGGCAGGTATCCACATGTGGAAGACGGTGGCGAAATACATGTACAGGAAGAAGCCGCAGCACATGAAGAAAATCCGGGGATAACTCAGCAAGGTATAAATGGGGATGTCTTTCGTGTGGCCTGCCGGGGACGCTCCTTCACTCGTCTGGCCCTGGCGGATATAGTCCAGTTCCTCTTTGCTGACCTTGGGGTGCTTCTCCGGATCGTGATAATAACGCCGCCATACAAACGCAAAGGCCGTGGCCGCCAATCCGGTAACGATAAAGGAAGACCGCCAGCCCCAGTGCATGATGGCCCACACCACGAAAGGCGGAGTCAAAGCGCTTCCCAGTTTGGACGAACAGTCAAAGATACCGGTGGCGGTGGTCCGTTCGTGCTTGGGGGTCCAGGCCGCGGCGATGCGCGTACAGGTGGGATAGCCGGCCGATTCCGTGGCGCCCAGAAGCAGCCGCACGGCAAAGAACGAATAAAATCCCGAGACCGCAGCGGTCAGCAGAGTTGCTATCCCCCAGCCCAGGCAAGAGAAGAAACCAACCGCCTTGGGAGATTTGCGGTTCAACAGATAGCCGACCGGCAGCATGCAAATCAGGTAGGTCCACCCGAAGGCCGACATCAACATACCCATGCGGGCGGGGGACAAGCTGAATTCCTTCATCAGGGTGGGAACGGCGGCCGCGATGTTGAAGCGGTCGACATAGTTGATGCAAATCATGCCCGCGAGCAGCGCCATGACTCCGTAGCGGCAGTTGGTCGGCAGGGCGGCGGCAGGCCGTCCCAGTTCCCGCGATGGACTCGTCCCTGCTGTACTGTGGCTCATCTCTAGCCTCCCGGTAGAATTTTCCGCGCCGGTCCATACCTACCACAAAGGACACAAAGTACACGAAGGAAACCAACCAAGAGATTGGCCTCGGTTCCGGGATACCCCTTTGTGTCCTTCGTGTCCTTTGTGGCAGAGGCCGTCCTTTTATCCTGGTCCTGTCTTCCTCCCTGTTTCACTTCGTCCCAGCTTCACTCAACCCTTCAGACAAGCAGGCTCAGGGGCTGCTCCAGTAACTGTTTGAGCGTCTCCCGGAACGTGGCGGCGGGCGCGCCGTCGATGACCCGGTGGTCATAAGTAAGAGCGAAGTAGCATAGTTTCCGCTTCGCTATCTGCTCTCCGACAAAAACGGGCCGTTCGCTGATCTTGCCGATGCCTAAAATTGCCACTTGCGGATAGACGATCACCGGCGTGGAAAAGAGCACGTCCAAGGGGCCTACGTTGGTGATGGTGAACGTGCCACCAGCCATGTCTTCCGCCACTAAAGTCTTCCGCTGAATCTTCTGCACAAATTCCGCAATCGCCGCGGCGATCGCCGTTACGGTCAGGGTGTCCGCCTGCCGGATGACGGGAACGTACAAGCCCTCGTTGACGTGCATGGCGAGGCCGATATTGATGCTGCTCTTCACCACGATCTCGGTTTCCGCCAGCGTGGCATTCAACAACTCGTGCTGGCGCAGCGCCAACGCCACCGCTTTCACGAAGAATGCATTCAAGGTAATGGAAGACTGGCGGGCGGCCTGCCAGGCCGCTTTAACCTGCCCGTGGAGAGCGACCAAATCGGTCAAGTCGATTTCCGTTACCGAGGTGACGGGAATCGTATTCTCCTTGCTCTGGCGTAATTTGGCAATGGTGTGTTGACGGAGAGGGCTCAGCGGAATGCGTTTATCTTTATCCCCTGGCTCGGCCGCCGCTTTTTGCACTACTGCGCTCGGGCTCCGGGACAGGGACTCGCAAAAGGCGAGCACATCTTTTTCCACAATTCGGCCTCCGGGGCCGCTGCCCTGCGGAATCGCGGCCAGATCGATGCCGCGGCTCTCGGCCAGCTTGCGCGCCAGCGGCGAACTCTTGATAACGCCGTCGGTTTTCGCCGGCGCGTTGGACGTGGCCGCCCTATAGTCGTTTCCTGTGACCGTGGACCCGGTGCGGGCGGTCTCGTAGGCGCGCAAGTCTTCCGGCGTGTCTTGGGGCAGGCGAATGATGGCCAGCGGCTTATTGACCGGGACGATCTCGCCTGCCGGGGCAACGATTTTGTAGAGCACGCCGTCGGTGAGGGCTTCGACGTCCTGCGAAGCTTTTTCGCATTCAATGGTGACGACCAATTCGTCCTTGCGAATGGTGTCCCCTTCCTGCTTTAACCATTGCACCACTGTGGCTTCCTGCATGGCAGGACTCACTCTAGGCATCAGTAATTCAGCCGGCAATTTGTTCGCTCCTTTTCCTATCGGCCAACGCCAGCCGCGGCGTAGGCAATCTCCTGATTCAGCATGCCGGCAACGGCCTCAATGATCCGCGCTTCGTTGGGCAAGTAGGCCCGCTCCAAAACACTGGAATACGGTACCGGCGTCTCCAATGCGCCAACCCGTTCGACGGGGGCATCCAGATAGTCGAACGCTTCCTTGTGAAGGGCCGCGGCGATTTCCGCGCCGGCGCCGCCAAACACCGGCGCCTCGTGGACAATAATCGCCTTCCGCGTCTTCTGTACGGATTCGGCAAGCGTGGCGACATCCAGCGGGCGGAGGGAGCGAACATCGACTACTTCGGCATCAATGCCGTTCTTGGCAAGAATCTCGGCGGCCGCAAGGGACTTCTTAACCATGTAGGCATAGCTGATGATCGACAGGTCCTTGCCCGGCTTCACAACTTGCGCCTGCCCCAAGGGGACGGTGTAGTCGCCTTCGGGCACCTCGCCTTTGTCGTTGTACAAGAGCTTGTGTTCCAGAAATACCACCGGATTGGGATCGCGAATGGCGCTCTTCAACAAGCCTTTGGCGTCGGCCGGGTTGGAAGGAGTAACGATCTTCAGCCCGGGAACATTCAACAGCCAGGCCTCAACACACTGGGAATGATGCGGGCCCAGGGTGGCGCCTCCGCCTTGCGGCATGCGCAATACCAGGGAAAATTCCAGTTCGCCGTCGTGCAGGTAACGCATTTTGGCGGCATTGTTGATCAGCTGGTCGCCGCCCACGGTGACAAAGTCGGCGAACATCAGCTCGACGACCGGCTTGTAGCCCATCATCGCCGCGCCCACCCCGCATCCGACGATGGCGGACTCCGACAAAGGCGTGTCCCGGATGCGCTCCGGGCCGAATTCGGCGAGCAGGCCCTCGGTGATTTTGAAACACCCGCCGTAGTCGGCTATGCTCTCGCCCAAGAGAAATACTTTGTCGTCGCGCCTGAGTTCTTCTTTTAACGCCAATCTGAGGGCTTCTCTGACCGATAGTACGCTCAACTTATTTGCCTCCTCCGTCCTGATGTGCGCCGGCGCGGTTAGGCGTAGACGTTGCTGGTTACGCTTTGCGGCAGCGGATACTCGCTCTTTTCGGCAAACTCAACCGCCTCGTCCACTTCCCTTCGGGCGGCTTCTTCGATCGCGGCAAGCTCTTTCGCGGTGAATACCTTTTGCTCGAGCAGATACTTCTGATAGCGGGCGACGGGGCAGTATTGCCGGAAGCTTTCCACCTCTTTGCGATCGCGGTAGGCGTCGGCATCCTTGGCCGAGTGGCCGGTCCAGCGATGGGTGACGCATTCCACGAGGGTGGGCCCATCGCCGCGGCGGGCGCGGGCAATGGCCTCTTCCGTAGCGTCATAGACGGCCAGAACATCGTCGCCGTCTACGGTCACGCCCGGCATGCCGTAACCGCAAGCCCGGAGAGATATCTTCTCCACCGCTCTTTCCTTGAGCGCGGAGTTGCCTTGCGCCCAGCCGTTGTTTTCGCACACAAACACCACCGGCAATTTCCAAACCGCGGCCATATTCAAGGACTCGTGAAAATCGCCGCGGCTGGTGGAGCCATCGCCGAACGACACCATGACCACGCTATCGCGGCGGGACATTTTCACTCCCAGGGCGGCCCCGACCGCCAGGGGAATCGATCCGCCCACGATCCCGCTCCCACAGAGGACACCCCGTTTCATATCGCCCATGTGGTGCGAGGTATTTTTGCCTCGGGCGGGGCCGGTTACTCGTCCGTACAGCCCGGCCATCATTTCCCTGGAAGAAATCCCTTTCGCAAAAAAGTATCCGCGGGCGCGCAGCGACGGCAGCACGTAGTCATCCGGCCGGAGCTGGATGCCGCTGCCGATGGCAATCGCCTCTTCGCCCATGCAAGAATGGACATTCTCTTCCAACTGGCCCTGTTTATATTTCTTGACGCTGATTTCGTCGGTGTAACGCGTGAGGTAGAGGTAGTAATAAAGACGCTCGTGGTCCTTCGTCGTTAATGCCTTAGCCGGCATGGCCAAAGTCCTTTCGATGACTAGCAGATCAAGCGATAGTTGGCGTTGAAGACGGGGGACATTGTGGGCCGGTTTAATTATTAAAGTCCAATATTGATTGAAGAGCTGATTTATAGTGAATGGCTATGAATCAGGATGCCGCGGGGCGAACATGACTGATTTGGAAATGAAGCACCTGGAATCGTTCCTGGCCGTGGCGGAAGAAGGCAGCTTCACGCGCGCGGCGCTGCGGATGAATATCACGCAGCCTCCCATTACCCTACGGGTCAGAGAGTTGGAAGCCATCCTCAAAGTATCGTTATTCGAGCGGACAACCCGGCGCGTACGGCTGACTTCCGCCGGCCGGGTTTTACTGGAAAAACTGCGGAGCACGATGCAGTCGCTGCATGCCGCGCTGGAAGCGTCCAAGCTCGCCGAGCAGGGCATTGTGGGCACGCTGCAGGTGGGATACACGGGCATTGCCAGCAATTCGGTGCTGCCCAAGCTGCTCAACATGTTTGGCTTGCTTTATCCCAAGATCGCGCTGGACTTTCTCGGTCCGTGTACCACCGGCGAAGTGCTGCTGGCGCTGCTCAACCAGGAGATCGATATCGGCCTGTGCTTCCTGCCGGTAGAAGATGAACGCCTCGCCTCCCGCCGGCTGCGGGCTACAGAGTTGATGCTGGCCTTGCCTAACCGGCATCCGCTGGCGCGGGTGAAAAATATTCGGATCCGGGATCTGGCAGAGGAGCCGTTCGTTACCTATCCCTCGAAAGGCGGGTTTCACTTACGCGCCGCCGTCGACGCGGAGTGTGCCCGCGGCGGCTTCCGGCCCAGAGTGGTTAAGGAAGAGCGCTGGACGCAAACCCTGGTTTGTCTGGTCGCCGGGGGCATGGGGATATCAATCGTGCCCGGAGAGCCGCGAACCAGCGGCATGGTGGAAGGCGTCACGTTTCGCGTCCTGAGGCCTTCGCAAAACCCCTTATATCACGGCATTGTCTGGCGAAAAGGCGACCCCAGTCCTTATGTCGCCAACTTTTTGAAGGTGGCGCACAAAGCCTTTCGTCCGCGGCAGGGGTAGTCAGCGCCCCAGCACGGCACGATGCGCGCCGTGGTAAAACAAGCTGCCCAAGCCGACGGTGAACATCAAACATCCGTACAAAGCATGTTCCAGCGACGACACCAGAAGCGAGCCGGTCGCCTGATAGCGCCAGGCAAACAGCAGCCCCGCGAAGAAGGTAAGCACCACTGACCAGGGATTGCGAAAGATGATGTGGGAAAAAGCAAACGCCGCCGCACTCGCCAGGATCATGGCGCTGGGCTGCGGAAACAGCGGCCGGTAGCGCTCGCAAAAGAAAGCGCGATAGACGATTCTCTGCGGGTACACCGAGAGCACCGGGTAAAGCACCATTACCAGAGCCCACAACAGCGGATAATTTCGCACCAAGCCGAAGAGCATTTGCGGACGCAGCCGCCAGACGGCGCAGGTCGTAATCATGGCCGTGATGGCGAAGACGATCACAATGCTGCGAAGCGAGCCAGACCATGGTCTGGAGTTCCATAGCCGGGTGGAATCGAATCCGGAGGAGCGGAAAAGCACATAAAGACAATACGCGGCGGCCGCCCACAGCGCGGGCAGAGGCGACCCCTGCCGCGGAAGCAGGCGGAAGGCCAGCGGAAGGACGACAAAGAGCAACAGAAATTCAGTGATGAGGGTCGCGCTCTTGCCTGGAGCCATTCTTTGCAGCATAACAGAGACCCATTTTGTAATTTGGTAATTTGGTAATTGGGTAATTGCTGAGTGCGTACTTTGTCGGTGAAGAAGGATTGGAAAGCGCAGATTGCGATTGGCAAATTACCAAATTACGAAATTACCAAATTACCAAATTGGTCTTTAATCTTTGCCGGTTGACCTTAACAGCCACAGGAGCTGTTGCCCATTTTCGACGGCAGCAATGGCTTCTTGGAAAGTGTTGGCCAGCCGCTCGGCAACGGCCTCGCGTTCGATGCTACCGGTTTTGTCGATCGCCGCTTCAGGGTGATCGGCTTTGGTCTCAGCCGGCTCAGGCTTCTCTTTCGGGGCAGGTCGGCAACGGGGAGCGAACGTGTCCGCCATATAGTGCTTGTCGGCAGAGATACAGGAAGACTTGAGGGCAGGTGGGGGACGAAAGTTCCTAAGAAAGTTCCGGCCTTGCCGCCGAGCAGTAGCTAGGGTACTCTATGGGTAACGGCATAATTGTGCTGCTCGCCCGTGCTGAACAGAGTTCGCACCGAATAGTGTGCACATTTCCGTCCCGCAAGCATAAGCTTCTCAGACCATGACATTTACGGCTACAGCCCGGTGGAACTTTCGAGGCGAGACCTGGTTTTCGATCGAGATAGAGGCTAGCAGCATTGATGTGGCGGGGGCCATGTTCTACTCCATGCTGCCGATCACATTTTTTCGGGGGAAGAACCGGCTGGTCGCCATCCGGCCGCAGAACATGCATTCCTTCGATGTCCACCTGTTGGAAAGCGGCGCCGCCACGGGAAGATGAGGCAGTGGCCAGTGGCCAGAGGAGAAATCCCTTACTCCTCTTACTTCTCTTAGCCCGCTAAGAGGGCCTGCCGGGCGCAATGTTGCCTATACTCTGGACGCAGACTCCCAATCAGATTGGCTGCGGTTTTCGGCCTGCGCCGGGTAGCCGGTCTTTCTTTCCGGTCGCGCCCCTGGCGGCAAGGAGGAAGGGGCTTTCCGCGGCCTCACAACTCCGGCCCGCGCACCTGGATCGCGGTCCAACTGGAAGCGGTTTACCAACTGTTGCAGATCCAGCGCCAGCCCCGACAGGTTTTGACCGGTGCTGGCCGATTGTTGCGCGCCGGCAGCAGACTCCTGAGTAATTTTGACGATCGATTCCACGCTGTCTTTGATCTGCTCGGTGGCGCTGGACTGCTGGGTGGCGGCGGTGGCGATCTGGGCCACCATATCGCCCACCTTTTGGGCGGCTTCGATGATTTCCGTCAGAGACTTCCCCGCTCGGGTAGTAATCTCCACACCCAGGTCGACCTGCTTGGTGCCGACTTGCATATTGTCTACCGCCGTGCGGGTTTCCTGCTGCACGGTCTCGATCATCTGCGAAATCTCATGCGTCGCCTTGGTGGTGCGTTCGGCCAATTTGCGCACCTCATCGGCAACTACGGCGAAGCCGCGGCCCTGTTCGCCGGCGCGGGCGGCCTCGATGGCGGCATTGAGGGCCAGCAGATTGGTTTGGCCGGCGATGTCGTCGATGACGGCGACAATTTTTCCGATCTGATCGGAATTCTTGCCGAGTTTCTCAATGCGGGTGGCCGTGGCGCCGACCGCCTGGGCGATGGAGCGCATGCTGTCGAGGGCTTGATCCACAATTTTTCCGCCTTGTTTAGCCGTGTCCGCGGCGTTGCGCGCACCCTCGGCGGCACGGTGGGAATTTTCCGAAACCGCGGCTACAGTGGCCGCCATCTCCTGGATGGCGGTTGCCACCTGGGTGGCCTGATCGCTCTGCCGGCGTGAACCTTCGGCGGCCTGCGTCGCCGCCGACGACATTTGCTCGCTGGCGCCGGCAACGCTTTCCGCGCTGTGTTCGATGGAGCCCAGCAGGTGGCGCAGGCTGGCTTGCATTTCGTTCATGGCGATCGTCAGGTCCCCGATTTCATCTTGCGATAGCGCTTCGAGTTCCTTCCCGGTCAACTCGCCCGCGGCGATTGCCCTGGCGCGCTGCAACAGGCAGGAAACGGCGCTCACGATCCGGCGGCTCAAGAGAACGGCGGCGATACACCCCAGAGCCATGGCGAGAAACGTGGTCACAAACAACATGCGGTAAGCGGAGGTGCTGGCTTCCGCCAGGTTTGTCTCTTCGGTCTGGAGCGTTTTCGCCGCGGCGTCGGCAACTTTGTCTATGTTGGCACGGAGCTGCGCGGTGCGAGGAGTCACCTCGCTGGACATATAGCGGGCGGCAGCCATCATGCTGTCCGGTTGGTGAGCATCACGCATGCGCAGGCAAACCTGCGTCAACCCGTTGGCCTCGTCAAGCTGCTTGCGGATGCCGGCCACCAGCTCACGATTCTCCGCATGGGCGAAGTGGACGCTCAGTTCCTGCAGCTTCTCCACTTCGTCGTTCAGATTGGCCGTAAACTGTTCCCAGTCTTTTTTGGTGCGTCCAGCCAGCTCGGGGTCGTCGGCAATCAGGATATACTCCCGCAGTTTGGAGGCCTGTTGGGCAATCTTGGCAGTGGCGCGCAGGGTGTGGAAAATAACCGGAACTCGCAGCTGGAGAATACTCGTCTCGCTTTCGCGCATTCGGGCAATCTTGTTGTAGGTCACCACCGCACTGGCCACCATTAAGATCAGGATTAGGGCAAACACTATCCCCAGTTTCTTTCCCAGCGACCATTTCATATGCATCTCCAGCCAAAACGAACATAGCGCGGCCTCGCGGCGCACCCGGCCCGCGACCGCCGTGCCTGAACCGACTACAACTTCTCTCATCATTTCATCGGCATCTTCATGATGAAACTTGAGTTACACCGACTGGCGGGGCGAGGCAGGCGCCCGCTTATGCGTATGGACCGCACGCGAATGTGACCTTCAGACAGGCATGAGTCCGATCCCGTTCGCGCATCTTACCCAAGAGGAGTTGCGACTGGGGTTCCCGCGGGCGAATCCCCCGCCGTATTTCCAATACCCCCCAGGCCCGGGAGGCAGCTAATGAACAATCGCACCCTGACCGCGGATCGAGCCCCTTCCGCCAACGAGGCTCCTGTGCTGTGGAGGCCGTCGGCGGAGCGTATTGCTACGGCCAATCTCACCCACTTTCTGAAGCAGGCGGAGGAAACTTCCGGACGGAAACTTCGGGATTACCAGGCCCTCTGGCGTTGGTCGATCGATTGTCCGGCAGATTTTTGGCGGCTGGTTTGGACTTTCTGTGGGGTTATCGGCGATGGGCCGGGACCGGTGGCGTTCGAGAACCCGAACAGCATGCCGGGGACCCGGTTTTTTCCCCAGGCGCGGCTGAATTTCGCGGAGAACCTGTTGCGCCGCCACGACGCTTCCGACGCCCTAGTGCTCTGGGGCGAAGAGCGATTCCGCCGTCGCGTGTCCTGGGCCGAGCTGGCGGCCGAGGTTTCGCGCCTGCAGCAAGCACTGAAGGCGGAAGGAGTAAAGGCCGGGGATACGGTGGCCGGTATTCTGCCGAATATCCCGGAGGCGGTGATTGCCATGTTAGCCGCCGCCAGCCTGGGCGCCATCTGGGTTTCGTGTTCCCCGGACTTCGGAGTCCAGGGGGTGCTGGACCGCTTTGGCCAAGTCGCTCCGAAGGTACTGTTCGCCGTGGACGCTTATCACTACAACGGAAAACAACATGACGTGCGGGACAAACTGGCGGAGATCGCCCCCCAACTCCCCTCGCTGTCGCGGGTGGTGGTGGCGCCCAATGCGGGCGACGAACGAACGAAACTGCCGCGAGGAATCACGTTATCCGCCTACCTGGCCCCGCACGCGCCGGCGGCAATCGAATACGCACGTCTGCCGTTCAATCATCCGCTTTACATCCTGTTTTCCTCCGGCACGACAGGGATCCCAAAATGCATCGTCCACGGGGCGGGCGGCACGCTGCTGCAGCATCTCAAGGAACACCAGTTGCATTGCGACGTAAAGCCGGGCGACCGCCTGTTCTACTTCACGACCTGTTCCTGGATGATGTGGAATTGGCTGGTTTCCGGGCTGGCATCCGAGGCAACCCTGCTGCTCTACGATGGCTCGCCGCTCTACCCCTCGGGAAAAATCCTGTTTGATCTGGCGGACGCGGAAAAGATGACCTTGTTTGGGACCTCGGCCAAGTTCATCGACGCGTGCGCCAAAGCCGGATTGCAACCCGCCCGGACCCACAAACTGGCGTCTGTCCGCACCATTACTTCCACCGGCTCACCTTTAGTAGATGAGAGTTTCGATTACGTCTATCGATCCATCAAAGCGGACGTGCATCTGGCGTCTGTTTCCGGCGGTACCGACATAGTTTCGTGCTTCGTGCTGGGGAATCCCATCGGTCCCGTTTACCGTGGCGAGATCCAGGCGCGCGGCCTGGGGATGGCGGTGGAGGTGTACGGCGATGAAGGCGAGCCGGTGGCGCGCGGCGCTAAAGGAGAGCTGGTTTGCGAACGCCCGTTCCCTTCCATGCCGCTCGGATTCTGGAATGATCCCGCGGAAAAGAAGTACCGCGCGGCCTATTTCGAGCGTTTCCCCGGCGTCTGGCGCCACGGGGATTGGGCGACCCTCACGCCGCATGATGGCGTGATCATCTACGGCCGCTCCGACGCGGTGCTCAATCCCGGCGGGGTGCGCATCGGCACCGCCGAGATTTATCGCCAGGTGGAACAGGTGCCGGAAGTGCTAGAAAGCATCGCCGTCGGCCAAAACTGGAACCACGATGTGCGCATCGTCCTGTTCGTGCGCCTGCGCGACGGAGTAACCCTCTCACCGGAAATCGAAACCCGCATCAAGGAGCAAATCCGCAGGAACACTACCCCGCATCATGTGCCGGCGAAGATTCTTCAAGTAGACGATATCCCGCGCACCAAGAGCGGCAAGATTGTAGAAACCGCGGTGCGCGACGTGGTGCACGGACGCCCGGTAAAACACAGAGATGCGCTCGCCAACCCCGGCGTCCTTGAGCTCTATCAGGACCGGCCGGAACTGAAGACATAAAAATTTCGATTTCTTAATTTTGTATTTTGACTTGTCATCGCCGGACTCGATAATTCCTGCGCCCGCGATAGCCGGCGAGAAATGAAAATTCAAAATTCATAAATCAAAATTTTTCCCGGCGCCGAGTCTCAATTTCTTCCACTTGTCTTAGAAGGCATGAAGCACTATAGTAGTGAATATCACTACTTATGGAGAAGCTATGGAGAAAGCCGTCAGCGCGGCCGACGCTAACCGAAAATTCTCGCGACTCCTGGAAGATGTCCGCAAGGGGCACAGCTACATTGTGACCAGCCACGGCAGGCCAGTGGCTAGAATCAGCCCCGTACATGAGCACGATAAGGCTGCGGCGGGCGCGCGGAGAGCGCTTCTTGCCAGACTGCGAGCGGAATCTCCGGTGGAAGTCGGCCGCTGGACACGGGACGAACTGTACGAGCGTGCGCGATGAGGGTGGCTCTGGACACAAACATTTTGGCCTATGCGGAAGGAATCAATGCCGCCGGAAAGAGAGACGCCGCGCTCGAACTGATCCAGCAGCTCTCGGAGCGGATCGTCCTGCCGGTACAAGCGCTCGATGAACTTTTTTACGTGCTGGTGCGAAAAGCAGGGAGAGCGCCCCAGGAGGCGCGCGGCGCAATCCTGAACTGGCAAGATGCCTTTCCCGTGGCCGAAACCTCGACCCCGGTGATGCTGGCGGGAATGGATTTAGCCGTCCAGCATCAATTGAGTATCTGGGATGCGGTTATCGTTTCCGCAGCCGCCCACGCGGGTTGCCGCTTAGTACTCTCTGAAGATCTACAAGATGGCTTCACGTGGCATGGTGTCACCGTCGCCAATCCGTTTTGCGTGCCCAGGCACGCTTTGCTCAGTTCGCTTTTGGAAGGCGGCACCGCAAGTATGCCCTCCCGTTCCGGTTAGAGCGTGTTTTAAATCCCTATGCCGCCGACGCCTGCTTGGGGGGGGAGACGCTTCAACTCGCCCAGTTTGCGAACACTGGGCTGGCCAGAGACACCCTTCCCGGATGTACCTTTGTCTTTGGCAAAGACCTTGCCAGTAACCAGGAGAGCGGCCACGCCCGCAGTCACCAACACCGGAACTCGCCAGCCACTAATCACGGGGTCTTGCCCGAGAATGGTGAGCGCGAAGAACACCACGGCGAGATGCACACAAAACACTTGCAGCGAGGCCTGGCCCATCAGAACCAAGGGCCGCACCGCCAGGCGCTTTAGCCAGGACTGGAAAAAGATGGCCAGCAGCGCCACGGCAGCAAAGTCGATGAGCCGGACCACGCCCAAATGCCACTTGTCCACCAGAAAAGCAAACTTCCCGAACTCGACTAAACCATGGATCTGCGCCTGGCGCAGCACCAGCAAGGAAAGCGCGACAGCCCCAGCGGGAATGGCAAACCGCCTGGCCAGTGCGGAAAGAGACAGATCGGTGTTTTCTGCCCAGTTCACTCCCAGCCATATGCCCAGTACCCACCAAAACTGCCACGCCCAATAATCGAAGGGACCCATTTGCTGGAGGGGGGTCTGCAATCCCAGGCCGCGCGCGATCAAGCCATAGACGAAACCCCGGAATCCGAACTGCGCTAACATCCAGAGTACGAAACTTCCGCCCAAGACGAGCTTCCACCCCCAGCGCGAGGCGCTTATCAGTACCAGCGGCGTAAGGGCAAGAAAGACGATATAAATCGGCAGAATGTCCAGCAAGGGCGGCCGGTAGAGCAGGAGCGCGGCGTAGATCGTGGCGCGCATGGCGCCCGCCGTGAAGTAGAAGTCGAGGAGGTTATGAATGGCAGGGCGGTTGCCCTGGGCCGCCATCCTGGCCTCCACCACGAAGAGCAACACCAGCAGCAACGCATGATAAAGGTACAGACGCCCGGTCCGCATCCACGCTTTACGGCACATGGCACGGACACCCTCGCGCTGGGCCAGCCGGCAGTAAATCAAGCCGGCAAAGAGCGCAGACAGGAAGATGAAGCCTTCGCTGGCGGACAGGAACCCGAAAGGCTGACTCGTGTAGGTGCTAAGGGCAGTGGGCAGATGGGTAAAGGTGATCCATATCAACATCAGTCCGCGAAGCGCATCGAGTTCGACCCGGCGTTGCATCTTTGATTAGATGGTCGCCAAATCTGCGGGTCGCAACCGGGCAGAAAAATTCTACAAATTGTAATTTGTAATTTACAAAGTGAGCGAAACCATCTAGTGAAAGACCGGCTTTCAAAACCCAACGCAGAACCGCAGAAAAAACAACACCAGGACCGAATCCCCCGTTTTGGTTCTGCGTTCCTGCGGTTCTGTGTTGGATGTTAATTTCCCTACACGCTGCGGGCGATCATGTGGCCCTTGATGGCCGCTTCGTTGTACTCGATCCCAAACCCGGGCCCGGTGCGGGGCGCGACGAAGCCGTCCTTGGGCTGAAGCGGATTGGCGATGATATCGTCGAACACCTTCACCCCGGACTCGCGCACAAAGTACTCGACAAAGATTCCGTTGGGAATTGCGGCCACCAATTGGGTGTGGAGATCCCAGTGATAATGGGGCGCGATCGGCACATCGAAAGCGGCCGCCATGTGCGCCACCTTCAGCCATTCGGTCACGCCGCCCACCACCGCCGCATCCGGCTGCAGAATGTCGGCCGCCTTGCGTTCCAGCAGCTCGGCAAAACCCCAGCGCGTCGCTTCCAGTTCGCCGGTCGCCACGGGCCAGTCGATGGCCTCGGCAATGCGCGCCATGGCCGACAGGCTGTCCGGACGCACGGGCTCTTCGATCCAGTAGGGCCGGTATTCTTCCAGGCGGCGCAGCGCCGCGATGGCCGTATTCGAGTCCGGCCAGCCGCCATTGGCATCCAGCAGAATTTCAACGTCGTCGCCCAAGGCGCGGCGAATGGCGCACAAGCGTTCCGCGTCCTGACGCGCAGGTAGCGCTCCCACTTTCAGTTTTACCGCCGAAAAGCCTTTCTCGATGTAGCTGCTCATTTCGCCGATCAAGCGGTCGACGCTATCCCCCGCGCGATAGTAGCCGCCGGTCACATAACAGCGGAGGCGCTGGGAATGGATGCCCAGTAACTGCATGATCGGCATGTTGGCGGCTTTGCCGCGCAGATCCCAGAGGGCAATGTCGATGGCGCTGATCGCCCGCAGACCGGCCCCGCGCCGTCCCGATTGTATCGACTGGCGAAACATCTCGGTCCACAGATGCTCGGTGTCGAACATGCTGGCGCCGACCAGCATGGGACGGTAGATGGCGTTCACCAATTCGACCATGGCCTTGCTGCCGTCGTAGGCCAGGGCAAAACCCACGCCTTCCAGACCACCGGCCCGAATCTTCACGATCAGGTGATCGCGATGCGTATGGGTCCGAACCGCGTCCGCCACCGGCGCCTTCAGAGGTATGGAGATAGCGATCGCCTCAACTTGTTCAATTTTCATTGCCATGCCTTCTCCTTCGGGAAGAGTGCGGTTTCAGCCTTCACTGCGTTTTGGAAACCCAGATTTTTTCGGCGGCCGCAGCGCCCAGCCGCGTGGTGTTGCCTTCGACCAGCAAGGACAGGGTGCCGTCATAGTTGCGCACCTGGACCGCCAGGCGGGCGCCGGGGCGAATTCCTTCCTGTTCAAAGAAATCCAAAAGCTTGCGGTCCCGTTCATAAAGGCTGGCAACCTTGTAGGCCATGCCCGGCTCGGCCTCGCTGAGCAGGCAGAGACCCCGCTTGCGGCGTGCCGCGGGGCTGCGCAGGGCCAGACTATTGCCGTGGGGACAAATATCATTGTCGCCCAGCTTCTCAATCAGTTTCTTCTCAAAAGCCGGAGAGACGTTATGCTCCAGGCGCTCGGCTTCTTCGTGAACCGCGTACCAGGGCATACCGAAGATTTCCGCCAGCATGCGTTCGATCAGGTGATGGCGAAAGATGGTCTGCTCGGAGATCCGCCGCCCCTGGGGAGTGAGCTGGATGCGGCCATCGTTCTTGACCGTGACCATGCCGTCTTTCTTGAGGCGCTTCAAGGCGGCCGTAACGGCCGGCCGGGAAACGGCGAGCCAATGCGCCAGCGTGGCGGAAATGACGGTCTGGCCTTCCGCTTCGGCTTCGGCAATCGCCTTTAGATAGTCTTCTTTGGAGACGGTGATCATGAAAAAAACTTTACACGAAGTCCTCTTCAATTTGCGGCAGCTGATCGCCGGGACGAGCCACCCACACGTAAAGCGTGGGCAGCAGAAAGATACTCAGAAGCAGATCCGAGATAAGGCCACCGACGATGACAATCGCAAAAGGCCGCTGCGAGTCCGACCCGATGCCGTAGGAGAGGGCGGCGGGCAGCAGGCCCAGGGTCGCGACCAGCATGGTCATCATAATCGGACGCAACCGCAAAATCGCGCCCTCCACCGCGGCTTCCTCGACGCCGCGCCCGCGCGCGCGCAGCTGATTGATGTACTCCAGCATGATCACGCCGGCTTGCACCGACACCCCGAAAAGGGCGAGAAAGCCCACTCCCGACGAGACACTGAAGTTCGTGTGCGAGATGAGCAAAGCCAGCGTCCCGCCGATGGGCGCCATGGCTATGTTGGTCAGGATCAGCAGCGCCCACTTGATCGACTTGAACATGGCATAGAGGATGATGTAGATCAGCACGATGGTCAGCGGCAGAACAAATAAGAGGCGGCGGTCGGCGCGTTTCTGGCTGGCATATTCACCGGCCCAATCGATGGTGTAGCCCGTGGGTAATTTAACGGCGGCGGTGACTTTGCGGATGGCTTCCTCTACCGTAGTACCCAGAGCTCTGCCGCGTACACTGTATTTAACCGCAATGTATCTTGAATTTGCTTCCCGGTAGATCTCGGAACCGCCATCCAAGGTGTTCACTTTGGTCAACTGCGCCAGGGAGACGCGCTCGCCGGAGGGCGCCAGCAGCCGAATCTGCGCAATGGCCTCCCGGGTATCGCGATACTGCGGCAAGTAACGCAGCACCAGATCGTAGCGTTGTTCGCCGATGAGTACCTGGCTGAGAGCGCTGCCTCCGACCGCCGTCTGGATAGCGTCCTGCACGTCGGATACGTTGATCCCGAAACGCGCCGCCTGATCGCGATCGACGGTGAAGTTGAGATTGGGCTGGCCGACCACGTGAAACACGCCCAGGTCTTCGACGCCGGGAATGTCGCGCATGATCTCCACCACCTGATCGGCCTTGGCCTCCAGGGTGCGCAGATCGTCCCCATAGATTTTCACCGCCAGTTCACCTTTGACCCCACTCACCGCTTCTTCCACATTGTCGGAAATCGGTTGGGAAAAATTCCAGATCACTCCCGGAATCTTTTCCAGTTCGCGATCCATGGCCGCGATGAGCCGTTCTTTGTCCTGATGAAAGACCGGGCGCCACTTTTCTTTCGGGAGCAGGTCGACGAAGTATTCGGTATTGAAGAAGCCGGTCGAGTCGGTACCGTCGTCGGGGCGTCCCACCTGGCTGACCACCTGCGGCACCTCCGGAAAAGAAGCCAGGATCACCCGGGCCCGGTCCACCACACGTAAGCCTTCGCTAGGGCCGGCGCTGGGAGCTAGGGTTCCGCGTACCCAAATGGCGCCCTCATCTAAATGCGGCAGAAACTCCGAGCCAATGGCTCCGCCAAAAGCCAAATAGACCGCAACCAGCAACAGAGCGGCCGCCCCCGAGACCGTAACCCAACGATGGCGAATGGCCCAGAGAACATCTCGCCGATATTGGGCCGTCAAGAACTGCATTACGGGGTTCTGCCACTGCCGGGCGCCGCGACGAAACAGAAAACTGGCCAACGCCGGCGCGACCAGCATGGAAAAGATCAATGCCCCCAGCAAAGCGAAGGCCACAGTCCAGGCCATCGGCTTGAACAGTTTTCCCTCGACTTGTTGCAGGGTAAAAATCGGAAGATAAGCGGTGATGATGATGGCGATGGCATAGAAGACCGGGCGCTGCACCTCGTGCGCCGCCGCGCGGATGCGCTCCAAATAAGGGCGGGGGGCTTCGTCCTGCCGATTCAGATGGCGGACGATATTTTCGATCATTACCACCGCGCCATCGACGACCATGCCGAAATCCAGGGCGCCCAAGGAAAGCAGATTGGCCGAAATATGCCGCAAGTCCAGACAAATGGAGGCGAAAAGCAAGGAAAAGGGAATGGTCAGCGACACAATGATGGCACCACGGACATTACCCAGCAAGAACAGGAGGATGATGACCACCAGAATCATGCCTTCGCTGAGGTTGTGGAGCACCGTATGCGTGGTGTAGTGAACCAGGTCCTCCCGGTCCAGGTAAGGCACAATTTTCACGCCCTTCGGCAGGATCTGGTCGTTCAGTTTCTGAACCATCGGGTGGAGGGCATCCAGCATTGTGGCCGTGTCCGCGCCCTTGCGGAGCAATACGATCCCTTCCACAACATCGTTATCGTCTTCGACCACTCCGTCCGGCCGATGGATTGCCTTGCCAATCTGGCCCAGCCGGATCTTTGGTCCTTGCGTGACGACCCCTAGGTCCTCGATTCTGCGGGCGGTACCCTTCTGGGTCTTGAGCACCGTCCTGGCGATGTCCTTCACGTCGGTGACCAGGCCAACGGAACGCACATTGATCTGCTGCGCGCCTTGCTCGATAAAGCTCCCGCCCCCATTTGTATTGTTATTGGAGAGCTGCTGCTCAATTTGCGCCAGGCTCAGGCCGTAGGAGACCAGCTTGTCGGGATCCACGCGTACCTGGTATTCCTTCGTGATCCCCCCGAAGGCCGAATCGTCAACCGCGTCCGGTACCGATCGGATGTACTTGGTGATCACCCAGTCCTGCAGGGTTTTGAGCTCCATCACGTCGTATGCCGGATTGGTGCTCTTTAGCGTGTACCAATAGACTTGGCCCACGGGGCTGTAATCGGGTCCGAGACCCGGGTTTACGCCTGGAGGAAGCGTGACTTGGGCCAGACGTTCCAAGGTTTTCTGGCGGTTCCAATCATCTATTGAATCGTCATCGAAGATAAGGTTCACCATCGACAGCCCGGCCAACGATACCGAACGCAGATGCAGAAGATGGGGAATCCCATTCATCTGGATTTCGATGGGGATGGTGACCTGTTGCTCCACTTCCTCGGCAGCCCGGCCGGGCCACTGGGTAATGATCTGGACCCAGTTGTTGGCGACGTCGGGATAGGCTTCCACCGGCAGGTCGTGGAAAGCCAGGATACCCCACACGAAAAGCAGGGACGCCATACTGAGAACCACAAAGCGGTTCCGCAAAGCGAAAGCGACAAGGGCGCGAATCATTACTGTTCCACCGTGCTTTGGAGTTCCAGAGCGTTGGCGATCACTGGCTGGCCCGGGGCGATTCCCGAAACGATCTCCTGCATGCCGCCGGGCAGCATCGGGCCGCCTACTACCTCGACACGGCGAAACTGCTTGTCTTTGACCGGGGTATACACCCAATCGCGATCGTGCAGATGCAAAATGGCGGTGGCGGGGACGACTGCGTGGGTCTCTTTCCGGCGGCCGTGGAAAGTGGCGGTTACGAACATGCCCGGCCGCATCAGGCCTGGGTTGCGCAGTTCAATGCGAACCTTTGCCGTCCGGATATTCGGATCCAGGACCGGGCCAACGTTGCTGATCACTCCGGTGAAGACTTTGCCGGGATAGGCGCTGAATTCAATATCGGCCGTCTGTCCCAGATGCACATTGGCCAGGTCATTTTCGTAAACATCGCACAGGATCCAAACGTAGGTCAGGTCGGAAATGGTAAAGGGACTCGGCGAAGTCAGGCCCTGGACGCCAGCCGCATTGGTAACCTGCTGGTCGGTAATGACGCCGGAAACCGGGGCATGAATATCGACCACGCCGGTGGGATGATCCAGGCCGGAACCGAGCACGCGAAGTTTTTCTGCCGCGGTCTCGACGTCCACCTTCGCCTTGTTGGCGGTATTCTGGGCGATCTGGAAATCGTTCAGCGAGATGGCGCCCTTGTCATACAGCAGTTTCGCCCGTTCCAACTGAGTCCGTGCGAGCAATTCGTCGGCTACGGCCTTCTGGTAATCGGAAAATGCACCGGAAATGTCGGCACTCTGCACGCGTAGCAACACCTGGCCTTTCTTTACGGTATCGCCCAAGCGCGCGCGAATTTCGACAATGCGGCCGCTGGCCAGGGAAATGACGGGAACGGTGCGGGAAATATCCGGAGCCACTGTGCCCGTGACCTGCAACCGCGAGGTGGCAACGTGCTCCACCGTGACCGCCAAGTGGAACCGCTCCGGGCGCTCCACTTGAAACAGATTGCGGTCTTCCACCCGCTGCAGCTTGAGCGGCGGTGGCGCCTCGGCCTGGGGATCGCTCTTTCCTCCGCCACAGGACGCGGCCAGCACCGCCACGGTCAAGGGAAGAACCAAGCGCGCGATATCCCTAAATCTCATGCGATGACCTCATCATCGTCCAGTTGTCAGTTCCCGGTTCCCAGTTCTCAGAATACGCGGGCCGCAGGTTCCTAAGCTCCCTCTTTCTATCCTACTGAGAACCGAGAACTGACCCTACGCCCCCATCTCCGCGCGGGCCTGCCTTACAAAATTCAGGAAGCGCGAGGCGAGTTCGCGAATCCAGGGGC